>Ga0315272_10000580_pt1 | contig 18730 bp, 18 predicted proteins | sample C3_middle_MG_FD_203918 | JGI IMG/M metagenome (GOLD analysis project Ga0315272, IMG submission 203918) | Sediment microbial communities from Yellowstone Lake, YNP, Wyoming, USA - C3_middle | ecosystem: Environmental > Aquatic > Freshwater > Lake > Sediment | place: USA: Wyoming | collected...
TCGGCATGGCCATCGGCCTGCTGTTCATCGCCAAAACCCCTGGCTACATCGAACCTATGAGCTACCTGTTCGGGAATATTCTGCTGATCTCGGAGTTTGATCTCTGGATGGTGCTGGTGCTGGACGTTCTGGTGGTAGGGATCGCCACCCTGTTTTACCATAAATTTCTGGCCGTCTGCTTTGACGAGGAATTTGCCAGATTGCGCGGGGTGCGCACCGACCTGTATTACCTGCTGCTCCTCTGCCTGACCGCCTTGACCGTGGTGCTGCTGGTCCGGGTGGTGGGGATAGTGATGGTCATTGCCCTGCTGACCCTGCCTGCCGCAGTGGCGAGCAACTTTGCCAAGGGCCTCTGGCAGATGATGGTGCTGGCCACCCTGTTTTGCATTGCATTCATCAGCTCGGGCCTGGCGATCAGCTACAACAACGATCTGCCCAGCGGCCCGACCATCATTGTGATCGCGGGGTTGTTCTACCTGGCAGCCTCAGCCCTGCAACACTTCCGCAAGAGCATCAGCGGATAAAATTTTCCAAGCAGTAACATTTATCCGCTCTTAAAGAAACAACGCTAAAGTCACCAGCAACGGAAAACCATAAAGACCCGCGAAGAGAACCCTTTCGCGGCGACTTAAGGCAAGCAGACCGAGCAGCAACATGACTGCGGCATACCATGGCGCAATCGACACGTTGATGATGCCGAAAATCGGCAAGAGAAGAGCACCGGCAACGAGCGCGATGATCCAAAGCTGCCAGAGGCCAGAAGGACTTATCTCATTGAGGCGCGGGTTAAAAATCGGCAATCCGGCACGCCGGTAATCCTCTGCATGGCGATGCTGGAGCAGCCAGAAATGAGGAATCTGCCAGAGATACAAAAAACCGGCAAGCAACATGACCCGATAATCCATGGGGTCGCCTCCGGCGTAGACCCAGCCGATGACCGGCGGCAGCGCTCCACAGAATCCCCCGGCTGCCAGAGCAAGCGGGGTACGCCGTTTGAGTGGCGTGTAGACTCCGAGATACCACGCCAGAGCAACGATACCCAGCAGCATCGGCAGCAGCCTCCCTCCAAGCCCCAACGCAAGCAGACCGCCCAGCAGGCAAACACCGCCGATAACAGAAGCCCCAGTCGGTGTCAAATCACCACATGGGATGGGACGATCGCGAGTTCGGTCCATAAGCCGATCGATCCCCCATTCCTGCACCTGATTGAAGGCTGAGCCTGCCGCTGCCAGCAGTGTAACGCCAAACAGGACGGCAGCCATCGGCGCCAAGGCAACCTCAGCCGCCGGAAAAAGGCAAAAGCCGCCCAGCGCAACAACACCGTTCAACAAAGAAAGACGCCAACGAAATAGACGGAACAGACTCTTGATCATTTGTTTCCCTTGATAAACTCCACCAACGCTGCGACCTGATCATCCTGCATATCCGAAAAGGTCGGCATGATCGGCGGGAATCCTTCCACCACCTTGGCCGCTGGTGCGCGGATCGACTCCCGCAGATAGGCATCATCCGCAGTGACCGTCTGCGTCACGCCATCCACCAGCACCGTGACCTGACTTCCGTAAAGCCCCTTGAATGTTGGGCCAACCCCCCGAGTTCCGTCCAAAGAATGGCAGGCAAGGCAACCGTATTTCCCAAGCAGCGCCTTGCCGGCTGAACCGCCCCCCCCCTGTTCAAGCCAGGCGGCAAATTCCGCCGGGGGGATCGCCTCCACGGTGGTGATCATCTTCGAGTGACCGACCCCGCAGTACTGCGAGCAAAAAAGATCATACGAACCGGGACGGGTCGCCACGAACCAAGCATAGTTCTTCATACCCGGCACCACGTCCCGCTTGACCCGGAAGGCGGGAAGATAGAAGCCGTGCAACACATCCTGGGAAACAAGTTCAACCCGAATCGGTTTGCCCACCGGCACATACAGCTTGGGGCTGGTCTTGCCGTTGGCATAGGTGAAGTTCCAGGACCACATGCGGGCCGTCACCGTCACCGGCAAAGCATCCTTGGGAACATTCCTCAGCGCCAGATAACCTGACCAGCCATAATAAAACATTGCCATCACCAGCACGGTGGGCAAAACCGTCCAGATGATCTCAAGCCAGAGATTGCCATCCGCCTGGGAGGTCGGCTGCGGAGCGCGGGAACGATGATAGCGGATGACGAAGAACACCATGGTTGTAGTGATGCCGATGAGCAGCACCAGACATATCCAGAAGATGAACATGAATACCGGGTCAACCGCTTGCGTCGTTGTGATGAGCAGTGGATTCACGTGGCGTTCCTATCGGTAGAGCACGTCAAAAAAGGTAACGCCAATGAAAATGGCCAAGGTTACCAGGGTAACAAAAAGCACCCAACGCAACAGGCGCCCCTCGTAGCGCATGTGCATGAAAAAGGCGATAATAAGGCCGCCTTTGCAGGCGGCGATGGCGAGCGGACCCCAGACCCGATTCACCCCCAGGTTAACCTGGGACACCCAGACAGTGAGGGCGGTCAGCGCAATAAGTCCTGCCCAAACCGCAGTCAGTTTGCCGTAGCTGACCACCTGCTCTTTGTTTGGTTCCGTCGGCATGACACCCCCCTAGAGAAGCAAGTAATACAATGGAAAGATGAAAATCCACACCAGATCAACCAGATGCCAATAGAGAACGCTGTTTTCGAGCAGCGCATAGTTGCCTGCATGGATGGTCCGCTGTTGCACCCGCACCGCCACCAGGGCAAGGAGCACTGCGCCGATCAGCACATGCAGGCCGTGGAGACCGACGGTCAAGTAGTACAGGCTGAAGAAGACCGATTCCCCAGGAGGCCCTGCCGTCAACCGGGGGGAATTGGGGTAGTTTCCAATGCCTATTTCTGCGCTCCATTCAAGATACTTGTTGCAGAGAAAAACCGTCGCGCACAGGATGGTTCCGCCAAGACAAAGCACCGCCGTACGCCGCTCATCCCGCTGGATGGCGGTAACTGCCATGGCCGCCAACAGGCTGCTGGTGAGAAGAATCACTGTGTTGGCAGTGCCGAAAACCAGGTGCATCTCCCGACCAGCCGCAGCGAATTCGTGCGGATAACGTGCGAGATACACGGCATAAAGCAGAAACAATCCGCCAAATAGGACCAACTCGGTAGCCAGAAAGAGCCACATGCCGAGCTTGGCCCCAGCGTTGCGCCGATAAACCGGCTGGCTCATGGCATCCCTGCCTTACTGAAATCGTAAGGGCCATGGGTTACGATCGGATCTTCGCTAAAATTTTCCGTCGGCGGAGGCGAGGAGATGGTCCACTCCAGGGAGGCCCCGCCCCAAGGGTTATTCCCAATCCGCTCTCCTTTCCAAAGGCCATAAAAAAGATTGGCCAGCAGCACGATGACCCCGCTGATCAATATCCAACTGCCCACGGTGGAAACCAGATTGAGCGGGGCAAATTCCGGGAGATAATCGTAATAGCGGCGAGGCATTCCCTTCACCCCCAGAAGCATCATGGAAAAATAGGTAATGTTGAAGCCGACGAACATCAGCGCCCAGGCCACCAGGGCCGGTTTTTCGGCATACCGTCGGCCATAGAACTTGGGAAGCCAATAGTGCATGGCGCCGAAGAAGGCGAAAGCAGTGCCGCCAAACATCACATAGTGGAAGTGGCCGACCACGAAGTGGGTATCGTGGACATGAACATTGGTGGCCGCAGCGCCCAAAATCAGACCGGTCAGACCGCCGATGGAAAAAAGCAGGATAAAAGAGAGAGCAAAAAGCATGGGGGCCTCAAGCGAGATTGACCCCTTGTACAGGGTGGAGACCCAATTAAAAACCTTGATCGCCGAGGGGATGGCGACCACAAAGGTAAGGAAGGAAAAGACCAGGACCGCCGTGTCGCTCATGCCGCTGGTAAACATGTGATGCCCCCAGACCAGGGAGCCGGCGGAGGCGATGGCAATGCCGGAGAAGGCGATCATCTTGTAACCAAAGATGGGCTTACGGGAAAATACCGGAATGATTTCGGTGATTGCTCCCATTGCCGGCAAAATCATGATGTACACCGCCGGGTGCGAATAGATCCAGAACAGATGCTGGTACATGAGCGGATCCCCGCCGCGGCCGGGATCGAACAACCCGGCGCCGAGAAGTCGCTCGGCAATGATCAGGGCCAAGGTGATGGCGAGAATGGGGGTCGCCAGAATCTGCACCCAGGCAGTGGCATAAAGGGACCAGACAAAGAGCGGCAACCGTCCCCAGGTCATTCCTTCAGCACGCAGCTGGTGGATGGTGGTCACGAAATTGATCCCGGTCAGGATTGATGAGAAGCCGACGATGAAAACGCCGAACACCGCCAGGGAGACGTTGGTGCTTGTCCGTTCGCTAAAAGGGAGATAAAAGGTCCAGCCGGTGTCGGGCGGGCCGTTGCCGGTAAAGAGCGAGATGATGATGATCGCCGCGCCGAGGATATAAAACCACCAGGAAAGCAGGTTCAGCCGGGGAAAGGCCACGTCTCGGGCGCCGATCTGAATCGGCATGATCAGATTCCCGAAGGCGCCGGGAAAAGCAGGAATGATGAAGAGAAAGATCATCACCACCCCATGCACGGTGAACAGGGCGTTGTAGGTCTGGGGGCCGACAATGGTCCGCCCAGGCGCCATGAGTTCGATGCGTAGCAACCCTCCCAGCGTCATACCGACCAGAAAAAAAGCGAGGACCGAATAAAAATAGAGGAAGCCGATCCGTTTGTGGTCGGTCGAAAAAATCCAGGAGGTGATTCCGGTTCTGCCGGTATCGTTCCAGAAGCTACGGGCAGTAACGGGCTGAGTTGCCGACTTCATGGTTTCAGGTTTCCTTGCGGGGGTGTTTGCGTTTCCGGCCGGTCAGGATCAGGTAGAACAGAAAAGCCCCGGTGCAGAGAATCACCACCGTGGCGCTGACCCGCATCAGGTTAAAGACATAGGTCTTGCCTAGGGGATCAAAACTGAAGCAATAGCCGACCACCGTGCGGATGGAGGCTCCCACTTTCCCCTCGTTGGCCTCCAGTAAGGCCAGGGCAATATCCTTGGGAAGAAAGGTCGTTCCGTAGAAATAGCGGACGATCGTGCCGTCCCGGGCAACGACCACGCTCGCCACCGGATGAATGAATTCTTCTCCCTGACGGACAAAACGGTAGCCAATGGCATCGGTCAAACGATGAATATTATCGAGATCTCCGGTCAGGAAACGCCAGCCGTCTTCAGGGAAGGGGGCATTCATGGCGTCCAGGTATATCCGTTTATATTTCGACGCCAAGGCAGGGGTCTCGGTTTCGTCAAAACTTACCGAAAGCACCCGGTAATCTTCTGCCGGCTTGCGCTTCACTGCCGGCAGAACGCCGGCCAACCCGCCCTGGAGAAAATTGCAGACATTGGTACATTTGTAATAGACTGGCGAGATAATGGTTGGGCCAGTGATCAGTTCCCCGAGACGGATCGGCTTGCCGTTTTCATCCCGAAAAATAAGATCGAGAGGGAGCTTTTCCCCGAGCCGTTCGGTGAGCCCGATCTGCGATACTTCCGCAACGGACGGAACCATAGCAGCATGTTGATGCGCCGGTAATTGCTCAACAGAGGCATAAGCGACCCCCGGCAACACAAACAGCAGCACGGCAATTTTAAAAAACTGAAAAACAAGCTGAATCATGGTACGCGCCTTGTTCTTTTGACTGGTGAAGGGCTTTGCAAACCGATTTTCTTCAGATTAGGGACAAAGCATCAGACTGTCAATCGAATTGACTTCAGCAACCAACGCCCCCCAAAAAGCAAGCAGTGCGCGGGCCGATAAGGCTAACCAAATAATCCGGCATCGTGTTATTATTTCTCCACAATTTCATGAAGGATGGTGTCCACTATTCCCAAGAATAATCAGTATTTTTCAAGTAGTCAGTTCCGAATTGTAACGCAAAAAAAATAATAATATTTGGGGCCTTTATAGTATAATTACTGCATCCAGACAAATAGCTCGTCATGGTTTCCACGTTATTGTTCCTTATCAGTGATGAAGGTCTTAGTCTTTTTCAAAAAAATTCCAGAGGAGGGGTCCATGAAAAGTAGATTTTTTTCACGTCGGGATTTCCTAAAAACCGCAAGCTCCATCGGCATGGTTACCGCTTTAGGGGGGATACCGGTCGATCTTTTTGCCAGTGAGGGGAAACTGGTCCGTTTCCCTGAAAAAACGGACCTGATCCTCCTCACCTCACGACCACCGCAGTTGGAAACGCCCAAACATTTCTTCAAGGAACTGATCACGCCGAATGAAGCGCTCTTTGTCCGTTGGCATATCGCCAACATCCCCACCTCAGTTGACCTACAGACCTGGCGGCTCAAAATCGGCGGCAATACCGAGCGGCCGTTGGAACTCTCGATGGACGATTTGAAAGGACTCCCCAAGCTCAGCTATACCGCTGTTCTCCAATGCGCTGGCAACGGCCGGAGCCTGTTTGATCCGCGAGTTCCCGGCGGGCAGTGGGGCAACGGCGCCATGGGCAATGTTACCTGGACTGGCGCGCGCTTGAAGGATATTCTTGCCAAGGCAGGAGTCAGGGGCGATTCGGTGGAGGTGGCTTTTAACGGCCTCGATTCCGGACCGCTCCCCACCGTACCTGATTTTGTCAAATCACTGCCTGTGGATAAGGCCCTGGAAGAAGATATTATCATCGCTTACGAGATGAATGGAAAACCGTTGACCATGCTCAACGGTTTTCCTGCTCGCCTGGTGGTCCCCGGCTGGTATGGCACATACTGGGTAAAGGCAATCAGCGATGTGACTGTGCTCTCGAAAACACTGGAAGAATTCTGGATGAAACCTGCCTATCGCATTCCGGACAACCCTTGTGCCTGCATCCCTCCCGGCACGAAGCCTGGCAAAACTGTGCCGATCAACCGGATGAATACCCGCTCTCTGATCATCGAACCTTCCATCGGCAATCGGCTGCCAACGGGCAAGGAAGTTGCCATCTCCGGTCTCGCCTTCTCCGGCGGCTACGGCATCAAGGATGTTATCGTTTCGGTGGATGGGGGCAAAACCTGGAAGGAGGCCAAGCTGGGCAAGGATCTCGGCAAGTACTCCTGGATTCAGTTTACGCTGCCCTGGAAGCCCACGCAGAAAGGCAAGTACACCCTGATGGCGCGGGCAACCAACAGCATCGGAGAGTCCCAGCCTTTTGACCGCCAGTGGAACCCGTCCGGTTATATGCTCAACACTATCGAAAAAATCGACGTCACCGTCGGATAGGAGGGGATATGAAAAAAATCATTGTATTCGCAATGCTGGCAGCGACCGGCGCGTTTTTTGTGCAGCACCCTGCCCCGGTATCGCAGGCCGAAGAAGTGGGACAGGTGCACTCGATCACCCTGCCGACAATTCCCCCCGACTTGAAAGATGGGGTCGGCAAAGACAAGGTGCTGGTCTTCTGCTCCATTTGTCACAGCCCCGATTACATTCCCATGCAGCCGCTTTTGCCTGCGAAAACGTGGGACGGCATTGTCACCAAGATGATCAAGGTGTTTGGCGCGCCGATCAACGAGGAAGATGCCAAGACCATCAGCAGCTACCTTGCCGCACAATACGGCACCGCCGAAAAATAACCCTTTAACGGATAAGGCTCGTAAAAATGAAAAAAGTTATTGGTTTTGCGTTTGCCCTTTCAACCGCCTGCCTGTGGATACCAACGGCGAATGCCGCACAGACCGGGGCAAACGGGGAAGAACTCTTTAAGAAAAACTGCAGCGCCTGCCATCCCAACGGCGGCAACATCATCAATCCGCAAAAGGCTCTGCGCAAGGCGGATCGGGAGAGCAACAAGGTCAACACCGAGGAGGCGATCATCGGCAAGATGCGCACCCCAGGGCCGGGCATGTCGAAGTTCGATGCCAACTTCCTGCCAGACACTGACGCCAAGGCGATTGCCGAATATATCTTGAAAACTTTTTAAGGAGACCGGAGAGCAGTTCCGGTCTCCTTAACCCTCGACATACAACTCACCCGTGCCGTCGTCGTAGGCGAACAACTCGGCATGCCGTGCCCAGTTGATGGCGATATCCATCTGCTTTTCAGTCAAATCACCAAAATCGGCCTGGAGTGCGTCATGAAAATAACTCCAGGCCACACGTTTATTGTCATCACGCAGCAAGGTCTCATACATCCAGGCAATGACGGGCAAGCGTAAAACGCGCCCTGCCAGCATCGCCTTACGGGCAAGAATACTGGCCTCGGCATAGGCCTGCCCCAGGGGAGTCAACAACAAATCACCTGTCTGCACCGAAAGAAATCCCAACAGGGCTCCGGCTTCGACAATGGGCAGAAGGTCATCCAGCTCAAGGGCCAACTCGCCCCCCATGCGGTAAAGATCAGCCCGGCCACTCTCCGCTGCGAGTTTTTCAAGCAGGCCGGCGATGGCATTCAACAAAGCATCAGGAAGAGGCTGGGTCGTTCCGGGCTGACCGGGAGCAGTACCCAGGGTTTCCATTTCCGTCCTGGTTTCCCCGGCAACCGCGGCATAGACCTTGTCTGCCAAGCTCTGGAAAGCCATATCCTTGCGGGAGCGTGGGTGACGGAGATTCACCGCGATTTCGGTGACAATGTGACCGGGATTTTTTCCCATGACCACGATCCGATCGGCCATGAGCACGGCTTCTTCGATGTTGTGCGTGACCATCAGAATAGCCTGGGTGGGGATGGTTTTGTTCAGCCAGAGCTCCATCAGCTCGCCGCGCAAGGCTTCGGCTGACAAAATATCCAAGGCGGAAAAAGGCTCGTCCAGACAGAGCAGTTCCGGCTCAACCGCCATGGCACGGGCAAACCCCACTTTCTGACGCATGCCGCCGGAAAGTTCCCTCGGATAGGCCGACTCGAAGCCGTCCAAACCCACGGTGTCGATGAGTTTCAATGCTCGCTCGGTGCGTTGCGCTGCCGGTACCCCGCGCGCCTTGAGGGCGATCTCCACGTTTTCCTGCACCGTCAACCATGGATATAGGGCAAAAGTCTGGAATACAATGGTGGCGTATGGGTTCACCCCATTGAGTGGCCGGCCACGATAGAGCACAGAACCGGAAGTAGCCGTGTTCAATCCGGTAATGATCCGCAGCAGAGTCGATTTCCCGCAGCCGGACGGGCCGAGCAGGCATACGAACTCACCCGGTTTGAGATTTAAGCTCACATCGCGCACCGCGACAAACTGCTTGGTATCGCGCAGATAGGATTTAACAACATTTTCGATCTGCAGGAGATTGTCGGTGCGGACAGAGGCAGCAGTATTCATAGTAGCTCTCGGAGCAAATTTCTTGATAATTCCATTTTCACACGTCCAGCAATTATTCCATGCGATAGCGTTCTTCAGCCAAGAGGTATAGCCTGCGCCAAAAAACACGGTTAAACAGGACAACGGTGAAAACAAGGATCAGGGTCGCGGCAAGCAGCAGTGGGTAATTCCCCTCGCTGGTGGCTCGGGCGATCAATGCCCCGATCCCGACAGTGGCATGGGTCTGCCCGGAAAACTCAACATGCTCGGCAATAATACTGGCGTTCCAGGCTCCACCGCTGGCTGTGATTGCGCCGGTGACAATATGGGGGAAAAGCGCGGGCAGGATCAAGGTTTTCCAACGATCAAGGGCAGAGAGCCGCAGCAAATCGGTGGTGGAGCGCAGGTCCTGGGGTATGGCCGCCGCGCCGGCGATCACATTGAACAGGATGTACCACTGGGTCCCCATCAGCATCAGCCCTATGGCGGCAATATTCAACCCCCCCGAGGTCTGGAGGAGCGCCAGCAGCAGTACCGGAAAAAGGGCCGTAGCCGGAATTGCCGCAACAACCTGGACAATGGGTTGCAGAATATTTGCCAGACGGCGGTTTGTCCCGATCAGAACCCCAAGCGGAACTGTCCACAACAGAGCAATCACCAATGAAGCAGCGACACGCCCGGAGGTTGCCAAAAGTCCTATCCCCAATTGTTCCCAAGCTGAAAGGGAAAGAGTAAGCAACATTTCCACAGCCCGATAGCCGCCATACAGACTGATAACCGCAACACCCCCAATAAAACTCTTCAGTAATCGGGAGGGCGGCACATCACCGATGCCCTCCTCCGGGCTGGTAATTTTTTCACCCGGACGACCCTGGAACCTGCGGTCAAGTGCTTCGCTGAAAGGTCGCCACACATGCATTCCGAACTGTGCCACAATCCAAGAGCCTGAAAGCAGGTCGAAAAACCATGAGGTCGGAGGTTCTTCCCCCTCCACCATTTCCAACTTGAATTTATCCGCCCAAGCCATTAGAGGTCGCCATACCATCTGGTCAAGCAGGACGATGACCACGACCAGGGTCACAACGCCCATCACCACGGCAGGCAGGTTGCCTCTATTGGCCGCGGTTTGCAGATACGAGCCAAGACCGGGCAGGCGGAAATCACGTTTTCCGGTATGAAAAATCTCTGCGGCCATAAGAAAAAACCAGCCGCCGGACCAACTCATGACGCTGTTCCAGAGCAGGCCAATCGCCGCAAAAGGCAATTCCAGTGTCCTGAAACGCAGCCACGACGAGAAACCATAGATGGCGGAAGCCTCATGCAGTTCCTTGGGAATGGTGGAAAGGGACTGGTAAAAGCTAAAAGTCATATTCCAGGCCTGGGAGGTAAAAATAAGGACAATGGCCGCCAGTTCAGCGGCGAAAGCATCCGGCAAAATCGCAGTAAGACTGAGCAGAACAACGGGCAAGAAAGAAAGAATGGGAACGCTCTGCAGGACATCGAGAAGAGGCATGAGCACGGTCCGGGCGGTACGATTGCGGGCGGCGGCATAACCGTAAAACAGGCTGAACATCAGAGAGAGAAAATAGGCCACCGTCATGCGCCCCACGGAAAGCAGAGCATACCAGGGCAGGGCCAAGGGCGAGAGAGAAATCTCCGGCCCACTGATAACTGCAGGGGAGCTGAATGCAAGCCGTGCGCCGGCATAGAGCAACGCAACAACGCCAAGCAGAATCAGACCATCTCCGAGAGTGAATGACAGGGCTTGAGAAAAAGCAGGGCTGAAACGAAACTGCCGCATAGCCATCTCCGGGGATGATGGGGGTCGATCTCGTGTCCGGCAGTAGAGCGCCCTATTCCCAGGAAGGGAATGACGGCGGGGTACAACGGAAAGTATATGCCTCAAAATACGGACTGAGACGAGTTATCATGTGTGCTGTTGATACCCTGTGCGATGGTAACGCGTCAAGGGGAAAAGGAAGGCTGCCGAAGAGATTTTGCACATTACATCAGGAACGAAACCTCTCCCTTGCCGCAGCATTGCCTCTCTTAATTTTCAAAAAAACGGCTCATCGCCGCCCTGGCCCAACCAAACCGGATATCTGCGCGCCAATCTCGCGCAGCCTGTCCAGCACCGCAGCCTCGTCCATGGTGAGCAGTTTTCGATCCCGCATCACCACCCTGCCATTGATCACCGAATGCACCACATCCGAACCTGTCGCCGCATAGACCAGATGCGAAGGGATGTTGTACATCGGGGTCAGATGCGGCTTGTTCATGTCCAACACGATGAGATCACCCTTTTTCCCCGGCTCCAGGCTGCCGATGCGGCTCTCCGCCCCCAGCAGCTTTGCCCCGCCCAGAGTGGCCATCCGCAGGGTGGTTTCGGCGCTCATCACCGTGGGGTCGAGACGATGCACCTTGTGCAGCTTGGCAGCAGAGTCCATCTCGCCGAACATGTCCACATCGTTGTTGCTGGCAGCACCGTCAGTACCCAAACCCACCGTGACTCCGGCCGCCAACAGCTCCACCACCGGAGCCACGCCCGAGGCAAGCTTCATGTTGCTTTCCGGGCAATGGGCCACCTTAACGCCCCGCTCGGCCAGCAGGTTTATCTCCGCCTCGGTCAGCACCACGCAATGGTCAGCCACCACCTGGCTGTCGAGAATCCCCAAGGCATCAAGGTGCATCACCGGAGTGTGCCCGTACTTGGTACGACATTCCTCCACCTCGTCCCTGGTTTCAGACAAATGAATCACATAGGCAACCCCGTGCCTTTCCGCCACGCCCTTGAGACGCGTGAGCAGATCGGGGGAGCAGGTATACACGGCATGGGGATCAACGGTGATGGAGATGAGCGGATGGTTGCGGTATTCGGCCAGCAACTCCTCCAGATACGCGACGCCGTTTTCCGGCGCGCCGTAGTTGGGCGAAGGAAAATCATACAGCACCTCACCCAACCAACCGCGCATCCCGGAATCCGCCGTGGCTCGGGCCACTTCCTTGGCAAAGAGATACATGTCGCAAAAGCTGGTGGTGCCGGATTTGATCATCTCGGCCATGGAAAGCAGGGAGGACTGATACACCATCTCGGGGTTGAGATTACCCTCCACCGGAAAGATGTACTCGGTGAGCCAGGTCATCAGGGGCAGATCGTCGGCCAGCCCCCGGAAGCAGGCCATGGCCGCATGGGTGTGGGTATTGACCAGACCGGGCATGACCAGACCATGGGGCTTAATAAGCTGCTCCACGCCGGAGTACTTGGACAACAGGGCAGCCCTCTCCCCCACCTCGACAATGGTATCTCCGGCAATGGCCACGGCCCCGTCTTCGATCACGGTGTTGTTGGGGTCCAAAGTCAGAATCTGGCCGCAGACCAACAAGGTTGCATTGGCGTTCATGGTTTCCTCGTCTAAGCCGTCGTTTAAAATGTGTAACATTGTAATGTCGTGCCCGGCATAATGGGCCGTAACAAAATAGTAAAAAATCTAATGATTATTTCGTAACGGCCCCTAAATTTCAGGCAGCACCGCGAGAAGCAGCCGCGACAACCGGTCTTCCGCCCTTTTGGTTTCCTCGATGATCTCTTCCAGGAAGATGGGTTTAAAATTGTCTGGATCGTTGACGTTTGCCACCACCGATAGCCCCAACACCCGCATTCCGGCATGGATGGCCACGATCACCTCCGGCACGGTGGACATCCCCACGGCATCGGCGCCGCATTGCCTCAGATACCGGGTTTCCGCCGGGGTTTCCAGACTGGGGCCGGGGATGGCTACATAGACGCCAGTGGCGACCTGACCGATCTGCTCCCTGGCCGCGCAAGCCAAGGCCGTGTCGATCAAGCGCTGGTCGTAGGGTGCAGAAAGATCGGGGAAACGAGGGCCCCAGGTATCAAAATTAGGACCACGCAGGGGGTTATCCGGGATGAAGTTCAGATGGTCACGCACCACCATCAAAGTGCCTGAAGCAAAGGCCGGGTTGAGGCCGCCTGCCGAATTGGAAACTATAAGGGTTTTCGCGCCAAGCAGAGCGAGAACCCGAATCGGCATGGTCAGCTCACGAGCGGAATAACCTTCATAATAATGAAACCTGCCCTGCAACACCGCCACCGGCCTACCGCAGAGCCTGCCAAAGACAAGATTCCCGGCATGGCTGCTCACGGTTGCCGTCGGGAAATTGGGAATCTCCGAATAAGACAGAACAATCGGCGATTCGATCCTTTCCGCCAAGCCGCTCAGACCGGTGCCGAGCACCAGGACAATCTCCGGCACCTCCCCCATGCGTTCCCGCAAAAAACTGACCGTCTCATCAACATTTTGTTTAAAAATTTCCATCACCATCCGCCCTGGCTCATTGAAGCGTTAGACATTAAGCAAGGCCAGGGCAACCCTCCACTCCATGGCCAAACGCGTTTGCTAGCAATTATTTACCCGATTCAAACAGAGAAAGGAATACGGATGGTGAAGGTCGTGCCCTGACCGGGCGTGGACTCAAAGGAGAGACTGCCGTGATGTGTTTCTTCGATGATCTGCTTGCAGGAGATGAGGCCGATCCCGTTTCCCGCAGCCTTGGTGGTAAAATGGGGCTGGAAGATTTTCTTCTGCATCTCATCGGGGATACCGTGTCCCTGGTCAATGACCTTGACCACCGCTGCGTCGCCCTCTCGAGAAAGGGCAATGATGATGCGTCCCTCTGCTTCGCTGGCCTGGGCGGCATTGAGCACCAGGTTTGAAAGCACTCGACAAAGGCCCAAAGACGAAAAAGGAAATTCCGACAGACTGCCAGTGACCTCCACCCGGACCCCCCGCCCGCCGATCTCCGGATGAACCGTCCAGGAGGATTCTTGCAAATCAACGAGCAATTGGTCTAAAGAGTCGCTATGAATTGGAGTTTCGATTTGAAGTCGTTTGGCCTGGGCCAGGGCATTTTCCATGAGCACAAGAAGATCGCCCCGCGCTTTGACCATGCAAGCGAGGTATCTGTTCCCGGCAAGCCCTGGCACAGAACGTTCCATGACTTCCAAAAGGTGAAAGGGGGTAAGCAGATTCTTCATATCATGAACCATGATATTGATCTGCTCATACTCCTGGCCAAGAATTTCAAGATCCCGCCGGACCCGCTGGCTCAAAGTCCGCATCATGGAAACAAGCGATTTTGGCTGCCGAGAAAAATACTCATGGAACACTGCCAAGGGAACCTGGAGAAGAACAGCGTCTTCCAGGGCTGCCACGCTTGCGGAACGGGGTTGATTCTCAATGATGGCCATTTCGCCAAAATATTCACCGGGCTTGACGATATCAATCACCCGGCTGCCGCGAAAAACCTTGATCATCCCCCGCAGCACGATATACATCTCCTGACCGGGCTCGCCCTCGCGAAAAAGAACACCTCCCTTGGCGACCTGAATTTCCGTGGCCTTTTCCAAAAAAGCTGCCAGCTCCTCCTTGGAAAAGAAATGAAACAGGTCGATCGTGCTCAGAAATTGCAGGAGTTCGGTTTGGTTCACTAGGGCCTCGTTCAGCGGACTTCCAGCTGTCTTTCTTTCAACGATCACTCCATCGACACGTCATAAGTATAGCAAAGAAAAACCGCATCTTCCTCTAAAAACTACAGGGCATGCCGTTCGACAAACGCCTGCACCGCCCCAACCTCGGCCGGTATCACCTCACAGCGGGTTTCCTTGCCAGCCAGCGCGGCAAGGCTTGGCGGCAGCTCAGGCTCGTGGCCGATGGCGCACTCAACTGCCGCGCCGAACTTGGCCGGATGGGCGGTGGCCAGACAGATCATCGGCACTCCCGACTCCCGACCAGCAAGTCCTGCCTTGACCCCCACCGCAGTATGCGGATCGAGCACATAACCATGCAGCTTATAAAAATCACGGATGGTGGCGATGGTTTCCGCTTCGTTCACGCTACGCGAGGCAAAATCCGCCCGCACCCGTTCCTGGGCAAGCTCGTCAAACTGGAGGCTGCCGCTGGCAGCAAAGCGGTCCATGTCCTGGCGGGTCCGATCGGCATCCTCTCCATTTAAATAATAGAGATAACGCTCAAAATTACTGGCTACCTGGATGTCCATGGATGGGCTTGAGGTTTGCGCCACTGCGCCCAGGGAATAATCGCCGTTGAGGATAAACCGGGTCAGCAGGTTGTTCTCGTTGGTGGCCAAAATCAAATTGCGAATCTGCTTGGGCAGCATGCGGCGGGCCACAAAGCCGGCAAAGATATCGCCGAAATTGCCGGTGGGCACCGAAAAATCCACTTGGGCCACGCCTTCGCTTTCCGTAACTCTGAGCGCAGCATAGATATAGTAAACAACCTGGGCGACAATCCTCGCCCAATTGATGGAATTGACCGCACCCAGCTGGTGTTTTTCCTTAAAGCCAAGATCGTTGAAGATGGTCTTGACTATTGCCTGCCCGTCGTCAAAGGTACCGCGCACCGCCAAATTGAAGACGTTGGCGTCGGTGACGGTGGTCATCTGCAATTCCTGGATGGGGCTGACCCGCTTGTGGGGGTGGAGGATAAAGATGTTGATCCGCTCCTTGCCGCGCACCCCGTAGATCGCAGCACTCCCGGTATCACCGGAGGTGGCGCCGAGGATGTTCATTTTGCCGCCGGATTCCTTGAGCAGATACTCAAAAACATTCCCCAAAAACTGGAGGGCCACATCCTTGAAGGCCAGGGTCGGCCCGTGGAACAACTCGAGGATATAACAGTCGCCCTGCTTGACCAGCGGGGTGATTTCCGGGTGCTTGAAGGTACTGTACGATCGTGTGACAAGGTCGCGCAGATCGTTTGCAGGGATATCGTCGATAAAGCAACTAAGCACAGCGGTTGCCAATTCTGGATAGCTCAAACCCCGCCAGTGAGAGAGGGTCTCAACGGAAATCTCGGGAATTTCCACAGGCAGCAGCAAGCCGCCATCGGTAGCAAGGCCCATCATTACAGCCTGCTTAAAAGATATGGGGGCAATGCCGCCCCTGGTGCTGATGTATTTCATGAGAGATTATTCCTTGGTTATCAGCTGTCAGCTCTCAGCTCACAGCTTTGTTCTGCACAAGCAAACTTGCGCTTTCCATCTCCGCCGGAATGGGCAGACCCATCAGCTCAAGGATGGTGGGGGCGATATTGGTCAGAGTACCGCCGGTCTTAAGGCCAAAGCCGAGCTGACCGCCCAACATAACCAAGGGCACCGGATTGGTGGAATGCGCCGTCACCGGACCGCCGGTTTCCTTGTTGATCATGACCTCGGCGTTGCCGTGATCCGCAGTGATGAGCACTACCCCACCGAGTTCGGTGAAACGCTCCACCACCCGACCAATACACCGGTCCACTGTCTCCACCGCAGTGATGGCCGCGGCCATGATCCCGCTATGCCCCACCATATCGCAATTGGCAAAGTTGAGCACCACCAGGCTGTAAGGATTGTCCGCGAGACGACGCAGCAACTCCTCGGTCACCGCCTCCGCGCTCATCTCCGGCTTTTTATCGTAGGTGGCCACCTCGCGGGGGGATGGGAGCAACGCCCTGTCTTCCAGAGGGTACGGGGCTTCGCGACCGCCATTAAAAAAATAGGTGACGTGGGCATATTTTTCCGTCTCGGCAATACGGAGCTGCCGCAGACCATGACCGCTGACCTCCTCTCCCAAAATCCGGGTGAGGGGTACCGGCGGAAAGGCCACAGCCAGGTCAAAATCCTTCTCATACACGGTGAAGGTAAGATAATCAGCTAGATGGGGACGATGCGCGATGGGAAAACCGGCAAATTCCCGGTCTATAAAGGCATGGGTCATCTGCCTGGACCGGTCGGCCCGAAAATTGAAGAAGATGACCGAATCCCCATCGTTGATGGTACCCACCGGCTGCCCATTGCTCATGATAACCGTGGGCTTGACAAACTCATCGTTTTCGCAGCGCCCATAGGCCGCAGTCATTGCTTCAACTGCATCCAAGGCCGTGTGCACGCCCAAGCCATCCACCATGGCCTGCCAAGCCAGGGAAACCCGATCCCAACGATTATCGCGGTCCATGGCATAATAGCGGCCGCAAACCGAGGCGATCTGGCCCACGCCGATACGTTTAATGGCCTCGGTAAGCTCGACCATGTAACCACCCCCGCTCTGGGGCGGGGTGTCACGACCATCCATGAAGGCATGGACGTACACCTTGGCAAGACCCATTTGTTTGGCCATTTCCAGCAGGGCGATGAGATGGCGGATATGGCTGTGCACGCCGCCATCGGAAACAAGACCCAGCAGATGCACCGCCGTCCCCTGCGAGACGGCACGGCCAAGAACCCCGGCCAGCGCTTCATTTTTGAAAAAATCCCCGGTTTCAATATCCCGGTTTATTCGGGTGAAATCCTGGTAGACTATGCGACCGGCGCCGATATTGAGATGCCCCACCTCGGAATTGCCCATCTGCCCTTCCGGCAGCCCCACCGCGCCATTATGGGCAACCAGGGTCGTAGCGGGTTGGTTGGCCTGCCAGCGATCCATGTTGGGTGTTTTCGCGAGATGGATCGCGTTGCCCTCCCACGGCTCCCCAATCCCCCAACCATCGAGAATGGCCAGCAATACCGGTGTGATCTTCTTCATCGTTTCTCCTGGGCCTTCTTAGAGCATGTTCAGGATGCTTCGGGCTCTATCTCCACCCTGGGGGCGTCGTGCCACAACCCTTCAATGTCATAAAAGCTGCGGTCTTCGCTGTAAAAAATATGCACGATCACATCGTTATAATCGAGCAGCACCCAATGCCCCTCGTTAAGGCCCTCGGTGTTCCCGTCCTTGACGTTTTTATGCCGCAGGGCCGTATCCACCGCCTGGGCCAAACCCTGCACATGCCTGGTGGACCGTCCGCTCATGATGACAAAAAAATCGGTGAATGAAGACAGGCCCCGCACATCAAGAACGACCAGATCCTCCGCTTTTTTATCCAGGGCTGCCAGGGCGGCAAAACGAGCCAACTCCAGACTTGACACATCCTGAAAATCCTTATGGACCTTTTTCATTATGACTCCTTGTTGGGATAAAACCCGTTGTTCGCCATGAACAAACGGGAGCGCTATAATACTATAACAACGGGCAATCTGGCAATCGGTTAGTTCCTTTGATGCGGGCAAAGGTTGTCGGCAAAGACGAGCTGTGTTAGATTGGTCTACGTTTTCACCCCGACACTCCAGCTTGAGGAACAACCATGCGCGATAGGATTCTGGCGGCTCTGGCAAAGATTCGCCCTACATTACAGGCAGACGGCGGCGATGTAGCCCTGGTTGATGTGAGCGAGGATGGAGTGGTCACGGTCCAGCTGACCGGCGCATGCAAGGAATGCCCCATGTCCAGGAACACCCTTAAGAACGGGATTGAAAAATTCTTAAAAGGCGAGGTTCCCGAGGTGCGTTCCGTGGAGTCCGTTTGACCTGAGCGGGTTGTTGCTACTTGTGATACCCTGTCCCGGCCTTGATGGAAAACGCCCGGTACAACTGCTCAA
>Ga0315272_10000581_pt1 | contig 18717 bp, 17 predicted proteins | sample C3_middle_MG_FD_203918 | JGI IMG/M metagenome (GOLD analysis project Ga0315272, IMG submission 203918) | Sediment microbial communities from Yellowstone Lake, YNP, Wyoming, USA - C3_middle | ecosystem: Environmental > Aquatic > Freshwater > Lake > Sediment | place: USA: Wyoming | collected...
AACTACCCGCTGCAAAAATTTCAATATAAAAAACTGCACCCCCCGCGGGGGGGCCCCCGGGGGGGCCCCCCTTTGGGTGGGGCCGGGGGGGTTGCCCCCCGTGCACCCTACCCTACCCTCTCCTTCTTTCTTCTCCTTCCTCTCCTATCCAGGTGTGCCCCTCGTTTGCTCTACCAAACCAAGCATGATGCTTGCCACCAGCCATTGTTCCCCTGCTTAAGCAAGGCTAAGTCCTTGGGTAGCCCCCCACTGTGCTTGGCAGGCTAAGCTTAGCTTTAGGGCTTGTGTTTTAGTGCCTGCAGGGACGCTCCACGCTGTGCGTGGTAGCCCCGCAGGCAACACGGGGGGACCCTCCGGGGGGACCGTGGAGCTTCCTACCTGGCTTTCTAAAAAACCTTTTTTTCCTAAGGAAACTTTCTGCATACACTTTCAAAAAAAACACCACAGCTACAAAACTCCACCCTTAAAAAAATTGTTTATTTTTTTATCAAAAATAGAATAATGTCCATGTTGTCCATGTTGTCCACGTTGAGAAAACAACTCCCACCAGACAGGGATACCCCCTTCAATCCCTGATTTTTTCTACTTTTCAAAACTGTTGTCCATGTTGTCCACGTTGTCCACGTGGTTTTTGCCTACCCCCCCCACTATGAACCTTAGTTGTTTAGTCAATTTTATGGGATTTGAGAGAAAAAACATATAGGGGGGGTATATATTCAAAATTTACGTGGACAACGTCCCCACTTGTAGAGCTTGAAAATCAAGAGCTCCAGGGTGGGGAAAAACTCCTCACATGGACAACGTGGACAGCCCCTCTGGAGGGCTTGAAAATTCTACCTTTCAAGGGGGGTACTTTCAGAAAAAAATTTTTTGGGTACGTGGACAACATGGACATTAACTTATTGTTGATAAAGAATTAAACAATTTTTAGGATAAGGAAGCCCCTCCCTTTTCCAAGGGCAGGGGGGGCAGGGTGCTTTAGAAAGGTAAATCGTTGAAGGGGTCTATATCTTCAACTTTTTTGTTTTCTTCTTCAACTTCTTCTTCAAAGATTTCTTCTTCCACTTTTAATCTACCAGAAATCCATTCTTCGAATTCCCAGACCGAAAGTAATTTTTTGACATACCCCACTCTGAAGAAAAACTCCGGCACTGAAGCTTCAATTACCCAAACCTTCATGTTTTTGTAGCGTTTTACTTTTTTTATCCACCCAGTTAATTCTGAAATTTCTTCTAAGTCTCTAGCTTCAAAGTTGTATCTTTTTAACTCACTCAAAAAATCCTTTGAAATGTAAAGGAAAAATTTGTCGTCAACCCAAATCCATCTTCCAAATTGGTTGGCTTTGAGAGCTTCCCAAATCATTTTCGGGTAGGGCGTTCCTTCTTTTGGTTTAACGAGGTGTTGAAAAAACCTTTGAATGGCATTGTAGAACTCCAATTCCCTGTTGTATTCTTGTTCTTCCTCCGTTTCGTTTGTATCATCTCTAAAAGCCCAATTGAGCCACTCTGCTTCGACTTTTGCTTCTTTATAAAGAGCTTTAAGTATTTCTGTAGCGTATATTATATAATTGTCTCTTAGTCCGTGTTGTTTTATGTAGGCCCAAGTAAATTGGGCTATGGGCCATAATTTATTGAAATCTTCTTTTTCATATTTTGCTCTGCTTGCAGCTGAGATTTTGTCTTTTTTTCTGAATTGAAAAACATGGAATCGTTCGAGCAAGGCGGGATCACGAGGGAAATGGCTGTTGCTTGTCATGATAATCCCCGACAAAGCAAGATAATTGATTTGTTTTTGAGTTTTACTCAATATAGTTCTTGCAAAAAGTTCTTCTTGAGTATATTTCAACAGTTCTTTCACAGGACTGGTTTCTAACTCTTTGTTGACTTCGTCAACGATAAGAATGAAAGTGTTTTGGCTCATTTGCTTGGCTGCACGGGGTTCAGTACAAAAAGAAGCGTAGCTTATTTTGTTTTCTATTCCCCAGATCCTCGCAAGCAGTGTAGCTGTAGTGGTTTTTCCACTTTTGGTCTGCCCCATGAGATAAAGGTATTTCATTCGCTTTCTGAGCTCTCCAGCCATCACCATTTGTTTTTGGGCAAAGCTGAAGGGTAGCAAAAGCCCTGCTTTAATAATAGAAGCAATTTTTTCAGGGGAAGGGTGTGATTGAATATATTCATTTAGGAAAATGGCAGCTTGTCTCAAATCTTCATTGGTGAATGATTTTTCTTCGAATCCTTGTGCTATTATTCCTTCATTCTCAAAATAATAAAAACCAGGGGGGGGTTCTTCTTGTTTCTCTTCATACCAATACTTTTGCAAGTAATGGGAGAAGACTGCTGTCAGAACCTGCAGTCCTTGGCTTGGATTTAGTATGTAAGAAGTTCTTGCTTTGAGGTCTTCCCAGATTTCCGACAGCGTGCCTTTTGAAACTGTATATGCCTCAACTGGATTTTTGGAAACAAAATGGACTTCATATTTTTTTTCTCCGGTGATTGGATTTTTGATTGCGTAAATTTTGTGAATGCAGCAGTCGAAAATTGTATAAAGTTCTTCAAAGTATTCTATTTCGGTACGTTCATCTTTTCGTTTCTGCACATATTCAATACGTCTTTTGTTCAAATTGCATCTTGCATATTTTTTTTGTCTTGGACTGATTAATACATAAATGCTATTATCTTCTTCTTCTTCTTCTAAAGTTTCCTTTGGAGTTTCTTTTGGAGTTTCTTTTGAAGTTTTTTGAGATTTTAATGGGACCTTAAGAATTTGTCCAATTTTATTGTAAAGCTCATCTGTTTTTTCTTCTCCTATGATTTTTGCGAGTTCTTTTCTTCCTGCGATTTCATCAATATCTTTTTTGAATGTTCGCTCAATGGCTTCATATCTATATTTGATATCTCTTTTATCGTCTAATGCTTCAAGTCGTTGGTAGAGTCTATGAATGCTTTCAATTGAAACATTGAAGTCTCTGCGTAGCATACCTACAAAGAAAAGTACAAATTTTTGTCTTTGACCTTCGACAAAGTATTCAAGAATAATGTTGATGATTTCTTCAATTTCTTCATCTGTGAGTTCACGCTCCTCTCCTTGAGTGGTTGTGGGTCTACTTGTAGCTATAGTTTGAGGTTTTTCTTTTGTTTTTTGGAGTGTTTTTTCAAGTTCACTGATGAGAAGATTAAATAAGTCTGGGGTAATTTCAGGGAGTTTTTCTGGGACTTGGATAGGTTCGTAGGTAAAGAGGATGAATTCTTCTGCGTCTTTTCTGAGAATATTTCCTTCATGGTCTAATTTAAGTTGAGAATATGGGCCCACGGCCTGGCACTTGTTTCCGGCTAAGAGGTCGATTTTAATGTTTTTGGTGGCATCACTGAATTGTTTCTTTTCGAGGACTGCAGAGAATGTGCAAAGGTAGTAGTAATGTCTTCCTCGGCGTGTTTTAACAATGAGCGTGTCAAGGCTTAATCCAATTTTTTTTGCCAGATCTTCAAAGAACTGTATGGACTCTTCAGTATCACAATCGATAATAATTAGGTTTGAGCGTCCAGGAATGATACCGATATTTCCATTGTGTCTTGCCCATCCGATTGGAGTTGGATCGTATTTATCCAAAGCCCAGCCTGTGTCGATGGGGTTCTTAGCAAAAGGAGCCAGTCGGATGGGGCAAAAATTGATTTTTAGTTTCTCGATGAAGAGCCTGTAGAGCTTGAAATATATGCCCTCATCGGAGGTACTTGACAAATTCGAAAAAGACAATACATTATTTTTAGAATTAGAAGAGTAAACAAGGCCAACCCCTTGTTCAGGAGCTTGTTTTGTTTGGGTGTGTTGTGCTTGTTCCATTTCTCAACCTCCAGTTAAAGTTGTAAAAGTTTTGTCTTACCCCTGGAGCCCCTACCTCCAGGGGGTGCGGGTCTAAATTATTCAGCCTTGCTAAGCTCTTTAAGCTCCTTTTGTAGGATTTCAATCAACTTTAGTCTCAAAAAATCAGAAACATTTAAGCCGTATTCTCTAGCTTTCTCTTTCAAAACCCGAGCCATTGTTTGAGATACCCTAAGGGCTATTACGCTGTCATAAACTCTCTCCCTGCCTTGGCTCTCCTGTCTTTCCATAGTTCTTTCCATAGCTCCACCCCCTTTTTTGTTCTCGTTAACTAATATAAACCATTTGTTTACCTTTGTCAAGTCCTCTTTGATATTTTTCTTCTCTATCAGGATGGCATATTTTGTGGACTTTTTGAGGTTAAAAAAAACGCTCTAAAATGTCTCAGGTTGCCATCTTTGGATTGAGGGGATATTTTGATACTTCCTTTTTCAAAAGAGGGGGTTCTGGAGCCTTTTAGAGGGTCGTGTTTCATTTAAAAACTCCTTGTTTTTGAAAAGTGAGTGTTAGTTGTATGCTTTGGAAGCTAAGTTCTTGGTTTGTGAAAACAGGGGGGTTGATTAAAGAGACAAAGAAAAGATTAGATAGTCAAATCCCGCCTTACCACCAAACTAATCAAACAAACCTATCAATCCTCCCACAAAACGCCATTCACAGGGCGGGTCTCCTATCAAACCATATGAAAAAATAACTAAAGAAAATAAACCTAAAGATTGAAAAGTGATATTTGAAACCTATAAAGTTTTCCTTGCAGAGACTTTCAAAGAAGGACCACCAAAGACCTCGACTGCAAGCTCCTTAATCTTTTCAGGCAAGGTCTCGGCATATCTCCTTGTAGTGTTTATGCTTGCATGACCTAAGACCCTTTGCACCACATCAATAGCAACCCCCTTCCCCAAAAGCCTTGTTGCTAAGGTATGCCTCAAACGGTGGCTATGGAAGTTTACACCTGAGGATTTCTTGACCTTGTAAGCATAGTCCTTTAAGGTCCCATCTGATACCCCAAAAAGCCTCTCTTTTCCTTTCTCTTTGCTAAGCCTCAAAAGTTCCAAAGCTATCTCCCTATCCATCACAGGCACTAACCTTTCCTTTTGTCCCTTCCCAGACCTTACCCTCACAAAGACCCTTCCCTCATCCTGTATCACATCTTCCCCTGTTAGACTTGCAACCTCAGAAACCCTAAGCCCAGTCCAGAGCATGCACCTAAAAGCAAGCTCTATATGTCTTGGCAACCTCTTCATGGCTTCTTGGACCTTCTTAAGCTCCTCTTCAGTCAGGAAGGCGGGCTTCCTCTCAGCCTCTTTTACTCTAAGTTTTTTGCTTACAAATGGGTTTCCTTTGACCAAGCCCTCATCCAGCAAAAAATCGTAAAAGCTCTTACAAGCCGAAAGGACTGCATTAACCGATGCTGGACTTAACCCCATCTCAGCCAACCAGTTCCTAAAAGCTTTACTCTCCTTACCATTGACAAGCCGATAATCCAAGCCCTTCTCCTCACAAAAGGCAAGGAATTTGTCCAGATGGAAGGAATAAGCCTCTAAGGTCCTCTTTGACTTGCCTGAAAGCTCTAAATCCTTGAGAAAAGCCCTAACAGCCTCTTTTAGCTCCATGGATGCTCCCTTTGTTATTTTGTCAAGTCTACAAGAGGCAAAAGATCAAGGTTTACTTTTCTTCCAAGTTTTTCTTCCAAGCTTATCATGGCTATAGAGTAGCTGTTGGCATAATACTCGGCTTTGCTTAGCTTCATTTCTGGAAGTTTTTTCTTAAGCTCTTCCAAAATCCATTCTGTCAAAGCCTCATCCCACCATTTGCCGACCGTATTTTTGTAAAAAAAAGTCAACAACAATGGTAGGGACCAAAACTCTCAAAAAAGGAAAAGAGCACTCTTCACCATCGTAAGCATAGAGCACAAACTCCTCGGCATCTGAAACCGCTTTGGCTACAAACCTCATAGCTTCCACCTTCTCGCTTCTTTATTTTCAATCGGACTTAATATGCCTTAAGTTAGAAAAATTATTGGTACGGGTTCATCAGGATATCTGCAAATCCGTTCTCCTTGTTCTCCTGGGAGTTTGATTTCTGATAACAATCCACCTGAAACATCAAAATCATCTGCAGCTACAAATTCTGCTTGGGGCTCGTTGTCTATCCATATTACTGCTTTCCATCTTTCTTTCTCATACCCCCCAAGTTTGTAGAAACCCACCCTTATAATATGTTCTCCTCTTTCGTCTTTTCCTATATAATCTACGTAGGCTGTTAAAAAAAGTTAACTGTTTAATGATGTCCACATAGGTTTTCACAAGGAACTCCGTCATTATCTCCATCAAGCCTTTTTAACCCACACACTGTATAGTAAAACATTGCTTCTTCACAAGATTCCATCTGAGAGCAATAATATTTCTTACCACATACATATTTTGATTCAGAGTAAGTTTTAGCAGGACGCCCATAGTATTTTTCTAAATCTTCATTAGTAAACCTTTTTTCCTTGTATTTCTTTATTTTTCTCCATTCCCAAGGTGGTGTTGGATTGGTTTGTTTCCATAGTCCTAAACCCTTACTTCTTGCTTCCTTTTCAGCAGAGTAGTACTCCGAAACATAAGGAGAATCCAAATACTCTAAATAGGCCCAAGCATAGCCTCTTTTCACTTGTTCCAAGTTCACATTTAAACTATCTACATAAACTAAAGCTACAGCTCTTCCATATTTGTCTATATCTTTAACTTCAAGCCTAACTGTTTTTCTTCCAACAAGATCTTTGAGAGAATTTCTAGCTTCAATGCCATAAGGTTGATTTTTTTCGGGAGCATCGATACCATAAAGCCTTACTGATACAGAACCATCTTTGTGAATTTTAGCATCAGCAATCTTTTCTTTAGGGATACAATGGAAAGTATCTCCATCGATAATTTCAGTCACAGTGCAGAAAACAGTATACGCATAAACATAGAAAGGCAAAAGCAAAATGAAAATTAAAATCAACAGAGTTTTACTTAGTAACCGTTTCATAACTCTTCTCCTTTCCCCCTTTGCAAAATACTAAATATTTCTATGAGTATACTTTGCAATTATCTTTACGAAATTGGGTTATCCATATCGGGTCCTATGCCTCCCCCTCTACCCCCCTTAGATAACTCGTCATAAAGAATTAAAAACGCAATAAAACAAATTAACACTTCACCTAAAAATAGCGATTTAGAGAGAATAAAACCAAGGATAATTAGCACTACAACAAAAATCATGAGCATAAGAAGACCTAAAATGCAATCTTTAATCTCTTTCATTATCTTTGTTTTCTCTATTCGTTGTTCTGAATCTTTGATTTCTTTTTCAAGTGAGTGTTTCATAATTTTTTCTTTTTTACTTTCATAAAAATTTACCACGAAGAGTAATGGGAATAATGGGATTTATGCGAGTAATGGGAGTAATGGGAGTAATGGGAATAATGAGATTCATGCGAGTAATGGGAGTAATGGGATTCATGCCATGTTAACATAATGCTGTTATCAAGAAAATCTTTGTGAATATTAGATGCATGTTCTAAATAAAGAGGCGTGTTCTCTTTGATCAGATCCGTTTTTTCAACAGTGATAGATTGACCACAACGAGTACTAATTCCTAAAAAAGAAATAATTATTCCTAAAGTAGTACTTACTTTTTTTGTAAAATTTCTCATAGCTCCCTCCTTTTTTATTAATTATATAATAGGATTTAAAAATTTGCTATAGTAAGGTGCACTTGTTAAAAAAAGCCCTCCACAATTTGATTTTACTGAACATTTTTCACAGATATCTAAATATGTCTTTTTCCATGAAGAAATAGATTGTCTGCAAAATTTTCTAAGACTTTCAGGCACTACACATAAGGGATGATTATAAATAGAAAAATGTAAGTTGTATCTATTAAGATACTTACACGTTAAAAGAAGTTCTTTCTGATATTCAAATGGATCAATCCACAATAAATCAACGTTTTTTTTAGCATTTCCTGTAATTTCTAATCCCATAAGAGCTACATGTGTAACAAATGGGAAATTATGATAAATAAACTCAGCAATATTAGGCAATCTTTCAATATTCATTTTAGTCAAAACTACCCTAATTTCCACCTTTTGTTTAAAAAGAGCTAAATTGTGAAGTCCTTTAACAGTTTGATAAAAACTGCCTTCAACACCTGTAAGTTTATCATGAATGATATCGTTGTCAGAATACAAAGAAACTGCTATAAAGATATTGTTTGAAACTTCTGCTACTTTTTTAGTAAAATTAAAATCGACAAATCTTGTCCCATTTGTAAGAACTATAATTAGAGTTTTTGGTAAGAATTTATGACATACTTTAATTAATTTTATAAAATTTTCATTCAAAATAGTAGGCTCGCCTCCCGTAAGTGCTAAGGTATGTGTTTTTTTAGGATCCATCATTTCTATAAGTTTTAAATTTTCTTCAAAACTAAGAGCTTGTGTGGCATCAGGTGGTTGAGGGCAAGTAAGACACCTTAAATTACACTTATTTGTGACAAATAAAGCGTTATGAGGTGATGAAATTTCGTAAAGTAGAATAACACTTCCATCTTTTTTTAAAAGCACTACATCCCCGTTTTGTAAAAGATCAATATCTTCTTTAGCAATATTATAAACAAATGGTTTTTTTCTCTTATGTAAGGTAGAGTTAAATTTTTCTAAAATATAGGCTTTCATGGGAAACCATGTAGGAATTTTTTGAGAAGTTGCGAGAATATAATTTCGAGACTTTAAAATTTGAGTAATTTCAGGTTTTTTTATTATTTTACCTATAATATAATTATCAATATTGACAGGTGTTCCTTGGAAATTTTTCATATTTTTATTTCCTTAAGAGATTTATTGTTAATCCATGACCAAAAAATATCACATATTTCTTCATCTTTTTTAAGAAGATTAAATAAAAAAGAAATAATTTCTTTATTCTTTTTGCAAAAATCACTGCCAGGGATATATCCAATATATTCTTTATCTTTTTGTATACTATATGCTCTAACTGGATCTGCCCCGCAATAAGGAATATATGCACAACTATGACAGCTTGGGATTATCTCAAGAACAGAATTTCTTACCATTTTTCTTAAAATGCTATTACCAAAAATTTCACTATATGTATTTTTAAATACATTACCAAGTTTAAAATGAGGATCTCCTGTTGTAGCAAGCATTCGAGCTTCATCAGATGGAAAAACATCACCATTAAAATGATAAATTGCCCCCATTGTGCCGGCCCCTGTTGGAGATTGTAAATCCATAAATCCAGTGCTAAATGGAGTCAAAATTCTTCTTAAAATAAGCAGTGCAAAAAATTCAATAAATTTTTTCCCTTTTTTATTTAATTCTAAAATATAAGTAATTCCTTCTTTATAAACTTGGATAAACTCTTCTATTGAATATCCTATATATTTACTCGTTTCCCTTGCGTATCCATATGGATTTAAGGCTCTTAAAAAAATTCCTTCAAAATCAAATTTTATATATTCATCTATAATTTCTTTTATTTTTGGCAATGCCGGTTTTGTAAGAGTTAATAAAGCTGAAACTTTATTGTTACCTAAAATATTTTTAGTTAATTCCAATTTTTCTATAAACAATTTAAAGCTGTTCTTCCCGTCTCTCATTATTCTATTCATATTATGTAAACTTTCAGGACCATCAAAAGAAGTTGAAATATAAATTTGATGTTTTTTACAAAAATCAAGAATATCTTCATTGATAAGAGTCAAATTAGTGCATAAAACAAAGGATAAATACTTTTTCATTTTTTTGTTTAATTTTTCAGCATACTCAACAATTTCTTGTACAGCCTGGAAGTTTAAAAGTGGCTCCCCCCCTTGAAATTCTATCTTTATTACATGTGAAGGACTTTGAAATATCATTTCAGTAACTCTTCTAGCTGTGGATAAATTCATATCATATTCTTTCATTGAAGGATCTTTACTAGAAGCATGACAATATCTACATTTATGATTACATCTTAATGTTATTACAACCATATGAAGTGATATAGAATCTTTTAAAAAGGCTTTTTTAGTTCTATATTTTGTTGCTAGAAGATCTACAATAAAAGGTATTTTTTCCATTGAGTCATAAATAAAGTGCTTTGCTTTAAGATCGTAATAAATTTTATCTTTTTCAGATAATTGATAATTAATTAATTTTTCAAATTCATGAGTATTGAAGAAAAGATATTCACCTACTTCATTTACAAGCAACATTGTTGATTCTGGAAATCTCTGAAATCGAAATGGTAAATAATAATAAGGTTTTTCTTCTTCACTAGTACTTTCATTTAAGTTTTTTTTTATCTTTGATGACAAGTCATAAAGACTTACAGGCTTAAATGCTTGTTCAACAATAAGTTCTCGAATTTTTCCATAATGTTTTTCTAGATCTATTCGAAGTTGTTGATCTATCAATTCATTATTAAATTGAAGAAGAGTTTTTTTAATATCTTCTTCCTTTAAATCAATCCCAGGCTTAGGTTGAATATAAACTCCTACATATGATTCGTCGATATTGTCGATTAAAACAAAAAAATTGTCTAACAATTTGTGCGAGGCTGAAAAAACAGCTTCTTTTGAATAAAGTCTTTTTGGTATTTTGATTAGAAATTTATTTTCTTCAATCTTTTCAATTAAACTTTTTTCCATAAATTCTCCTTTTCAAATTTCTGGTAAAATCCGAGAACCATTCCCATAGTTTTTCTTTTATTGTGTAAAAACATTTTTAAAAAGAGCATGGTAGGTCTCATTTCATTTTTATTAAATCTTTGGCATTTATTTTTGAAAAAAAAAGCTACTTTTTTCTTTTCTCTCTTTCAAGGCTTTACACAATTAATAATACGCTATCATATGAATTTGGTTTATGAGTATCCAATTCTTAAAAAAGTTGCATCGCAATCCTTTTTTAAGTAGGGCAGATTTTAACCATTTAAAATTTAACATTTTTTTAAAACCTGCCCTGCCCTACTACCCTATTCAGTTGTCAAAGAGCTAAAGGGGTAAAAAATCATATAATTACATTATACACAATTGTCAATTTGGTCAACTTGCCGGCTTGTTCGACTTGTCAACTTGATCAACTTGCCGGCAAGTTCAACTTGCCGGCTTGACCAACTTGCCGACTTGGTCAACTTGTAAAAAAAATCCAAAATTTTTGCGGTACATATAGTTTGGTAACTACACCAAAATTCTAACTTTGTCTAAACAGTTTTTTTTGAGGACACAAAAACAACTTGAGCCACTAAGGCCACTTGGGACACTTGAGACCATTGGGACACTTGGGCCACTTGGGACACTTGGGTCAAAATCCAAAATTTTTGGGGTATAAATAATGTTTGTTAACTACACCAAAATGTAACTCTTCTTTTTCCTACTAAAAAGGTCTTTTTAATAGCACGGGAGGGACCCGTGCCCCCTACACTTCCTCTTTCTCTCTTTTCTCCTTTTTCCTATCCAGGGTGTCACTTGTTTACCTTCGCTTGCCATGTTGCTTGGCTACTGCCTTATTTCCCGGTTTAAGCATGCTTGGTAGAGCCTACTGTGCTGGGCTGGGCTTAAGCTTAGTTTTATGCACTTTTGTTGCATCTACCCACAAAAAGGGGATCTCATCCTCAGGGGCCCACCACCAGCTAACAAGGATAAAAAAAGGGATGAAATGGCTAGTTTGATTTATCTAATTCTTTTATCTCCTCGAAAACACCTAGAGCATATCTTTCTGCCCCGAAGGTTTTATAATATTTTTTTGAACAGTCTCTGTATGTTCTTGAAAAAACTTCAGGATAAAATACATTTAAGAAGTTTTCTTAAAAGGATATTTTTTAATGGGTGGTAGGAAAGAAGCTAGACAAGGTTTAAACGCAGAAAAAATTTTAATAGATTGGCTTAATAATAAGTTCCTCCTGAATAAAAAATACCTCAAAAAATGCGAAATTAAGGGTATTAAATTTCCTGAAAATCCTTATGCACTTAAACCAAAGAATAGACAAAAATGTGATATAAGAGTAATAAGCAGGAGTGACAATAATTCCAGTTTGTGCATAACTTTGAAAACCATTACAAATGCAAGTTTCCATCAAATAGACAGAAGATGGTTGGATAAGTGGGCTAGGATTTTAGATATGCCCCAAAATATCTATGATATTTTCATAGATGCTATAAAGAGAGTAGCAAAAAATGGAAAAGCTTGTTTTATTCTTCCAAAAGATAGAGAAATTGTTAAAGAATTTCTAAATTCCAATTTAACGAAAATAATGAAAGAGATTTTTAAGGCTGACGAAGAAGACGTAAAAGTTTTAGCTATATATAATGTAGCTACCAATAAAATTTGCTTTTTTGACTTGGAAGAAGTTATAGAATACTTTGCAAAATCAGAAATTACTTTTTCCAATAAAGGGATAATCAAAATTGGAGAATTTATAACTATACAAAGAAAAGGTGGAAATGGAAGCCATATTCGTATGAAAAAGACAGACCTTAGGCACCCTGGAAATCAATTACAATTTAAATTCAAACCTCTGGAGTTTATGAAATCATGTTTGAATCATTCTCTTATTAAAAAGACTTGCTGTTTCGAAGTAGAAGTCTCTAATACTTGATTTTCTTACACAATATTTCTTCAACTCCTCTATTTCAAGAGATAGAGTGTCCCAGAACTTCCATTTGTTCACGTATGAAATTAAAGCTTGAATATCAATATCTTCAGATGGGACTGGAATTTGAAGATAATCTTCCTCTAAAAGTCTTGTCCAACTATCTGATATTTTTTTGCTAAAGATTTTTAAAAAATCTTTAACTACCGGTGAATTAAACCATATAGCAATCAATGGGGTGTTTGTCTTTATAATGTAAAAGTTTTTTGAAGCACATAACGGAGTGTTGCTATAATTAGCTAATATCCTATGCCTCTCCAAATCTATTTTATCACGTAGGAAAATATGCCCATATGGTTTCTTGATTTTTATCTGTTTCCAAATATGCTTATACCATTGCTCTTCAAATGATAGGGCAGGAACTTTTTGTTCTAAACCCCAAGCGATGTATTTTTCCAAATCCCCTTGCGGTGTGTCTTCTATACTTAAAACATAGAATTTAGGATCATCTATATAAATCTTTTTAGAATAATATTCAGGTTTTCTCAAACACTTTATTAAGTATTTCTTGGGAATTTCAATAGTATCTTTTCCGTTGCTAATTGTTAGTGCACTTTCATTATCCTTTACGATTTTCCAATACTTATTTGGTATGAAAAAAAACTCTGGACCATACATTTCTATACCACGTATTATTTCATCCTTTTTTAGAAATCTTAATATTCCCTGTTTTAGCCCTTCTTCTAAAAACTGTGAAAGCTTTTTAGCCTCATCGTATCTAAATAAACTTAACCAATTCCTATCAAGGAAACTTTTAATTTCTGAAATATTAACAGAGTATAAGAAATTTAGACTTCCATTATACTGATAAATTTCAGTAGTGCTATATCGTTTTTCTTTATATGCAGAGCCTCTTTTCCTTAATACAACGATCAACTCTTTATACCCACTGCCCGAGCTAAAAGAAGGTTTATTCACATTTTCTACCAGATATAGTATGTCGTAAAACTCCTTCAAAAATCTTTTTACACCACTGGCTTGAGACGTATAAAAAACTGATGCTGGAAGTATCAATATAGCATGCCCGCCCTCATTTAAAATATGGTCTATTAGAAAAATAGACAATATATGCAATCCAGGGTCTTTTCTATTGATATAACCACCATAACCTTTTGATAAAACTGTCTTTAAGATTTCATGCCTATTTTTTATTAGATGCCATCTCGTGAACGGAGGATTAGATATGATCAGGTCGGCCTTATAGTTCCACCCAAATTTAAAAGCATCACCACAAATAACCTCAACATCCTCATAAATTGAGGAAAGAATGCTTTTAGCTAATTCGCAAGGTTCTTTATTTATCTCAATTCCTATTACCTTCTTTGGTTTTATAAGATGTCTAATACTGGAAAGCGTAATACCTGCACCCATAAATGGGTCCATTAAAGAAAAATCCTCTCTTAGGTTTAGTTTCTCTAACAACATTGCAACAACCTTCATCCCCTCTTCATCCGTATAATAGGAAGATGTTCCTTTTCTATCCACAAATTTTTGAATTTCATATTGACGTTTTTCTATCACTAGCATAGAAAGCCCCCCGATTTACTTAGTAATTAGGCAATTATAACCTAATAACATTTTACAAATCATACGTCTTAACACAGTCAACAACCAATTAGATAACACCTCTACTTACCAATCATTTGTCTATATGCCTAAAATAGAATTCCTCTAAAGCTTTGTTAATCAACTCAGACTCGCTTACCCGTATGCCCTTTTTCAAATACATCATCTGGAGTTCCTTAAGCCTCACTTCGTTTTCCATGGTTAGGTAAAAGCCCTTCAACTTCCTATTCTGGGGGGCTTCCTTTTTTTCTTCAAAAGTGTCCTTCTTTATTGCCTCCTCTAACTTTGGCTCCTCTGACGCTGGAGCGGGCATATCGCTGAGAATCTTTGAAACTATGCCTAAGTTTCTCTTAGCCATTTTATAACCTCCTCCGCATAGGTAGATAGTATTTTTAATGTCTCCTGATCCAATTGTTTTAAATTTCCTCTATTTATGCTGGCATACTGAAAGCCCACCCTTTTGGGAATGGGTGGTAGCACTTTGTAAGGGAGTTTTTGAAGTTCCTCAAGCACTTTGTTGTGGAGAACTGTTTGCTTTTCGTAAAAGGTAGGTGCCAATCCTACTACTTGGATTTTTATTCCTATGTATTCCTCCAACTCATGCATGACCCTAAAAATATGCTTTAAACCAGAGAGGCTGAAAAACTGAGTTTCCACAGGAATTAGCACACCGTTGGAGGCTATGAGAGCGTTTATGGTTAATATACCGAGGTTCGGCGGGGTATCTACGAGGATTAGATCGTAGGTGTTAAAGGTAGACAGTGCTCTTTTTAGCCTAAGCTCCCTCGCATGCATACTGACAAGTTCAAACTCCGCTTGAGATAGGAGCAAGGAGGAAGGGATAAGGTCAATGTTTCCTAAACTTATGGACTGGGAAGTGCCTTTGATGAGTAAATGGTAAGATTGAGGGATATCCTCAGAGATGTTTTGAGTAAGGCACAAGGTCAAGTTTGCCTGAGGGTCAAGGTCTACAGCGAGGATTTTCACCCCTTGTTCTGCAAGTAGATGAAGTAGGGCTATCGTAAGCGTTGTCTTTCCCACGCCTCCCTTGTGATTAACCACTGCCAAGGTCTTCATGTTAATAAGTTTATCATATAACTTGTTAATAATCAAGCGGTTTAATTGGCTAATATATTAATAAACAAGTCTGTCAATATATTAACATATTAACAAATTATCAGGATTGTTATAAGGTAGATCATTGAGGATAAAGGCAACGATTAAATATGCAAAGGCAAGCAAAGCAAAGAACAAGAGGATATAAGACAGGTAGAAGGAAGGAATTATCTTACTTGCCTGCCTTTATGGCTACGCTATAGGGCCCGGCGGTAGTATCTCATTAATTGTGTAAAGACTTGAGAGGACAGGAAGGGTATGGTAGCTTCTCCAAGAAATCCCGACCTAAAATCACTAAAAAGGTGAGGAAGCTACCATGAAACAACAAAACAAATTCAACTCCAAACTCCAACAAGAAATTTTAGACTCCTTCTAACAGTAGGTCCTCCTGTTCTGGGATTTCTTTCCCTTCCTTTCTGCCCTTTTTACTACTTCAAAAGAGCCAAATCCAACAAATCTTACAGCGGATCCTTTTTCTACTGCTTCAGTTATAGCCTAAATTAGAGCATCAAACCCTCTTTCAGCCTAAACTTTTGTAACACCTGCTAACTCTGACATCTTTGAAATTAATTCTGATTTGTTCATCCCTGCCTCCTAAAAATTTTATGGTAAAATCTAAGAACTATTTTTACTACTAAGCACACTAAGCGCACCTTTTACCCATTGCTTTTTAGAGAAATTGCATATTACAAAACAACTTTGTGGATTTTGATAATTATAACTCCAAAAAATGGCTACTTCATCTCCTATTTCCCATTTGTACTCTGAAGGAAAATCACCTATATAAAAAGATAAACCATTTGTCAGTGTCAAATCACAGACAAAATGGTTTTCATCTTTGTATTTATCAATTTTAGAAATAATTTCTAACTTCTGAGATTCATTACAAGCAGGTTGTAACCAAGGGATCATAAAAGCTGTAAGATAATTATCTTGATAAGTAGGAGTTACTGTAGTTATATTAATTCTTAAAATTTTAAGGATTTCTTTAATTACTTTTTCTACTACTTCTCGTACTTCTTTCAATGAAATTGTTATTCTGGGGTACTTTCCTTTTGAAAAATGAGCAATAAATTTATTTCTAATGTCCCATACTATTTTAAATACTATACTTTGATATAATTGTTCTATATTTTTTATAATTTCTCCTACTTCTATTTCAAGCTCTTTCTCTATATTGTTTAATTTTTCGTTTTCTTTGTCTAATTTTTCAATTTCTTCTTGATATTGAGTGACTAATATTTTCTCTTCTTTAATAATTTCTATTTCGTTTTTAATATTTTTTAACGTTTCTTGTAAATTGTTCCGTAATTCGAGTAAATCTTTTTCAATTTTTTTTACTTTTTCAATATTTTTTAGTAACGATTTATCTAAGAATAAATTAATTTCTTTTACTAAATTTAACAAATCTTTTAAATAACTTTGTAAATCTTTCAAATTTTGAATTTTTTCAATTTTTTTTGAAAATGTTTCAATATTTTTTTGAAGATTTGAAGAAAAATTGGAGAAATTTCCTTTTAAAATTTCTTTGAAACTTTTCACTTCAGGTTTTCTCTTTTCTATCTCTATTAGAATTCGTAATAAACTTAAATTTTCAGCTCTCTCATCTCTTAAAAGACCCCAAAGGCTTATAAGAATATCTTTGCCAAGAGAAAACGATAAAAATTTAAAAGCATGAAAATCAATTTTATTTTTTAGAATAGCTTCTTCAAGAAATTTATTATCATTAATTATCTTTTCAAGATTTTCATATAATTCCCATCTTGCAAATGTGAAAAATATTTGATTCATCAATATATCAAATTCTTCGCTTAACTTTCCATTTTGTAATATCATAATTTGTTTACCTCCTTATTTATAGCTTAAATTGAAGTTTAGTTAAGTTTTCTTTCAACTTTTCAGACTCATTTGTTACTACAAATATTTCTTGAACTACCCCTGACCCATAAGCTAAGAGTTTTGCTCCTGTATTCGTTGAATATTGAAACTTTACCTTAAGACCTCCTGAAGATGGATTTTTAGTTCGTTTTATTTCTCCTGGGAAAATAGCTAAAACATATTCAAGTGGTTCTAATTCCTTTTCTAAAAATTCTCTTAATCCCTTTATCATATGATGCTCATATTTTATCTTTGAACTTTTAGCTCTATGCCTCATTCTTTGTTTAATTTGTAAAAATAACATAGTTACTCATAGTATCCTCTTTATTGTGTAAAAAATTCTCCAGGAAGAGCATGGTAGTTCCCCAATTCAATCTCCTTAACCCCCCTTAACTTCCTTGAGTTTAACCTCTCATTCACCTCTTTCAAAATCAAAACCTGAAATACCTCTATTACCTTTATCCTCCTTTTTATCTTCTTTGCTAATCTTTCAACCTGATTATAAGTAGGGCAGGTTTCAACCATTATTTGTAGAGCAGCAGAGAGTGATGATCGGAAATAAGTCGCAATCCTTTTTTAAGTAGGGCAGATTTTAACCATTTAAAATTTAACATTTTTTTAAAACCTGCCCTGCCCTACTACCCTATTCAGTTGTCAAGGCACAAAAGGGATAAAAATCATATAAATTATAACAATCATCATACACAATTTGCAAAAGAGTCAATATTGTCCCCCCTGTAAGGGCTTTTTGTAAACCAAGGTTACCAGGTCGGACAAGTCTAGCAAGTCTAGCAAGTACGACAAGTCGAACAATCTAGCAAGTCTAGCAAGTTGAACAATCTAGATAGTCGAACAAGTCGAATAATCTAGATAGTCAAAAAATTTCATTTTTTGCACGATATATGTACGTTTGTTAACAACGCCAAAATTGTAACTTTTCTTCTAAGTGCTCAAGTGGACCAAGGGGCTAAAGGGGCTCAAGTGGACCAAGGGACACTAAGGCAACTAAGGAAAACTTGGGACACTAAGGACACTTGGATCAAAATCAAATTTTTTTGGGGGTATATATAGTTTGTTAACTACGCCAAAATTTGTCTTCTGAAACTTTTTGTGCTTTGCTTTTTAAACTCTTAGCCAGTCCCTTTGCTCTTTTAGCTTTTGCTGATGATAGATTTTATAAGGCTCAAAAATCTTTCTCAGGACTTCCTCATTTGCAAGGGTATATTCCAGCAAAAGCCTAACCACTTCGGAAACAGTCAAACCAGTTTGGGATTTAATTTGGTAGAGCTCCGCTAAAACAATTCCAGGAAGTCGCAACCTAATCAGCTTGTCCAGACGAGTTCTCACAGCCCAGCCTGGCTTCATCATATCAACCCCTCCTTCTAGTTTTTTACTTAGAGAGGGGCTTGTAAGTAACTTTGTAGGACAAGAAGTCTTTTTATCAAACTTTAATAAGACTATTAAAAGTTGTTTGATAGTAAAAATGTAGGAATTTCTGTAGGACATTTGAAAAAAAGAATATACAAGGGGGAAAACTTTCCTCTTAAAAAAGAGGTCCAGACACGGGAGGGACCCACGGGGGGGACCCCTTTAGGAGGGGACC
>Ga0315272_10000586_pt1 | contig 18639 bp, 18 predicted proteins | sample C3_middle_MG_FD_203918 | JGI IMG/M metagenome (GOLD analysis project Ga0315272, IMG submission 203918) | Sediment microbial communities from Yellowstone Lake, YNP, Wyoming, USA - C3_middle | ecosystem: Environmental > Aquatic > Freshwater > Lake > Sediment | place: USA: Wyoming | collected...
CAGTCTACATACCCACACTAATCGATTGTTTTATTTGAATTTTAAAGAACTTGCCTGCTCTCGCAGTCGCCGCCGTAGCAGCAAAGAGGTGCGCATTATACAGATCGATTTTATTGCGTCAATCTATTTTTTTAATCTTTTTCGTTGGGTTGCGGGGACAGGATTTGAACCTATGACCTTCGGGTTATGAGCCCGACGAGCTGCCAGACTGCTCCACCCCGCGTCAGCGAAGAGCGGACTATAGCAAACTTATTCAGCCCCGTCAAACTCTGGATGAACTTACTTACAAACAACAACCCGGCATTACTTTGATTTAGTCCCGCTTAACTCTGTTCTATCGCAGACATCACACCCAAAGAGTAGGCAATCTGGCTACTGTCACTAATTAATGTAACTACCGTACACTTCGCGTAAAATTATGTTGCAGCACGAAATAATCATATTATCCCACTATAGAACTTCAATTCCCCATGATTCAAGAGTTGCTTCACTCAATTCAAGCTATATTCAGGTTGGATAACGCTTCGAAATCAAAAAAAATATCTTGTTATCATTGCGGAGACAAATCAGCGCCTGAACGTACGGTCTATGTTCAATTTAATGGTGTTATTCATCCTGTTTGCTGCAATGGCTGTGCAGCTATATTAAAAACAGTTGATGAATTGGGTCTCCAGGAAGAGTATTTTGCCCACAAAATCCAGATAACAGATCCTGATGAACCATAACATTCAAACTGTCATTCAAACTCAAGCTGGTAGCCAGGCTGAAAACGCACATCCCTTGCTTCAAGGCAAGCTCTCCATTACCGGAATGCATTGCGCTGCCTGCAATCAAATTATCGAATTTCGCCTGAAAAAATGCGCTGGGGTCAAAAAATTTATTATCAATGTCACAACCCATACTGCAGACATTAGCTGGAATCCCGCAGAAATTTCTTTGCCCGAAATAATCGAATCAATTTCTTCGCTGGGTTATGGGGCATTACCAATCGGCTCCGCAGGAGAGCTCGTCAATCGCGAACAAAAAATGAACATCTGGCGCCTGTTTGTCGCAGGTTTTGCGATGATGCAAGTGATGATGTATGCGTTACCGGCCTACCTGGTTCCCATTCCGCAAATTGACGGTGATTTAACGCCGGACATAGATCGCTTGCTCAAATTGGCCAGCCTGGCAATCACGATACCAGTAATTGTTTTTTCTTCCTGGCCATTTTTTCAGTCAGCCAAACGAGATATACGTAATCGCCATGTCGGAATGGACGTACCTGTATCAATAGGCATAACGGTAACCTTTGCAGCCAGCGTCTGGTCAACATTTAGTGGAGGGCCTGTCTATTACGATTCATTGATTATGTTTGTATTCTTCTTGTTGAGTGCACGGATGATTCAGTCACGTGTTCATAACAAGAGCACCGCCGCACTGCGTGTATTAACCAATCTCATCCCGCTGGTTTCAGATAAATTACCCGACTACCCCGTCAGTATGCGAACAGAGCATATTCTCGCAGCAAAACTTAACGCTGGAGACCATATCCTGATTCAGCCGGGCGCTAAAATTCCCGTAGATGGCATAGTGATTTCCGGAATGAGCGAATGTGATGAGTCATTAATGACTGGTGAATCGCAAGCTGTTGCCAAATCATCCGGATCACCGCTAATCGGCGGCGCCATGAACTTGAACAGACCGCTGATTATGCGCGCTGAGCGAGTTGGCGATGACACCCAGTTATCCTCCCTGGTGCGCATGATGGAATCCGCCGCAAGCGAGAAGCCGCCTCTGGTACAACTTGCTGACCGCTATGCCAGTATCTTTCTGACGACCATATTACTGCTGGCCATTGTCTCAGGTCTGGTGTGGTGGCAAATCGACGCTAGTCGCGCCATTTGGATAGCCGTAACCGTAATGGTAATCACCTGCCCCTGCGCGCTTTCACTCGCCACACCTGGTGTCATGTCCGCTACCATCGGTCAATTGGCAAAAAATGGGGTTTTGATCGCTCGTGGACGGTCCGTAGAATCTCTAGCCCGCGCCACCCATTTTGTATTTGATAAAACCGGCACCCTTACCCAGGGCCGTCTAAATCTGGTTAAAATGCTTGTGATACGCCAAGATCCTATGTTAAACGAGACTGTTATTCGGCAAATAACATCCGATATCACGGCCAGCTCAATACATCCGGTGGCTAAAGCCTTATACGCATCGCTGGCCACGTCAAATCTGAAAGCCGCAAATAAAATTTCCAGTCATTTCGAAGAAGTAAACGAAATCCCGGGTCAAGGAATAGAAGTTATCAATCAAGATCTACACTACCGCTTAGGAAGCATAGCTTTTGTGCAGGAGTTACATGGAGCCCCACTTGATCTGCCCACTGAGCTTTCAGGTAAAACCATTTCAGCACTAGGTGATAAACAAGGATACATTGCAGTATTTGCACTAGAAGATACCCTGCGCGACGAGGCAAAACACCTGATCCAGTTTTTGCAGCAACAAGGAAAGTCGGTATTACTGTATTCCGGCGATCGTGAGGATGTCGTAAAAACAACAGCAGCCCGGTTAAGAATAAACACTGCACGAGGCAATCTAAGTCCAGAAGCGAAACACGATGCAGTGCGGCTGTTACAGCAACAGGGGGCGATCGTAGCAATGATAGGCGATGGAATGAATGACGGCCCCGTGCTATCACTAGCCAATGTTTCTATCGCGATGGGGCAAGGCGCGCCAATTTCTCAAGCCAGAAGTGACATGGTACTAATTTCCAACGATTTGAAAGATTTGGCTTATGCGGTCAGAAGCACATTCAAAGCTCTGTCATTGATCCGACAAAACCTTGGCTGGGCTGTGCTCTATAATATAATTGCCATACCCGCTGCGATGACCGGAGTATTAGCCCCATGGCATGCCGCGATAGGCATGTCACTCAGTTCGATTATTGTTGTGCTTAATTCATTACGTATTTACTCTGTGCGCGGCAAAAAACCCGATGCAGTTATCTCCGCAGACAACTCCACAATTCAATTAAACAAGGCAACTTAACCAATAAACTATGGATATCCTTTATTTGCTGGTTCCTTTAGGTGTTTTATTTGTATTCGCACTAGGACTGGTATTCTGGTGGGCATTAAACAATCGACAGTTTGATGGGTTAGATGAGGCCGCAGAAAGAATTTTAAAAGATAACGACCCTGCTCCAGAAAAACCTTTAGCACCGACAAAACAAACGCTTTAATCTGAAATGACGATATCAGCTTCCAGGGCACGGGGGTCTATTTTATAAAAACGGCCGCTTGAATCCAGCGACATAATTTTGCCTTCACGTTGAAAAGCATTAATAGTCCGGCTTGCTGTTTCCATGGTCATACACAACATTGAGCCTATATCATCACGGGAAAAGAGCGTTGACAACTCCGGCTGAGTTGGATGACGCATTTTTAACAACAATTTTGCAAGGCGTGTTCGCGCTGAGCCGGAAGTTAACTCGGCCATCCATTCATCCGCCTCAACCAGGGTTTGGTGCCATCTTTCCAGAAGTTTCTGGTGCAGGCGCGGGGACTCAATATCCAGGCGTTTTATTACTTCGATTGAAATACGGCAGGCCAGAACTGCATCAATTGCAATCGCGTCATACTCATAGCGATTGGCAACCATCGCTTCAAGCCCTGCCACATCACCGGGACGCAAAATCCGCATAATTCGCTGATCACCGTTTTGTCTTAACCTGTTAAGCTTAACCATGCCCTGCCGAATACTTAAGATATATCGCCCATCATCACCCTGACGGAATAATTTTGAACCGGCCGGAAACTTTATATCTTCAATGGATAAATTTATATGATTGAATTCGTCGTCCGACATGCCGGAACATAAGGCACCTTCGCGAATACCGCAGGTATGGCATCGTGCCACGTCAAGCAGACTGGTTCTAATATCGCCTATTTTCATTATCTAATTACTATTTAAAATTATTTACAACGAATCAACAATAATAGCCATTTATAACAAGTGGTTATCAGTAGACAAACTTAATCATTAACGTATTATCCAACTATAGGTAATAATTTGATCTATATCAATCAAAAATTTGATATAGATCAAATTAAGATTTATTCAACTCAAATATAATTAATTCATTATATTTCACAACTGGGCCAATAAATATGACTGAAGCCATAGCAAATACTTACAATTATAGGGTCGTACGCCAATTTACAATCATGGCAATCGTTTGGGGGGTAATAGGCATGCTTGTTGGCGTGGTAATCGCCGCGCAACTTATCTGGCCCGAACTGGATTTTGGTTTACCGTGGCTTAGTTATGGTCGAATAAGACCATTACATACTAATGCGGTTATCTTCGCATTCGGCGGCAGTGCTTTAATCGGTGCCTCTTACTTCGTAGTGCAACGCACCGCAAATGTACGCTTGTTCTGCGACAAGCTTGCTGCCTTCTCATTCTGGGGTTATCAGGCCGTTATCGTACTGGCAGTTTTAACGTTGCCACTGGGTATCACTCGTGGTAAAGAATACGCTGAACTGGAATGGCCAATTGCGATCCTGCTTGCGGTTGTGTGGATTGCTTATGCAATCGTCTTTTTTGGCACCCTCGCCAAACGCAAGGTACAGCATATCTATGTTGCAAACTGGTTCTTTGGCGCGTTTATCGTAGCCGTAGCCATGTTACACGTCGTTAATGCGGCAGTATTGCCAGTATCCCTGACCAAATCCTATTCAGCATATGCCGGTGTGCAGGATGCAATGGTGCAATGGTGGTATGGACATAACGCGGTTGGATTCTTCCTTACTGCAGGCTTTCTGGGCATGATGTACTACTTCGTTCCCAAGCAAATTAACCGCCCGATTTATTCTTACCGCCTCTCAATTGTTCACTTCTGGGCAATTGTATTTACCTATATGTGGGCGGGTCCTCACCATCTTTTGTACACCAGTCTTCCTGACTGGGCACAATCGGTAGGTATGGTATTTTCGCTGATCCTGCTGGCACCTTCCTGGGGCGGCATGATCAACGGCATCATGACACTGTCAGGCGCCTGGAGTAACTTGCGCTCTGACCCTATCCTGCGATTCCTGATCGTTTCACTGTCCTTCTACGGCATGTCAACCTTTGAAGGACCGATGATGTCAATTAAAACTGTTAATGCTCTGTCGCATTACACAGACTGGAATATTGCACACGTTCACTCGGGAGCTTTGGGTTGGGTTGGTTTCATCACCATAGGCAGCCTGTACTATCTGTTACCGCGTTTGTTTGGCCGAACAGAAATGTATAGCAAAAAACTGATCGAAATTCACTTCTGGGTCGCCACCATAGGTGTGGTGCTATATATCGCTTCCATGTGGATAGCCGGTGTCATGCAAGGCCTGATGTGGCGTGCAGTTAACGAGGATGGAACGCTGACCTATACCTTTATTGAATCGGTAAAAGCGACTTTCCCTTACTACATCATTCGTTTGGCAGGTGGCACGCTGTATCTGGGAGGCATGGTGCTTATGGCTTATAACGTGGCAAAGACCATCGCTGCAGGGAAGGCTGAAGATGCCGTCATCCCCGCGCTTTCACCAACCAGTGCTCACGCATAAAGCCGAACTAAAGCTATTAGGAGAAGATTAATGAGTAAATTTAGCCATGAGCTGATAGAAAAAAACGTTGGTTTGCTGCTTGTATTGACAATACTGGTTGCCAGCGTCGGCGGTATTGTAGAGATCGTTCCCCTGTTTTTTCAAAAATCCACCACTCAAGCTGTTGAGGGATTAAAACCATACTCACCGCTGCAACTCGCAGGACGTGATATTTATATACGCGAAGGCTGCTATGGTTGCCATTCGCAGATGATACGTCCATTCCGTGCCGAGACAGAGCGTTATGGTCACTATTCAGTTGCCGGCGAAGCCGTTTACGACAGGCCATTCCAGTTCGGCAGCAAGCGTACCGGCCCCGACTTGGCTCGTGTCGGTGGCCGTTATAGTGATGAATGGCATCGCGCTCACCTGGAAAACCCAAGGGACCTAGTGCCTGAATCCAACATGCCGGCTTATCCATGGCTTACACATGCCATGTTGAATCCTAAGGACATCGAACCCAAAATGCGTGTCCTGCGTACTTTGGGCGCACCTTATTCTGATGCAGAACTCGCTGGCGCAGCTGATGAAGTAAAAGACAAGACTGAACAGGATGCACTGATTGCCTACTTGCAGGTACTGGGCACCGCAATTAAAAACAAAAATTAGTGGAGGAAAGAATTATGGACTTCATTATGTTAAACAGCGCAATAACACTAATCAGCTTCGTGATTTTTATAGGCATTCTGTATTGGGCCTATGCCAAGCAGAACAAGGAAAAATTTGAGGCGATTGGAAAATCGCTACTGGAAATTGATACCGATACGACAGGGAAATAATCATGGCAGATTTTACAAATGGCTGGCTGGGAATTTTGATTGCACTAATTGTGGCAATCAGCATTATTGGATGTGGTGTGTTGCTTTTGGCACAATCAAAAATCAAAGTAAAAGTTGGCGCAGATGGCAAACCTCTGCCTGTTGAAACAACCGGTCATGTTTGGGATGGCGATTTGCAAGAGAACAATAATCCCTTGCCTGGCTGGTGGATGAAACTCTTTTATGGAACCATCATATTCTCCATTGCATACATGTTGCTCTACGGTGGCTTTGGCAGCTACAAAGGCATGCTGGGATGGTCCCAAGATGACGAGTATAAGGCTGAGTTGAAAGCAGGTGACGCACAATACGGCCCCCTGTTCCAAAAGTATATGGCGATGGATATTCCAACCGTTGCTAAAGATGCGCAAGCGCACGAGATCGGTGAGCGTCTGTTCCTTAATACCTGCGCACAATGCCACGGCTCTGACGCACAGGGTGTTAAGGGTTATCCCAATCTGACAGATAAAGACTGGCTCTACGGTGGTGATCCGCAAACTATCCTGGCCACGCTGCACGATGGTCGTCAAGGACTTATGCCTCCAATGGCAGATGCGATTGGCAATGCTGATGACGTGCTGAATGTTGCAAACTATGTGCTCAGCCTTTCAAACTCACCTCATGACGGCGCCAAAGCTGTATTGGGCAAAGCCAAATTTACCGCTTGCGCAGCTTGCCACGGTGAAGATGGAAAAGGCATGCAGGCAATGGGGGCACCGAACTTAGCCGATAAAGTTTGGTTATATGGCGGCAACATTGACTCCATCGTTGAAGGTATCAACAAAGGGCGTAAAAACCTGATGCCAGCCTATAAAGGTGTTATTGATGAAGACAAGCTGCATTTACTGGCTGCCTATGTATGGAGCCTGTCAAATACACCTTCCAGCAACCCGCAAAGTACTGCCAAGCCGTAAATAGATGAAAAAATCTCCAGACTCAAATGCTGAACAACCAGAAATTGAACAGGCACTATTTGAAACACAAAAGAAAATATATCCCCGCTCAATTTCCGGCTTCTACACCAATTTGCGCTGGTTTATGGTGTGGTTCACACAGATACTGTTTTATGGCACCGCCTGGCTAAGCTGGAATGACAGGCAAGCAGTCTTGTTTGATCTGGCTGCACGAAAATTCTATATTTTTGGTCTGGTTTTCTGGCCGCAGGATTTTATCTATCTGGCGGTTCTTCTGATTATTTCAGCATTACTATTGTTTCTGGTTACCGCCGTAGCCGGCCGGGTTTTTTGCGGCTATGCCTGCCCACAATCGGTTTATACCGAGATGTTTATGTGGATAGAGCGCGTAATAGAAGGCGACCGCAGTGCACGCATCAAACTCGATGGCATAGCACTTTCAGCACATAAAATCACACTTAAAGCAGCAAAGCACTTTGCATGGATAGCGCTGGCATTGTGGACCGGCTTTACGTTTGTAGGATATTTCACGCCCATACACACGTTAATTCAGGAAACACTGAATGTCTCTCTCGGCCCATGGCAATTATTCTGGATACTGTTTTACGGCCTGGCAACCTATGGCAATGCCGGATGGATGCGCGAACAAGTATGCAAATACATGTGTCCCTATGCACGTTTTCAGAGTGCAATGTTTGACAAGGATACGCTGACTGTAACTTACGATGCAGAACGCGGTGAACCCAGAGGACATCGCGGCAAAAAGGCGGACTACAAAACCCAGGGCCTGGGTGCCTGTGTTGATTGCAACATCTGCGTGCAGGTCTGTCCAACCGGCATTGATATCCGCGAAGGCTTGCAATATGAATGCATAGGCTGTGCGCTTTGCGTGGATGCTTGCGACCAGGTAATGGACAAAATGGCATATCCAAAAGGGCTAATACGTTACACAACCGAGCATGCTCTGGCTCAGAAACTGGACAAAAACGGAATTTTTCAGCGCATGGTACGCCCGCGTATACTGATTTACAGCAGCATCTTATTGCTTATTATCTTTATTGCCGGGATTTCATTATCTTTAAAATCTCCGCTGAAATTTGATGTCATCAGGGATCGCGGCCTGCCTCGAACCACAGAAAATGGATCGATAGACAACGTGTATCGCCTGCAGATTATGAATACCGAGGAGAATCCTCACCGGTACATCATCGAGGTTGCGGGAATTCCGGGCATCGCTATCATTTCAGATTCAGATTTTGAAATGCCTGCCGCCACTACAAAATTTATTCCCGCAAGAATAAGAGTGCCCGCTGGAGTTGCAAAAAAAGGTTCCACCAAAATAATATTTACCGTGCGCGATCTCGACAACAACAAAGTGTCCGTGTCTGAAAAAGCTGCATTTTTAATACCGCGTTAGGATAATTAATGACCGACTTTTATACACTCAAAAAAGACAAGATCGACCATTGGTATAAAGAACCCTGGATGCTGCTTGTGCTGGGCGGTCCCGTCATCGTCGTAGTAGCTGCCGTGATAACTTTTTATATCGCCTGGCATGGCTCAGACAATGTTGTATCAAAAGATTATTACCGGCAAGGTGTCAACATAGGCAAAGATATCAGTCGCGATAAAAAAGCGATCGAATACAGAATGCAGGCAAATGTATCAACTGATAGCAAGGGACAAATCCAACTGCGACTTGAGGGTAAGACACTGCCCGAAACTATTCAAATGTATGTCTCCTCTTATTCGCGCAGCTCGGAATTTGAAGACAGTCAAAAAATCACTTTAACTCAGGTGAAACAGGGGGTATATGATGGATCGATCAAAATACCATCTCCTTCAGACTCGGAAAATACAAAAGTCTGGTATGTAAAAATTGCAGGACCTGACTGGCGCTTGACAGGCGACTGGCATGATCCCTTACATATCCCACTACAACTAAAACCACAAAACTAAAATCAGGGAGAGTCAACAATGAGCAATATCAAACTGGATGAAACCATTTTCAGCATGAGCAGACTGCTGATGACCATACTATGGCCATCCTTTCTTATGGCAGGCATTTCTGTCGGCATCATCTTCAGCTTGATTGACCCCGGTACACTAGTCGTACTCGGCAACAGCATTGAAGCAAGCAATGTCATTATCTATAGCTTGGCTTTTTTTATTTTCTGGTTCCTCGGTGCAATTGCCAGCAGCCTTACCGCCTTATTGATGTGCAAATCGAGATAAAAAATTCTATTAGTGCGATACTGTCAGAAACTACGGCAACACATAACCCGATATTTTCCTTATGACAATCAATTTACCCAATATTGAAATATCAGAAGAGCTCATACGCCGCTTTGACGCTCTGGGCCCGCGCTACACCTCATATCCGACAGCGGACCGCTTTAATTCCAAGTTCGATGAACACAGCTATATCAAGTATCTCGAAGAACATGCAACCTCAACAACAGTCGCACCATTATCAATCTATGTGCACCTGCCTTTTTGCGCATCGATCTGCTACTACTGCGGTTGCAATAAAATCATCACCAAGGATCATGGCAGGTCAGCCAAATATCTGCGCTACCTGGAAAAAGAAATGGCCATGGTCACGGGTCATCTTCAAGGCGAACGTAACGTCGTCCAGCTTCACTTAGGAGGAGGCACGCCTACATTCTTAAGCGAAGAAGAGTTGCGCGAGCTGATGGGCATGTTGCGCAAACACTTTAATTTCATGCCTGATGCCGAACTTGGCATTGAAATTGATCCGCGCACTGTCAATCCCACCATGCTGTCCATGTTGGCCAGTCTGGGTTTTAACCGAACCAGTCTTGGCGTACAAGATTTTGACCCTACCGTGCAAAAAGCTGTCAACCGCATCCAGCCTGTAGAAATGGTTGAGACTGCCATCACCGCAAGCAGAGCTGCCGGGTTTTTATCTGTAAATTTTGATCTGATCTATGGACTACCCAAGCAAAATCTGAAGAGTTTCAGTAAAACACTGGATGATGTAATACGTCTGTCACCGGATCGAATCGCACTGTATAACTACGCACACTTGCCCGAGCGCTTCAAACCACAGCGCCGCATTGAAGAAAGCGAGCTGCCTTCTGCAGAAGAGCGTCTGCAAATATTTTTAATGTCATTGCGCAGACTGCTGGATGCTGGATACGTCTATATTGGCCTAGATCACTTCGCCAAACCCGACGATGACCTGACCAAAGCACAGGCAACAAAATCACTGCACAGAAATTTTCAGGGCTACACCACCCGCGCCGAGTGTGACCTGATCGGTCTGGGACTTTCCTCTATCGGCAAGGTAGGGCATTCATACAGTCAATCCACAGGTGTACTCGACGATTACTATGAACGTCTGGATGCAGGCCAATTGCCAATCAAGAAAGGCTTTGAGCTCAGCATGGATGATGTTCTACGCCGCCAGATCATTATGAATTTCATGTGCAGCGAACCGATTAACTTCACTGCGATCAACAACACCTACAAAATAGATTTCCCCAGTTACTTTGCGGAAGAGCTTGGCAAGTTGCAGCAATATCAGGATGCAGGGCTGATCAAAATTGATTCAAACTCTATCACCGTCACGCCCAAGGGCAGAATGTTCGTGCGCGCAGTGGGTATGGTGTTCGATAAATATCTGCAACAAGCAACCTCTGCTCAATACTCCAAGTTGATCTAAGCAGGTTCCTGTCAATCCATGCTTACCCCGCCGCTTGTACTCGCCGCATTATCTGCAGGACTATTGGGCGGCGTACACTGTATCGGCATGTGTGGCGGCATCGCCAGCATGCTCACCTCAGCAGGCAAGCGCGTTCACAAAACCATCCCCATCGCGGTTGCAACAAACACTACACCAGCTAAACTCGGATCAAAATGGTGTATTTCAATTTTATTGCATGCGGGCAGAATTTTTACCTATATGCTCATGGGTGGCTTGATAGGTGCTATCGGTGGGGCAGGCATGCGTTTTCACCCGTTTGTGCCCATACACACAGTGATGTACATCTTTGGCAACCTGGCACTCATTTGGCTGGGCTTGCGCCTGTTTGGCTATACACCTCACTTCGCGCCACTGGATAAATTAATCGCAAAAATTACAACTCACATCCACCTGTCACCACGTTTTTCTTTAATGACACAAACCCAACGTTTGCCATTTTTGGTAGGTATGGCATGGGGCTGCCTGCCGTGCGGATTAATATATGGCGTGTTGCCATTCGCATTGCTTTCAGGTGACCCATACTCAGGCGCGGTTTTAATGCTTATATTTGGAACAGGCGCCCTGCCCCATCTTTTATTCGCACAAAGCATCGCGCGATGGCTGCACCACAGCCGCATACCAACACTGATGCGCGGCGCGGGTGCAGCGTTACTGACTGGAATAGGACTACTGGGATTATGGTGGAGTTTTAATATGACTGAAATGCCGGCATTTTTATGCGTAACCGCCACGCGATAACTTGCGAGACAACTACTCAGCCCTCTTTTTACAAAACAACTTGGGATGACACCTGAACTGCGCTAAAATGCGCGGCGCGCCTCGGTAGCTCAGTGGATAGAGCGATCCCCTCCTAAGGGATAGGTCGGACGTTCGATTCGTCTTCGGGGCACCAAATTCAAACCTAACAAAATTCAAAACAACTCGATATCGCCACTGACCGGTTTTTCCTCGATGGTATTGAGGTACTTGGTTTCCATTTCCACAATCGTATTATTATGCAGTGAACGCAAGCGTTTCACGCGCACCTTGCCAGTCGCAGGAAAATAAACCACCATGCGCGGGAAGGTGTCCCCGACATCTTCAGAGGTTACTTTCAATCCTTCGGTTTGCAGATAGTCACGGGCAAAAGCAATATTGCGCAAACCCACATCTGTCATATTGGCAATAATACGACCACCTCCAAATATTTTAGCCTCCAGATTTTGGCGGCGACCACCATTCTTTAAAATATCATTAATCAGATGTTCCATCGCGTAATTGCCATAGCGTGTGGAAGCACTGTTGTCTGCCGCTTTCCAACTGTCACTACTTGTTGAGGCTGGCAACATAAAGTGATTCATACCCCCTATTCCGCTAACCCGGTCACGGATGCAGGCGGAAATACATGAACCAAGCGTGGTATAAATTGCTTCATCATGCAATGTAACAAAATATTCCCCGGGTAATAAACGCGCAGCAACAGCCTCGTAGCTGCTGTTCCAGCCGCGTTTAATACTCTCGAAACCAGGTAACGGAAGTGAAAGACGAACAGGAGAGATAGTGGCCATAACCCTAGCTCCTGCCAAAAAATATTTTTTCAGCTTCAGAAAATTCAAGCCGTGTTTCGTTCACAACAGCATCAATTGCTTCTGCCTGTGACAAACCGATAACTGCCCATGCTTCACTGTCTACAGGCGCAACATCTGCCGGATCCGAAGTATCTATCTCGGCCATCAACGCAAATATATTGGCGATATGCACAATCGCAGTCTCACGCGGATATCGCTTGGCTGCCTGAATATCATGATGATATGCAATACATTCCTCCAGCATCGGCGGTAATTTCCAGTGCCTCGCCAATTCGCCACCCACCTGAGCATGGTCAAAACCAATCGTTTGCCGCTCGGCCTGGTGAACAGCAAGCACGTCTGCACTATCCAGCACCAGCAACAATGCTTCTTTAGCCTGCTCCGGCAAGCGGTTGAAAATAAGCAGCTCACCAATGTCATGCAAAAGACCTGCCGTAAATACCGCTTCGGTATCACACTTGCCCGCAAGCTTTCCTAACTTTCGTGCTGCCAGACCGCAGAAAAGACTATGGCGCCAGAAGTTTTCCATCGACACCAGGGTATTGGGTAAGCCTGCAAAGGTACTTGCAACAGAGGTAGATAACGCAAGATTACGAATCTGATTGGTACCGATAACTGACACCGCTTTTGCTACCGTATCGATAGAAGAAGAAAAACCGTAAAAAGAACTATTCGCAACACGCAATAAACGAACCGTAAATGAAGGATCAAGATTCACCGCCTTGGCAATATCATCTATCGTACTAGTTTGGCTTTCAATTAACTGATTAATCCGCACAAACACATCCGGCAGTGTCACCAGCCCGTCTACTCCATGCACCAGATCAGCGATAGTAGGTTTCATATCTCTACCATGACACGTATATTGATGTTAAGTCAACCAAGTTGACCATATGGACATTCCAATCTCATAGTAATATTTTACGACACCGTCGGTACGCGTGCTGCAAGTGCACACAACAACTCATAGCTGATTGTACCAGCTGCCTGCGCAACCTCATCCACCGGCAGTCCCTCTCCCCACAAAATTACTCGACTATTCACTTTGGCGTCGGGAATACCGGACAAATCAACACTCAACATATCCATAGAGACGCGTCCCAACGTTCGTGTACGTTGTCCGTTCACCAGCACAGGCGTACCCGTTGGGGCATGCCGGGGATATCCATCCGCATAACCGCAAGCTACCACTCCGATACGCATTTTTCTGTCCGCACAAAATAGCCCGCCATACCCGACATGCTCGCCGGATTGAATTTCAGTTACCGAAATAATTTCACTGGCAAGGGTCATTACAGGACGCAGGCCCAATTCCTGGGCACTGTTTTCTGCAAATGGTGATGAACCGTACAACATAATACCCGGGCGCACCCAGTCCCCATGGGTGGCAGGATAGCGCAGCAACGCCGCAGAATTGGCAAGAGAACGTGGCAAATTAAAGGACCCAGCAAGCTTATTGAAACACTCAAGCTGTGCGGCAACACCATCCGCTTTATCCGCATTTGCAAAATGTGTCATCAAGATAACCTCACGCACAGCCGAGTGCGACTTCAGCTGCGACATCACAGCCGGCACGTCTTCCGGCATAAAACCAAGCCGGTTCATGCCGCTATTCACCTTAAGCCACAGCTTCAGACCATCCCGGCGCGGATAAGCGTCAAGCATTGCAATCTGCTGCTTGCAATGCAGAACAATATCAAAATCATATTCAGCCACCAGTTTCATATCGTCTACTGAGAACACCCCCTCCAGCAGCAATATCACCTGTCTGAAACCCGCCTCACGCAAGCGCACTGCCTCAGCAATGTCCAGCACAGCAAAGCCATCTGCAGCCTGCAAGGCCTCTGCGACACGCAGTGTGCCATGACCATAAGCATTGGCCTTGATTGCCGCCATAATGCGTGCACCGGTCAAGCGGCGAGCGAGATGCAGATTGCGCTCCAATGCGGATAGATCAATGTGTGCTTGAATCGGACGGGGCATGGCAATAAGACTGTAAAATTATAAACAGGCTAATGATAGCAGGCGTCGCCTTTTCGTGATATAAAACAGCTTCTAAATAAAGACACTTTGCAGATGAATCGAGGTTTTTACACTATCATGGCCGCGCAGTTTTTTTCCGCGCTTGCCGACAATGCTCTGCTTTTTGCCGCTATTGCCCTCCTCAAGGAAGTTCACGCACCAAACTGGCATACACCCATACTGCAAGGTTTCTTCGTATTTTCCTATATCGTGCTCGCTCCTTTTGTCGGAGCTTTTGCCGACTCGCTGCCCAAAGGGCGCGTGATGTTTATCAGCAACACCATAAAATTTTTCGGCTGCCTCGTCATGCTGGTCGGCATCAACCCGTTGCTTGCCTATGGCCTGGTTGGTCTGGGTGCTGCGGCTTATTCACCGGCGAAATACGGCATTCTGACCGAATACCTGCCACATGAAAAACTGGTGCTGGCAAATGGCTGGATTGAAGGCCTCACTGTCGCTGCGATTGTACTGGGCGGAGGCGTCAGCGCCATACTGATCAACCCCGCAGTAGCCCTAAACATGCTGAATTTATGGGATGTGCCCTTCATCGACACCGGCATAGATACCGCTCCCGAATTGGCAATCACCATTATCAGCCTGCTCTACATTGTTGCGGCGATATTCAACCTTTACATCCCGCTCGTTCCGATAGACCACAAACCATTCAGCCGCAACCCGCTATCTTTGCTGAAAGATTTCAATCACTGCTTCTGGTTGTTGTGGAAAGACAAGCTGGGACAAGTCTCGCTTGCCGTTACAACATTATTCTGGGGCTCAGGTGCAACACTGCGTTTGATAGTGCTAACCTGGGCTGCAGTTGCCTTGAACTACAGTGCAAGCAAAGCCATCTTGCTGACAGTCTACGTGGCGCTGGGCATCGCCGCAGGCGCGCTGCTTGCTGCAAAGTTTGTCAAAATGGACAAGGCGGTAAAAGTTCTGCCGGTAGGTATTGCCATGGGCCTGATGGTATTGATCATGATACCGGTCACCAATCCCACCCTTGCTATTGGACTACTTATCATCATTGGTTTAATGGGCGGTTTCTTTGTGGTACCGATGAATGCCTTGCTACAACACCGCGGCCACCTGCTGATGGGTGCCGGCAGCTCCATCGCCGTACAAAACTTCAATGAGAACCTCAGCATCTTTGCAATGCTCGGCTTGTATAGCCTGCTGGAATGGCAGGGGTTCGGCATCTACACCATCATCACCGTCTTCGGCTTGATGCTTGCTTCCACCATGAGTATCCTGCTTAAAACCCACGGCCAAGACAAGTACCTTTAGCAATAGATCAACACCTCACCTGCACATGCATGTGAGCATCACAAAAAAACACATGGATTGAAGTGGTACGATGCGTTACATTTACATCTCTTAAAATTCAATACTTAAAACGGGAGCAAACATGAAGCCAACCAATTTCCTGCTTTTCATACTCGCCAGCCTGATGCTGCTCGCCTGCAGCCCCGACAGCAGCCCCAAACCCAAACTATTCGAAGAACAACGCAGCGCACTGGATAAGGCCAAGGCAGTAGACGATGTCATGCAAAAGCAAACACAACAATTACAACAAAACTTGGACAAACAATCACAATAAGAAGTCTTGTTTTCTATCAGTGGATTTTTTAAATTAGCATGCACAAAACGAAGACAAAAAAATCCAGTTCAATTCGTGTTCCGGTCACACACGGCCTGAAAGATTTATATGCGATGGACATGCATTCTGCTTATCAGGCAGCCAGCATTGGCAAATTTAACGTCACCGCCTTTAGCAGATTAGCTGCAGCGCTGTCCGTCGTTTTGTCAGCCTTAACCCAGCACAACACCCAGATTCCCAATGCAGTCGCCACACTGGAAGTTGCCGTTGAAACCCTGCAGGCTGTTCGTAGCAAAGGTGATACAACGGGCATCTGGGAAATAACCAAGGAAGAACTTCCTTCTGTGTTAAGCGGTATAGAAATGGCTGAACATTGCATCGGCACACTGGATGTCGCTCTGCTGGAGCAAACGGCCAACATGCTGCTGCAACAGCTCTATGGCGACCAACAAAATACCTGATGCCACGCCCATAAATTCACTGGCAATCAGGCTGACTTGAATTTATTAAACCATTTGCGCATCCATTCGATCCAGTCATCCACATAGGTGTAGACCACCGGAATCACCAGCAAGCTGAGGAAAGTCGAGGTGATCAGCCCACCGATCACCACAATCGCCATCGGCATACGGAAGCTGCCATCACCCTTGCCCAGATCAAGCGCCACCGGCAACATACCCGCGCCCATTGCCATGGTCGTCATCACGATAGGCCGTACACGCTTTTGACAGGCATCCAGCAACGCTTCTGCCCGATTCATACCGCGCTCGCGACGCGAGACAATGGCATATTCCACCAGCAGAATTGAGTTCTTCGTCGCAATCCCCATCAGCATAATAATGCCGATCATTGAAGGCATTGATATCGCGGTGCGAGTCAAAAACAGTGCGAGGAAAGCACCCGGAATTGACAGAATCAACGCCCACAATATCGTGGCGGGCTGCATAAAATCCTTGAACAGCAACACCAGCACAATATAAATACACATCACACCGGTAAACATCGCCAGACCAAAACTCGCGAATAGCTCCTGCATCGCTTCCGCATCGCCGATTGCGGCCATCGCCACACCATCGGGCATATTTTTAATGGCTGGCAATGCATATACTGCGGTTTGCACCTTGCCTAAAGGCTGTCCAGCCAGCTCAATTTCAAATGAAATATTACGTTGCCTGTCATAACGGTCAATCTGCGCCGGGCCGCTTTCCGTGCTTAACGTGGCCACATTGCCCAGCATCACCGGTCCGCGTGAACCGGGCACCATCAGTCGAGACAATAATTCAATATTCTGCCGCGCATCGTCGCGCAGACTAACAACGATAGGCAATTGCCTGTCCGGCAGATTGAGCTTGGCCAGCGATTGATCATAGTCGCCATTGGTCGCGACACGCAAGGTTTCGGCGATTGCGCTCGAGGTTACACCGAGATCGGCAGCCCGGCCAAAATCCGGACGCACCACCACCTCGGGGCGCAGGATACTGGAATTGGACACCACGTTGCCGATACCCGGTATCGTGCGCAGCTCCTGCCCCACCTTCAGCGCATGTGCGTTTAATTTTTCGCCATTTTCACTGGTCAGCACCAGCTGGTATTTATCTGCCGAAGAACCCAGACCAACCTTCACTCGGACACCTGGCAAAACCGTCATTGCCTCGCGCAATGCATCCTCAATCAGCTGTTTGCGCACACGCTCCCCCCGCGGCTTAAGCTGGATGGAGAGCGTGGCCTTGCGCACATCGGATACGCCGGCCGGTTCAAACGCATTACCGCCTGCGGTGCCGCCGCCAATAGCGGTATAAACCAGGATCACGTTCGGATTTTGCATGATGATTTCACGCGCCTGCTCCGCCAGTTTCAGGGTCTGCTCAAATTTGCTGCCAGGTGGCAGGGTTAGCGTAACCTGTGTTTGCGACTGATTATCCTTGGGCTGGAATGCAGTCGGCAAAGTGCTGGCCAATATGAAGGAGCCGAAGAAAAACACGACCGTCACCAGCAAAGTGGTTTTGCGATTATGCAAACACCATTGCGCCCATTTAAGATAAATCTCGATCCATCCCGGCGTCTCATGTTTGACCCGCGGCTTTAAAAAATAAGCGGACATCATCGGTGTCAGCAGCCGCGCAACCACCAGTGAAAACAGCACCGCCACCGCCGCGGTCCAGCCGAACTGCACAAAGAATTTACCCGCGATACCGCTCATAAATGCCGTGGGCAAAAACACCGCCACCAGGGTAAAGGTCGTTGCAATCACCGCCATACCGATCTCGTCGGCCGCTTCCATCGCTGCCTGATACGGCGTCTTGCCCATTTCCAAATGACGCATGATATTTTCAATTTCGACGATCGCATCATCCACC
>Ga0315272_10000588_pt1 | contig 18624 bp, 17 predicted proteins | sample C3_middle_MG_FD_203918 | JGI IMG/M metagenome (GOLD analysis project Ga0315272, IMG submission 203918) | Sediment microbial communities from Yellowstone Lake, YNP, Wyoming, USA - C3_middle | ecosystem: Environmental > Aquatic > Freshwater > Lake > Sediment | place: USA: Wyoming | collected...
CTGATGCATCGACTTCGGGGATGTATGCTATCTTTATTTCGATTTGGCTTTTGACTGGAACCGTTAGGTTTATCCCGCTAGCCATCAGAGTGATGGTGTGGTTTTTCTCTGAGAAAACAGCTGGGAGTATCACTCGGGTGCCATTAATTCCCAGAATAAGGGAGGTGTTTTCCACTTTGACGCCCTGCGGAGAAGAGAGGAGGACTGTGACGTTTTGGAGGCTCATTGGTTCAGTAGCTGTGCTCTCGAAGGTGAAGCTGAAGCTTGATACGTTTGCCTGGGTTTGTCTAAGCTTTAGCCACTGGGGGTAAACAGTGATGTTGAGTGCCTCAAGCCTTGGGATCTGTGACTCGGGCTTCTTGGCTTCTGAGAGGCCTGCAAGGATTGTTAGGGATATAACAAGGATTGTAGCTATGGCTATCTTGACTGGCTTCTTCATTTGGCTCTCTGGGCTTGGTATAGGGTCTGTTATTAAAACTTAACATGTCCAGTTGAGTCCAACTGCTCCCGGCAAGAATCTATAATTTTAGACAGATCAGGAACACGCTTGTGGGAACAGCTAGCGGCTCGTCCGAGAATTCTTCTTTTGTGAGGTAGACTATGTTTTTGATTTTTCCAATGCTCTTGGGGTATATTTTTGTTTTTCCGGCCCATTTTACCTCGAATCCCAGTGAAAGGTCGGGGAGAACCACATCGATCTCTGTCCTGTTTCTCCAGTAGCCTACCCTGAACTTTCTGGCCAGATGTGTTGCTACCACGCTTTCCACCATTTTTGACTCTTCGGGCCTTTGGACGTGGCACCACTCCGAGAAGACCTCGTAGAGGAATGGGTCCGTGAGATGTATTTTTCTCTCCTTGTAGAATACCTCAACAGCCTTGTCTGGGTCCATGAAGTAGAGGTTCTTGGCGATGAATAGTTTCTCGAAGAGGTCTAAGTATTGGAAAACTGTTTTGTGTGACCTTATTTCGAACTCTTTTGCTATGCTGTTGAGACTCACCGGAGAGGGTAGCTTCTCGATTATGGCTTTTATGACTCTTTTGGCTATTGCCTCGTTTCTCCTTAGTTTTGCCAGGTCGTAGAGAAATGCTGAAAGATATGCCTCTTTCACCTCTCTGCTTATGCTTCTATTCTCTAGGTAGGTCTTCACTGCCAGTGGGAAGCCTCCAGTTACCAGGTATGTTTCAAACAGTTTGTTTAGTTCTTCCCTCCAAGGGATGAGCTTCAAGCACTTCTCGCGTATTTCTTTCGGGCTAAAGTCTCTGATTTCCTCGAGTTTTCCGTATAGGTCTGGCCTGGAAACCTTTACGTATTCCCTGAAGCTTAACGGGTATAAAACGTAGTCCCTGCCTCGACCCCTCCTACCCGGGAATGTTTCTACTTCTCTTTTCGCATACATGCTTAGAGAGCCCGTGAGAACCACTATATCGTTTTGAAGATAGCCCCTGTCAACCATGTATATGATTGCCCTATACCACTCTTTCGGGAAGGTGACCTCGTCTAGAAAAATAAACGAGATCCGAAGACCCTCGTTCCTTTTTATTTTCAAGTATTCCATGAGCACACTATTGAGTTCCTTGTAGTCGGCGAGCAAGTCACACCTGTAGTAGAAAATTGCCCTGGGATTATCAACTACTTGAAGAAGTTTTCCAATAAGAAGCTTCAAAAGCGTCGTCTTGCCGACTTGTCGTGGGCCATAAAGGAAATGAAGAGCAGGAGTCTCTAGCTCAATTTCTTCTAGTAGCTGGGGCACCCATCTTACACTGCTTTGCCTCCACTTCTTGTAGTCCTCGTCTTCTTCGAAAGCCTCTTTGCCCTTCCACCATGGATTCTATGATTCCATCTTGGTATTGAGAATACCAAGAAATATTTAAAGTCTTGGTATTGAAAATCCCAACTTTCATTCTTACTTCTTCCCAAACGCAGCAAGGTTCGTAACTGTTAAACGAGCTCAATAGCTTTTCAGGAAGTTCCCAGTAGCTGTAGGGCATTTTTAGCGCGCGCTAATGAGAACATAATTAAAGACCGCCTAGCTATAAGACCCAAGAAAAAATATTTTATGCTGGGAGAATGTTTATTCTGGTTTCTTCTTCACTAAATATATGTAGCTTTGTTTTATCTACATATAGAGTTACCTCCTCCTTTGCTGGTTTATTCTTTGACAAAACTCTTAGGACAACATCTCCGATAGCAACGTGTAGTATAAATTCGCTACCTAGATTTTCTGCAACAACTAGTTTTCCCTTCACAGGTATGCCTTGTTCAATGGGAGAGATCGAGATATCATTGGGTCTTATACCTATTGTTACCTTTTTTCCAACAAGCCCTGGGGGTATATTTTTGAATGGTATAACTAGGAAACCCGCATTGATACAGCCTTCCTCTACTGTTCCAGCAAAGAAGTTTATAGGAGGTGTGCCTATAAAGTGTGCCACAAATTTATTCACTGGTCTATTGTAGATTTCGTCAGGCGTTCCTATCTGCATTATTCTGCCTTTATTCATTACTGCAACACGGTCTGCTAAGACCATGGCTTCAGTTTGGTCGTGAGTAACATAGATAGTTGTTATTTTGAGCTCTTTCTGTAGTTTAACTAGTTCAGCCCTAGCCTGGACTCTCAATAATGCATCGAGGTTGCTTAAAGGCTCATCCATTAACAAAATGTTTGGCTCGAATGCCAAAGCTCTAGCTACAGCGACTCTCTGCTTTTCACCTCCAGAGAGCTGGAAGGGATACCTATCAAGTAAATGCGCAATATTAACCATTTGTGCGGCAGCCTTTACTCTTTTTTCTATTTCTTCTCTTGACAGTTTCTTTATCTGAAGCGGGAGAGCAATATTATCGTAGACCTTCATATGAGGCCAAACTGCATAGCTTTGAAAGACCATTCCAATGTTCCTGTTTTTAGCTGGCACATTGGTGACGTCTCTCCCGTCAAATAAGACTCTGCCGCTATCAGGAGTTTCGAGACCAGCTATTATTCTCAGCGTAGTTGTCTTGCCGCATCCAGATGGACCTAACAGGACAAAAAATTCACCGTGATCTACTTTAAAGGATACATTGTCTACAGCTGTAACATTTCTATACTTTTTGACAATATTCTGTAGTTCGACACTTACCATATCTATCTCACCCCTGCAGAACCCCACATAGCTGTCAAATATTTCCTAATATATGCCATGAATAAAAATGCTGGGATTATCATAATGGTTGCCGCAGCAAACCTGTAGGGGTCTGGCAACTGACCTGCAGCACCCATACCCATAACGTAGGGAGCTAAAACAGCTGCTGGAAGAGTTCTGTTTAAATATGTAAGGATCGTGGAAGCTACAACCTCGTTCCAGGAAATGAGGAACGCAAACATTCCGGCAGCTGCTAGTCCGGGAGCAACTAATGGAAGAGTTATCTTTGTGAATATTTGTAAGGAACTAAGACCAAACACTGTGCCTGCTTCTTCTAGATCCCTGGGAACACTTGCAAAGATGCTTGAGGTTATGAGAACGACAAATGGAAGTGCAATTGCTGTATGTGCGAGCGTTACCCCAAATATTGTATCATACAACCCGATTTTCAAGAAAACCACTGCCAGGGGGACTGCCATTACAACAATTGGTAAAACTCTAAAGAAGAGGATAGTTAGCTGAATAGAGTTCCTTCCTCTAAATTTTAGTCTTCCTATAGCGTAGCCAGCTGGTATTCCTATGAGGAAGCTTAACAGAACCGTTAAGACACCTATCTCTATGCTTCTGACAAGCGCGTCGCCAACGCCAAGTCTCCAGTACTCTTCATAATACTTTAGCGTGTATTTCTGGGGAATCAAATGCTGGTAATAGTCTAATATATCAGCGAATGATGCCAAGACTGTGTAGATTATTGGGGTTAAAATCCAGAGAGAAATGAGAAACGCGATAAGATATACCAAAACTTTCCTCATATTATGCCCCCTCACCTGCCCTAAACATCCTTAAATAGAGAATGCTAAGTACAAAAGTTACAACGCCAACGAGAACAGCCCAAGCACTAGCGATGTATGGATCCATTCTTTGAGAATACCAGTACACGACCTCTGTAGCCATCACTCTTATATACTCTCCTCCAAGGATGAGAATAGGCCCCACAATTTGAAATGCAAAGAGCGTCCTGATGATAAGTGCTGTTTGAATTGATGGTTTGAGCAAAGGCACCGTTATGTATCTAAGTTTCTGCCAAAAGTTAAAGCCGAATACATCTGCTGCCTCAAAGTATTCCCTATTAATCATTTGTATGCCAGCATATATAATAGTAAAGACAATTGCTGTTGCCCTCCACACCTCTTCTAAAACTATAACTAAGAGTGTCCTGTCCCTAAATTCGTATCCAAAGAAGTATATTGGATTAGGTATTACACCTAGCCATATTAAGAGTTTGTTTAGTAAACCGCTAGAGGAAAACATTGTATACCAGAAAAGCGCCCCAGCTACTTCGCTGATAGCCACAGGAAGAATAAAAAAGTAAAGCACGAGTTCCCTGCCCCGAAAACGGTTCAAGAAAAATATCGATGCAAATATTGCGATTATGAGTTGTAAGGGAATAACAGTAACTATAGTCAGAATAGTGTAAAAAATTACTTCCTTGAATCTCTCAAAGTCTTGGAATAATTGGACTAAAGCAGGGGGATTGCCTGAAAATGCCATTCCAATAGCATAAGCTATGGGATATGCGCTAATGAAGACTTCATAGATAAGTGTTGGTAAAATTAGGAAATAAGGTAAAAAAATACGTATTTTTTGTTCCATGCTTTCAACCCTAGAGAGATTATAGTCTAGGGAGCTTGAATGTTTAGATCGCGGAAGATTGCCTGAAGTTGAGGATCAAGTTGTGAAAGTACAGTTGACGCATCCTCCCCTTTCAGCACTATTCTTTCAAATGCTGTGCGGTAAATTGCAACAAAATCTCCTGCTTTAGCTCCAAGACTAGGTATGGCTACGGGTATGCCGTCGGCTACAGACATCTGAGTACTGACACCTTCTGCTACTTTTTTCACTCCGGGATCCACTATTGTGGGAGTAGCTTCTTTAACTACTGGGAAGAAGCCAACATTTTCGGCTATCCTCGCTTGATTCTCTGGTCTAGTCAAGAATTCTATAACCTCCCATGCCGCTTCTGGATTTGGTGCACCCTTTGGTATAGCTAGTCCAGCCAACACAAGGATATAGCCTCTACCAGCGGGTCCCCTTGGAACGGGGACAACAGTAAAATCATCTGGCTTTGTTTTAATGGCAGAGATTATCCTTGCTGTATGATCCCATGCAATCCACACGTCGCCCTTTAAAAGTGGGTCTGCCATGGCAGACCATGTTGTGCTTTCTGGGTGACAGTAGTTCCAAAGTTCTTTAAACTTGTTCCACATAGCTACAGCTTCAGGTGAGTTAAATTTTCTGGCTTGATAACCTGTGTATGATACGTAAAGATATCCATGGATAAGCCTGTGTAACAAGCCGCCAGAACCAGCGGGTAATCCTACCCTTTTTTCACCTGTTTTCTCGTATATGTTTTTTGCCCAAGCTACTAACGCGTCCCACGTCCATTTATCGGTTCCCTTAATTACGTCTTCCTTAGTAAGCCCTGCAGGCAAGTAGTCAAAGGCCTTGTTGTTGACTACAATAACAAAGGTTGCTGTCATCCATGGTACAAATGTTTGTATGCCATACTGTTTCTTCTGTTGTTCTACAACGTTCATGACAGAACTGGTAAAGGTTCTTCCAGGCAAGGTTCCATATCTAGAAAGATCTTCCAGCCAGCCTTGGCTTGCAAAATAATCTATTTCTGTTGACAATCCTCCTATAAGGCTTACTGAAACAGAGCCTGATGAGACTTCTGCCTTTAATTTGGAAACCATGTCTGAATAACCAAGGGGTACAAATACAGCCTGTATGTTTTTCTCGTTAAGTAGTGCTGAGAGAAGACCCATTGTAAAGGACTGTTCTTGTGGTTGTGAAAGCTGTGTTGATGCGAAGATAATTTTTGTAAATGGACGTTTTTCCGGAACCGGCTGAGAAGCTGGAGGTCTAAGAAGATAGTATGCGAGTGCTCCAATAATGACAGCAACGAGAAGTATCGCTACAACCATTATCGCCGTCTTGTTTTTCATAATTTCGTTCATGTATTTTTCGCCAAGTTAATCATTGAAAAAAGATATTTATATTTTTTTCGGGTTGACTTATATTGTCGATTCATCTATTTTCTTTAAACTGCATTATTTTAGAAATATTTCATAAAAAAATTTATAAATAATTTCAGAGCTAAAATATTTGAGCGGTTGCCATGACTGAAAGCATAGGGGAAATAAAATGTGAAGAAGAGGTTGCCGAAGTATTTTCGTTGCTAGGCATAAGTAAATTCGGATGTGAAGTCTACCTTAAGCTCTTGCAAGAAGGACCTCTCACACTAAGCGAACTGACAGAAAAAATGGAGGCAAAAACTTCACAGCTTTACTATTATATCAAGGAACTTGTCTCTAAAGGGCTTATAGAGGCAAGTAGTAGTCGACCTGTCGTCTATAGGGCGGTTTCGCCCAGTGTACTTGAAAAACTTTACATAGAAAAAACGGAGTCACTTCGGGCTAGAATACTTGAAAGACTTAAGGCCACAGCGCCAAGAAAACAAAAACTTGCATCCGAGGAACCAAATGTATATACTTTGAAAAATTGGAGAACATTCCTTGCAAGAGCTGAAGAAGCAGCACACAATGCAACAGTTGATCTTGTTGTATGTGGTGACTTTGAATTTGTAAAGTATTTAAATGAGACTATTGAATTAAAGGAAAAAGAGGGCGTAAATACATATGTTCTGTTGTACGAGGTTCCCGGGATTAACATAGACTATTCAAAACTGCCGAAACTTAGAAAAATTAGGAAATATGTGTCTGGAGATTTAGTAGTTATTTCTGATTCACGTGTAGCTGTGCTGTCCCAGAGACGAAGAAGTCTCTTAGAAAAGCCTAACTATGGGCTTATCATAGAGGACCCTGTTATAATCGATTATCTGGAACAAGACTTCTTTTTTAGATGGATCAGAAGCGAAATAATCCGTGATGAAAATATAAAGCTACCGACGAGTTTTACAATATTTAGGCTTGCTCTTTACGAGGCGCAAAAACTTTTACAGAAGAAGTGTAGGTTGCGTGTCCTTGTTTATGGGAGATATGTGCGAACAGGTGAGGACTGCATGGTTGAGGGTGAGCTTGTAAATACGTTGTTTGAGGATAGCAGAGGAATTGCACAGCTCACGATAAAGGTAAATGGCAATACCGTAACAATAGGTGCTCAAGACGCAATAATTGAGGATATTGCCGCTAGCAGGGTTGAGGTAAGAGGTGCATGTTAATGGCTCGTATCCTACAATTCAATTTTGAAGACAAAGATCTCATTTATCTTGATAAAATTACCGGTTCTGATGTAGTGAATTTAGCAAGAGAGCTACACAGTGACACTATTGTTCTCTTTGCGAGGGATGCTTGGGGGAGAGCATATTTTGACAGTGACGTCCTGAGAAAAACATCAAAACTGGGAAAAAGAGATTTCTTGAGGGAGGTTATACAAGAAGCAAAAAAAGATGGAATCAAAGTTATTGTAATGATTGGTCACACAACAAATCCCGAGTTGTATAGTCAGAACCCTGAGTGGGCTCAGAGAAACCTTAAAGGGGAAGTTATTCACATGGATACCAACCCTAGCTTAGAGAAAAATCCTCCTCTAAGATGGCCCCTAATGTGCCTAAATAGCCCATTTCTCGACTATGTTGTAAGAGAGGCAGTGGAAGTTTTAAAGTATGATGTTGATGGAGTTTTTCTTGATTCATTTAGGTATATGCCTGACCTAGAGAAAGCATGTTTCTGCAACTATTGTCAGACAAAGTTTAAAGAAGAGATGGGTAGAGAACTTCCACAGAGAGATGACTGGGATAGCCTGGCTTACCGTGAAAGTTTCCTGTGGAGATACAAAGTCAATGTGGACGCCCTCAAAAAAATATGGGAAAACGTAAAGACGCATTATCCCGGAACTCTTCTTGCCTATAATAGTCATCCCGCTGGTTGGAAAGGCAGGGCTAACACTATTGTTGAGATGGCAAGGAATTATTTGGACGTCGTCTTCGCGGAGGCCTCCGAGGCAGACTATCAGCCTGTAGGGTTTCTGGATGAAATCGTAAAGCTTACCAAAGCCCTTAGCGGTGGGAAAAGAGTCTGGTCTACGCGTAATAGTTTTCATATGGCTTTAACGACGACTTCTACATCACCTGTGGTTCTTAGACAGGGAATCAGGGAGATTTTTGCCGCAGGCGGCGAGCCAATGGTTTTAGTTTTCAGCTCTACGTATATCCAATCACCATCTTTTAAGGAGCCTGTTAAGGAAACTTTTGGAGAAATAGAGAAACTGGAAGAATTTATGAAAGATGTAACGAGAGTTAAGTATGCTGGAGTGGTTTATTCTAATAGGAGTAGGGACTGGTGGGGACGTAATGATCCAAGGCATGTGACGGATGATGCTAGAGGATTTTACTATGCTTTACTTTATAATGGATACCCAGTTGACTTCGTAGCTGACAATCAGCTGGACGCAGGCTCTTTCTCTGAATATAAAGTTCTTTTACTTGGGAGCGTCGCCTCCCTTTCTAAGGCGGGTTCAAAAAACCTTGTGAGCTACGTTAGAGAGGGGAATGGTCTTGTGGCAACGTACTCAACATCACTCATGGATGAGAAGGGTAGCCTACTGGAAGAGTTCCAGCTCAAAGATATTCTGGGAGTGTCATTTAAGGGGTTGCTAAAGTATCCCTGGAGCTATGTAATTCTAGAGCACGAACATGCGATTACTACCGGGATAAATGAGAAAAACATTTTGTGGGGCGACTATGATAGAGTTTTCCAGACTAGAAGAACCTCGCCTTCTAGTGGCTGGCATATTCTAGTAGAGCCAATTGATGACGACATCGTTATAGGCTATGTTGCAGAGCCTCAGAGCGAGTTTGGATATGAGTATGAGAATGGTAGATCTCCGCCTTTAATTGGAAACTTTACTAGAGCCCCAGCTATCGTTGTGAATCCGAGTCGGCGTGTTGTATATTTTTCGGGACAGCTAGGCAGGCTTTACTGGAGACTTGGTCTCCCAAGTTATGAAAAAATGATATTAAACTCGACTTTATGGAGTGGCGGCATGCCACCAATCAAGCTAAATTCTAGAGGGATTGTCCTTATGGAGCCATATCAGAGGAGTGGACAACTAATTGTACACCTGGTTAACCTGACATTTGATAAAAGGGTCATTGTGCGGGGTAACATAGATGACCCATTAATGTGGCACTCAACAGCTGAAAGTGTTTGGCCTCCCTCTTCAATAGTACCCCAAGAAGTTTCTATAGAGCTTAGAGGTTATGAAGTAGCAAAGGCTTGGAGCCCCCTTAGCGGAAAGAGCTATGAGATAAGAAGAGAGAATGATGCCTCAAAGATTTTGGTTAGCTTAGACGAGTACGAATTGCTTGTTCTGGACTTAAAATAAAAAGCTATATAACTTCGAATGTGTATACCTGTAAGGTTTTTCTTGAGCCGTCCAATGTTGCACGATTTTTCAGGCATTACATTTGTGTTTTCCCTTAGACCTTGCTACGCGAGAAGGATTTCAGGTTAAGTGTCGATTTTTATGGCTTCTTGTTTTAGCTGGTTTATACAGGTGTTTTCGTTTGATTCCCATTCTTCAGCGTCGTAGATCCTGAGGTCTATAGAGGGTTCAAGTATATCTGTGAAGAGCTGGAGCCTTTCGAGAAAATTAAGATTCTTTACACCTTTAATGACAAGGATTATGTCTATGTCGCTGTCTCTGAGGTAGTCTCCTCTAGCCCTGCTACCGACAAGATAGGCCCCTAGAAGAGTCAGCCCCAGGTAGGAAGCTCTGGCCCTTGCCTTATCGACAAAGCTTTTTGCTCTTTCTAGGGCTTCGTGCTGGGAGGCTAGTGCAGATTTTGCTTTACCCACTCTACCACCTTTTTTGCCCTCTCTATTAGGTCTCTAGCTTTTTCCTCGTCATATAGCTCGTATGGCAGAGCATTCGCGGCACCCGGATATCTTGCTACCGTATAGTGTATAGTCAGCTCTCTGAGATCTTTGTCTATAACAGATGTGTCTATACTGAGCTCGCTTCTAATTATACGCGCTATTTCGAGGAGCTCCTGTCCCCGGTGCGCTATGTCCGAGTTCATTAATAATGCCTTGAGAGCTTCTCGGCAGACTGCTGGGACCAAAAAGCCGCAGAATCCCAGTCCTGTGTTTTTAAATCATTTATGGCTTTTCTCAGGTCTCTTTCGGCCTGTCTAAGCCAGGCTTCAGCCTCTCTTCTAACCACATGTAATCCACTAAAAAGAGTGACTGAAATTGTTTTCTGCAAAGAAATGAAAACAAGAAATTTTCTATTTGGCTCTTTCAAGTATGTATATTTTCGAACCTATCAGCATGTTGTTCGGTATAAGGGCGAGGCTGTTGTCGTCCTTCCTGATAACAGTGAATAGGGTGGAGATGTCCTCTACGATGCCTGCTTCTCCAGCGACGTTAACCTTGTCGCCTATCCTTATTGGTCTCACGAGCAGAACGAAGAGACCGGCTATGGCCTGGCCGAGCACTTGTTGTGTAGCGAATCCAATGATCATTCCTATGAAGCCTCCTAGTGCTACGCCAGCCGCTCCGCCAGCCGCACCTCCAGCTATGCCGGCCGCGAGCGCGCCTATGCCCAATATGGTGAAGAGGCTCCTGACGGCTGCAGCTGTTGAGTGTGGGTGCTTGACGCGGAGCATCCAGTAAACGAGGTCTGCGAAGGCCTTGATTATCATGTAGCCGAAGAACAAAGAGAGGCCGATAGAGATGTAGGTCGCGTAGGCGTCAATAACTGGCTTGAGTTGGGGTATAAGTGACGGGATGGTTGTCAATATGAGGGCGGTTATAACGATGTAAAGGAGTATCCATAGTACTAGTCTTTGTATTGTTTTCCTAATGTTTAGGGGTATGTTTTCGCTACTCATAGTAAAATGCTCGTTTAAAGCCTTTTTAAATTTTTTAGTTCAATTAAGCTGTATAAAGTATTTGCGAAAACCTGAAAGTGTCAGTGTTTTATTGTAGTTCAGAGTGCGACGCCCTTCGACATATACTCCGACTACTAGGAGCAAAAGGCTCGTATCAATTAGCACCTTAAACATACTTATCCTGCTCCTCAATGCTTGTAGCTTCAAGATCCTCTAATGTAACCTTTGCAATCTTTTTCCCGTAGAGCGAGAGCCAAACAGCGTCCCGGATAGGCTGTAACACCAATTTGTCTCCAACGACCGTGATTTTTATTTTGTCCCCTTCCTTTATGCCAAGTTTCTCTGCGATATTCTTGGGTATAACCAGAGTCCGCCTTTTACCGATCCGAACCTCAGTACTTACACTACCCATTTATCTGATTATTTATGAAAATCTGAAATAAATAAACATTCTGATAGATGAAAAACTGTGAACGGTGCTAGGCTTGAGAGCGTAAAGCGTGCCGAACACACATTAACAATTGAAAAAAATAAAATATTTTCTCTAATAGGGGAGGGAGTAAGATTATTCATTAGATAATATCGTAGAAGAAAAATCCTTTTTGCTTCTTTATTCACCATGCATTAGTGGCTTATTCATTAAGTCTAGTATTATTCTGATCAAGTTTGTTCCTTTTATTCTTCCTAGTCCACCTTGTGCACAAGATATTTCATCAAATTTTTCTACGCTGTCCCGTCGAACACCTGGTCCAGAAATTAACACGGGAACTGGATCGCCACTATGGTCTCTAACATTGCATGGCGTAGAATGGTCGGCCGTCACGGTTATTATCGTATTATTCCTGTCAATTTTCTTTAAGAATTCGCCGAGAGCTTTATCTACTTTTTCAATAATTTCTATTTTTCCCTTAGGGTTAGCATCGTGACCAGCAATGTCTGTTCCCTTAATGTGAATAAAGACTATTTCATAGCCCTTCTCATAGGCGTTCAATGCCGCCTGAAATATTGAATTGATGTCCGTGTCGAGGTCGGCTGTAGAACCTTCTGGTATTTCACCATCTATTCCAATAATGCGTGCAATACCGAGAACTGTTGCCTCTTCGCATACAACATATGCAGTTGAAGAAAATAACCTAGTGAAGGGCACAATATTCCTTGGAACCATGCCTGCACCTCTAGTGATTATGGCATTCGCAGGTAAGAGACCTTTCATGGATCTTTCCCTGTTTAGGGGGTGATCTTTAAGCAGCTCATATGCCTCCCATAGGAGCTGGTTCAGTATTTTAGCCGTTTTCGCTGCGTCGGGGTCGCCGGATAGGGGTTCAACTTGTCTTATTGGCTTGCCCTCCATAGCGGTTCCAGGATCAGAGTCGGATACTGCCGCAGAGAGCCCATTCCCCCTTAACACAACCACGAGTCTATGAGCAGTTGCATGTTTAAAGAATACTTCAACATCCTCTATTTTCTTGATGTTTTTTCCTAAAAAGGCCGTTAATTCTTCTGCTTCTTCTCCATGAATTCGCCCCGCCCTTCTGTCTAAAACTAATAGCGCTCCATTTTTCTCTTCTACTGTGGCAAAGTTTGCACGAAGTGCAAGATCACCTGGTTGTAGGTCTAGTCCTATACCTGCGGCCTCAATGGGTCCTCTACCTGGATAGTACATGTAAGGGTCATAGCCAAAAAGCGCTAAATGACCAGTATCTGTACCTGGACGGATACCTGGCTCAATGAGATCCATAATACCAGTTATTCCTCTTGACGCAAGCATATCAAGAGTAGGTTTCTTAGCAACTTGTAGAGGCGTCTTTTCGCCTAGTTCTTCTAAAGGTCTATCCCCTACTCCATCAAGAATTACTATCACAGCCTTGTGTGTTGTCTTAGGCTTCCAAACCTCGTTCATTTCTAGACACCCAGAAGAAGCTTGATGGTATAAGAGGGACATATATCTGTTCCGGCTTAATGTACTTCGAAAGGAAACAGTGGAGCTCGAGGGATTTAGGTTCCTCTCCGTGATGTAAGATAACTATTCCGTTTTTGGCTAGGCTTCTTTGGACAAGTTCGAGATTTTCCTGTGCGTCAAAATGCATCTTGACTGGAATATCGTAAACACGACAGGAAAAATCTACCACACTGTTATCGAAGACAAATGCTCCCGCATCCTTGAATTCTAGCAAGTGTCTTCCAAAAGTGCCTGGAGCCTGATACCCTGTAAGTATTACTGCAGAGTTTTGATGGCTCTTGATCTTCATGAATATTTGTTGGGAGGTTCCCATAAGCATTAGATCCGTAGCTAAGATTATTGAGCGTTCATGTGTTGTAATGTCAAGGGCTTCTTCCTTGACAAATTGTGTAAATGGGGGTTTTAGGTATGGCTTATGCTTCAAAATCTCTTTGAATTCTCGCTTCAGAAATGATTCATATGAAGAAATTTTTTCGAACCCCTCCATTATTGATTTTTCTACAAAGATGTTGGATGCATTTTCAATTATCTCTTTATGTTTCAATAGAAAAGCAACCATTTCTTGTCCTCTGCCTATAGCTGTTACTGGGATGAGAACTTTACCATTTTCTTTAAGAGTATGAAGTATGACTTCTTCAATCATTTTGTCATAGAACTGTTGATTTATGATTTGGTCTCCATATGAGGAGTTTACAATCATTACATCCCATGTTTTATTGGGTAGTTCTGGGTCTTCCAAAACGCTGGATCCAATGTTGATATCGGCTGCATAAAATATCGAGAATTTATCAGTAGTTATATCAAGGCTCATTGAGCCGATTGCATGCCCAGACTGATAGAATAAGACTTCGAGTTCATCTATGTTTATTTTTTCACGGTCACTAACGATTTTGATGTGATTTCGGGCTTCGTCACAGTCTTCACTAGTATAGTATATTGTCCCTTGTTTTTCGAAAAGTTCGGCCCACTTATACCATTGGGCTATACCAAGGTCCGCGGTGGGTTTGCTCATGTAAAGCGGTCCATTATAGCCGTTTCTAAATAGCCATGGAGCCATTGCCATGTGGTCCTCATGGAGGTGGCTAATGAATACTGCCTCTATTTTGCTAGTATTTAGTAGTTCCAAATAGGGTGGCTCTCCATATCTGCCTTCACTGTATACTTTTTTTACTCCTGCATCGAATAGATAATACTTGTTTCCACTTTTGAGAGCAAAGGATGATCTTCCCTGCTCACGGTAGCCTCCCATAAATAAAAATTGATATAACAAAAAAAATCACCTTTTTTAGGAGATTTTTAACCTCCTACTTTACGTTCAACGTATTTGTATACGTCCCTGTAATAATAGGCAAAGAAGCCTATTGCCACAATCATGAGTAGTGCTAATAGTGCAACATGCGGTTGTGAGAGTGAAGGTTGCGGTAAAACTGCTACCTCAGCCGAGAATGAAGACCCGGGAGATAAGGATTTGGGTTTAACTGTAGAGGTGTCAAGATTCCAGAACTCTACGCATGAATTATTTGTGTGAATGTCTAGGGTAGCTACCTTTGAAGTTATAGAGGAAGTAGCATAGGCAAAGGTCCATCCTGCGGGAGGACATATTCTTATCCTAGCGCCCGGATATGCACCATCAGTTTCAAAGGATACCGCAGAGAAGAAGTTTGTGACTCCTATGTTTAGAACTTTGTCCTTAATTGGTGTGTAAGAACTTGGATAATCTGTCTGAATTTTTGCTGAATAAGCTATAAGGGCTCGAATACTTATTGTAACTGTTGCCCAGTCGGAGCCGTTGATTGGCTTGTTTAAGGGTATATCTACTCTCGAGATACCTTTTGTAGTTAGCTTGGCTTTGCCAGCTATTTCCTCGCCACGGAATTTCACCGAGACTTTAGTGAGATTTGCTGAACGGAAGGATATTCCTATTGGGAATGTAAATGTTTTATCAGTATAGTTCGCTAGTTTAAAGGTTATAGTTAGGTCTACAGTAAAGTTTCCGTCGTTTCTCCATTCAATAATTTGGACGTCGTAGACTACTCCTTTTATTCTTGGTGTTACTTCAGCACGAACTGGCTGGATGGCTGATACTATGGCTAAAGCTATCATTAGAAGTTCTACTACAGCAAGTTTTCTCATTTTTGTCACCTTCATATCTTCCACCCCGGTAACATTCCGATTGATGCTAGAAAGTTAAACCAGGGCCACCCTATGACTAGGTAGAGGATATAGCCAATGGTGCATATAGTTAGACCATACTTAATCATGTCTTTCATGTCAAAGTATCCTGTACCAAAGTAGATAAGGTTCGGCTTGCAATTGTATGGGAAGGTAACGTCCCAAGAGATTACGAAAGCCGCTGGCAGAGCAATGACAACGGGAGATATTTCGAGCGACTTTGCAAGAGCAATATATAGTGGTATAAAGATAGCCGTCCTCGTTGTTTTGCTCGAGAAGAAAATATGGCTGTACAGCATGAGGCCAAGGAGTAAAGCATACACTATGTATGGATTCATGCCCTTTGAGAGTCCCATCCATGATACGATGCTACCTACAAGCCACTGACCTCCACCAGAATCGTTGAGAGCGAGTCCTACTGCATATGCACCGGCGCTGAAGATCATAAGATCCCAGGGGATTTTCGCATCGCTCCAGCTCTTTAGTGGACCTATTTTGGGCAGAAACATAAGTGCTGCACCAATAACTGCTGCAAGTGCGTAGGGTATAGACAAGCCCGCAAACATTTGTGTATGCCATTGGTCCGTTGCCCACAGGAGTATCACCATGAGGAAGATCACAAGGGTGATTTTTTCTTGCAACGATAAAGGACCCATCGTTTTTAATTCTTCTCTTACTTTGCTCCTCAGTTCGGCGGCTTTATAAGGAACTTCTGGCGGGAACATTTTAAGACCCACAATCCAGAGGATTATTAGCATCGCGAGGATAATAGGCATTTGTGCCGCAAGCCAGGAAAGCCAAGGTATTTCTACGCCTGCCATGCTTTTAATAAAGCTCCAAGCCAAAATCTGCGGCGCAGTTGCTGTTAATATCATTGAAGTGGAAAGATTGTTAGCCATAGGTTGTTGCATCATGAGGACTTTTCCATAGTTGCTTTCTCCACGTTTTAAGTTAAATGCTTCTGCTACGAGTAATGCTATTGGGAGCAATATTGATGCCCGCGCAGTCGTGCTGGGAATAACAAATGCGAGCGCTAGGTTAATGAATAATAGTCCTAGAAGGATTAGGGATGGGCTCCCGCCAAAGACTAATAAAAGACCGTATGCCAGACGTTTACCTATTCCTGTTTTTTCCATTCCGCTTGAAAGTATAAATGCACAGACCATTAGCCAAATGACGTCTTGTCCCAGTTGCTGGAAGGTGCTTGTAACTGAGTATCCACCAACAATAGGTAGGATGGCTATTGCAAGTAGAGAGGTAAGCCATGCGGGTACAGGAGTCGTAAGCCATAGAATTAATGCGAAGATGAACACAGCTAGTGCTCTTTGACCCCAAATGGTTAAGCCTGAGGGCGTAGGCATTAAGCATAGCACTAGGAGAACCAAGAGGGCCAATGGGAAGCCGGCCCAAGCTATGTATCTGCCTAATTCCTGCTTATTTTCATTTGTTGTCATATTTTTTCACTTTAAAGTGAAACAATACTTATTTATATATTTTTCTGAACATGTTAAATGATGAAAACAATAGAGCGGGCTCGTACAGGTATAAGAGGTCTTAACGAGTATTTGGAAGGTGGAATCCCTCGACCCTCATCTGTGCTTATTAGTGGAGATATTGGTACAAAAAAGAATACCCTAGCTCAGCGGATATTGTATCAGGGATTAGTGGAGGGAGAAAAGGGCATTTATGTGACAGTTGACTTGTTCCCAAGAGACATTGTGGAAAATATGGCGCGGTACAACATGAATATTGAAGACTACCTTTCTGAGCATAGACTAATCTTTATTGATGGGTTATCTCCCCGTCTGGGTTATGAAAGCTCTGCAGAATATATTGTTGAAAATCCCTTTAACCTTGACGAGATGCTTCGCTTATTATCTTTAGCAATAAATGAGAATATTCATAGAGGAGAAAAATACAGGCTAGTTCTCTCACATCTGTCAACTCTTTTGTTTATGACACAGAAGAGAAGACTACTTAGCTTCATAGAAAGATTGCACGCAGAGGCAAAACGTTCAAATGGTATATTTATAATGGTTTACAGCGAGGGGGTTCTAAGCAAGCATTCCGAGAACTTTATTAAAAGCCTCCCAGATGTTGTTTTTCAACTTTCTCGTCTAGAAAACAAGAGGATGCTAGAAGTCCTTCGTTGTATAAAAACATCTTATATGCCGAGAAAATTTATTCTTTCACAACAGATAGACAGTATTCAAGCAGAAGCATAGATTGGGTGGCAAAATGAGTAGTAGGCTTGAAGAGCTTCTTGTCACACTTGGCTTTACGAAGTATGAGGCAAAGGCTTACATATCGCTTCTCATAAAGGGTGTAGCTACTGTCAGCGAAATAGCAGACCTTAGCGGAGTGCCTTATACTAGAGCCTACGACACGCTTGTAAGCCTTGAAAACAAAGGCTTCGTAGCATCTCTGCCAGGCAAGCCGTTGAAGTTTAAAGCGATAAACCCCGAGATAGCTCTTAAGAGCCTTCTTGAAAGAAAGACACGTGAAATCCATGAACAACTAGAAAAACTAGAGAGAAATGTTTCCATAGCTTTGCGAGAATTGAAGAATCTCTACACTTATGAACCGGAAGAACCTGTGGTTATAGTCAGAGGAAAAATTTCCAGCCTAAATTTGATCAGAGAAGCAATAAACGAAAATATAGGTGAAAAAGGCTTAGTTGTATGTTCTAACTTTGACAAGATCCTTGGAAAACAATTTACGGAAGAAATTAAAAGTAAAGGTGTTCAGTGTATCGAGATAAAAAACAATGAAGAGATTTGTGTCATTATTCTATCGAAAAAGCTCTTTATCTTTGTACCTGAAGAGATAGATGAATACAGTTTCGAAATAATTTTTAATTCTCAACGTATAGCTAGCTTTTTCCACAAACTTGTAAGCTTTCTTAAAAACAATAGTATAGATCATTCCGTGAATTCGACAAGCCACGAGTAACTTGTGTGGAGCCAAATGTTTACAAGTAATGAACATAGATATGCTGTCGTAGACCTTTTTAATCCCAGTGTTAAATGATGTTCATGATGAGATATAAAGAATTGTATGTATCGATCTCTATATTACTCATTCTTCTGCCAATTGTTAGTGCATCGTGTGTAACCCTGGAGGATCTTGCGGCTATGGAAATAGTGTTTAACAAGCCGGGCGCCGTCCTGGACTATTCGAGGCTCGTCGAGTCTGGATACGCGGTGAGGCTTTCCAGTCAGGAGGTTGCATATAGGAGTGGCTACGACGCGAGGATCGTTGTTATCCTTGGTGATACGTATCTGGGGGGCAAGTATGGCTACATGAGGATCCAGGTGCCCTTTGTAAATGGAAAAGCTCTCTACAACGTCTCGGACGCAGAGGCTAGACGTGTTCTACAGAAAGAGGCTGAGAGGCTCGTCGAAATGGGTGTTCTGCGTGGCGTTAGCCGTGAAGACATTGATGCTATTGTCTC
>Ga0315272_10000589_pt1 | contig 18586 bp, 17 predicted proteins | sample C3_middle_MG_FD_203918 | JGI IMG/M metagenome (GOLD analysis project Ga0315272, IMG submission 203918) | Sediment microbial communities from Yellowstone Lake, YNP, Wyoming, USA - C3_middle | ecosystem: Environmental > Aquatic > Freshwater > Lake > Sediment | place: USA: Wyoming | collected...
CGCACAATCCAGCGCGCAACCAGCCTGGGTGGATACGCACAGCGTACCGCGCGTCTCTTCCGGGATATATACCGCTTCCACGGCATTACCAGTGCCTACGTTCAGCAGCCACTTGCGCGTGCCGTCATCGGATAACTCTTCACGCATCACATTTGGCGCGTTGACGCACGAGCTCTGCGCGAGCTTGTCACGCAGCGTTGCCGCGATGTCGGTCATCGCGGCGAAATCGGGCTCCCCCACTTTGTAGATCCAGCGCATCAGCTGGCGCGCACGGAAAGGCTTTTCGCCCATTTCCGTGAAATAGGCCGCCAGCGCATGAGCATCAAAGTTGAGGAGGTTTTGTTGCATCAGCTTCTTCGGGGATTACCGCGAGTAAACATTCATTGCCGGGAAGAAATAGGCGATCTCCACTGCAGCCGTTTCAACCGCATCGGAACCGTGCACGGCATTGGCATCGATGCTCGCGGCAAAATCGGCGCGGATGGTGCCTTTGTCGGCCTTCTTCGGGTCTGTTGCCCCCATCAGATCGCGGTTCTTCAGGATCGCGCCTTCGCCTTCCAGCGCCTGTATCATCACCGGGCCGGAGATCATGAAATCCACCAGATCCTTGAAGAACGGACGGGCGCGGTGTACGGCATAAAAGCCTTCTGCCTCGGCGCGCGACAACCACACCATGCGCGAAGCGACGACCTTCAAACCGGCATTTTCGAAACGAGTGTAAATTTGGCCGATGACATTCTTGGCAACTGCATCGGGTTTGATAATCGACAGGGTACGTTCAACAGCCATGCTACTTTCTCCAGACTTAAAGGTTAATAAAAACGGGTCGCCATTCTATCAGGATTTGCCTATCCGCGCGCCCGCAATTCAACCCTGATAGCGGCTTCCTGACCATCCGACAGATACTCCGCTGCGATCGCGACGCCCGGCACGCACACCAACTCATCGCCGCAATACAGCAACGGCAAACGATCGCGTTGCCAGGGGGGGACGTTGTGTTCTTGCAGCAGGTTCTTCAACGTGCGCTTCGAGGCATTCAGGTGGGGGCGCAGAGTTTCTCCGCCGTCCCGCAAGCGAAGTGTCACCGGCGCGCACTGCAGTTTCGCCAGGCTGATGCCAGCCGTGTGCGTGTGCTCGAAGCGCACCCGTGCATTCAGTGCATGCCAATCCAGTTCTGCTTCACCATGCCACGGCAACATGAAGCTCTGCTCGATTCCGCAAAGTTCGCGCATGACATAAACCTTGCCCCGATAGCGGCGCACCTGCCAGTCGCCGTAAGTGATGCATACGGCGGCATCTTCCCGCGCGTTGCATAGTTGCTCCAGCATGTCGTCCAGTTGTACTGTTTGCGGCATCGGGACGCCAAGGCTGTACAGAAAATAGCGCAGCAGGTTTTTTGCCCGGGGCAGATGCAATGCCAGCAATGCCGCAACGTTCAGTGTTTCGCCCTCTATCGCCTGTGCAGCATCGACTTGTGCCAATTCGTCCAGCAGCTTGCTCGCCTCCGCAAAATGCTGCGTGCTGCGTGCCAACGTGTCGCGGTAGGCGGGAAATCTTTCTTCAAGCAATGGCATCACGCGATGGCGCAAAAAATTGCGCGGATAGCTGTCATCAGAATTGCTTTCGTCCTCTATCCACTGCAAGTCATGTGCGGCGGCGTAGTTGACGATCTCACGGCGGGAACATTGCAACATGGGACGCAATAGACAGGGCAAGCCAGCTTGTCCGGCACGCTGCGACTCGCTCAGGACAGGCATGGAGCTCGCACCTCGCACCCCGGCGCCGCGCAACAATTGCAACAGCAGCGTTTCCGCCTGGTCGTCAGCATGGTGCGCCAGCGCCACGAAATCGCACTGCTGACTCGCAAAAGCCTCATGGCGCAGTTTGCGGGCCGCCGCCTCGATGCCATGCGCGCGCAACGGCGCGATGTCCACATGTTCGATACTCAAAGGGATTTGAAAACGGGCACACAGGTCAACGCAAAAATCCGCCCATCCATTCGCATTCGGACTGATGCCGTGATGGACATGAAGTGCGGACAATTGCCATTTGTATTGTGGGGCAAGGTTATGCAGCAGATGCAGCAATACTACTGAATCCACGCCACCACTCAAACCGATAAGAATGGAGCTATGCGCAGGAAGCAGCGGCGCAATCTGCGCTGCCACACGTTCAGTTAGCTTAATTAAGCTCGACTTCCTTGAACTTGCCATAACTCATCAGGCGGTTAAAGCGATCCTGCATCATGTTTGATGCCGACTTTTTCTGCACGGTTTTTAATGCATCCTGCAACGCTTTTTTTACATTCTGCATGGTCGCGGCATAATCGCGATGCGCTCCGCCCAACGGTTCGCTGATGATCTTGTCCACCAGACCCAGCGTCTTCAAACGTGTCGCGGTAATGCCCAGCGTCTCCGCGGCTTCCGGGGCCTTTTCGGCGCTTTTCCACAGGATCGAAGCGCAACCTTCCGGTGAGATCACCGAGTAGGTGGAATATTGCAACATCAACAATGCGTCGCCGACGGCGATCGCCAAAGCACCGCCCGATCCGCCTTCGCCGATCACGGTGCAGATGATAGGCACACGCAATTCGCTCATCTCATACAGATTGCGCCCGATAGCCTCGGACTGGCCGCGCTCTTCAGCATTAACGCCGGGGTATGCGCCCGGAGTGTCAATGAAAGTCATGACGGGGATATCGAACTTTTCAGCCAACCGCATCAGGCGCATCGCCTTGCGATAGCCCTCAGGGCGAGGCATACCGAAATTTCTCACGATCTTTTCCTTGGTGTCCCGCCCTTTCTGGTGCCCGATCACCATCACGCTTTGCCCGTTAAAACGCGCCAGACCGCCAATGATGGCCTTGTCGTCTGCAAATGAGCGGTCGCCGTGCAATTCCTCAAAATCGGTGAACAAGGCATCGATGTAATCCTGTGTGTAAGGACGCTGAGGATGGCGTGACACCTGCGAGATCTGCCAGGGCGTGAGCTTGCTGTACACATCCTTGGTCAGCGCTTCACTCTTCTTGGATAAACGCGAGATCTCGTCAGCGATGTCGAGTGCGGAATCGTCCTGGACGTTCCGCAGCTGCTCGATCTTGTCCTCCAATTCGGCTATGGAGCTTTCAAAATCCAGAAATGAAACTTTCATGTTCATAGAATTTCCGTATAAATTTTGCGCGATGATACTACAAACCGAAGAATCGTTTAATGGTCGCCAACACTTCAGTGTGTCGGCTGTTCATTTCCTTGCGCAATGTTTTCTCGTCATTATTTTGCAGCACGCTATCCAATTGGGCTTTACGCTCAACCAGAATATGGGAAACCTCTTCCGCGATACTTGGGCGCGCCAACATGATTCCCTCAAATGCCTCCTTATCGAGGCGATAACACTCGATGTCGGTTTTGGCGATCACAGAAGCCACACGCGGCGCACCCGTCATCAGGCTCATCTCGCCAAAGAAGCTGCCTCTGGATAGAAAACTGAGGCTGCGTCTTTCCCCATTCGCTGCGTCGATGAAAACCTCGACTTCGCCATTGATGATGATGAACAGCCAGTGCTGTCCGACCGCTCCCTGCCTGGCAACAACACTCCCCTTGGCAAACGGCATGTACCTGAGACGCTCGGCCAGCGTCTTGAGTTCATCGTCGGTCATCTGCGAAAACAGCTCTACCTTTCGCAATGTCTTGATACGCAGCATCACTTCGCGCTGACGCATCACCTCTTCATGATTCTCGTTTTCCTTGATGAGATGGATATCTCTTTCCTCGATCGCCAGTTTGATATTCTCACGTTGCAAGGCAGACATGATGTGCCAGCGTATCGTCGCATCTGTCGGATCATCAGGAGTCAGATCTGTCAACCAGTAGCGTATCGCATAACGCGCGTAGCCTTTTTCGTCCATTTCCATCAACACGCAATTGGGTAACGGATCCTTCGCCACATTGGCAATGTCGGTGTGCTGGATAGCTTCCTCGACGATACTGACCACTCTGGTAGGGGCTGTATCCATACCTACGTTGAACCATACCCAGCGTCGCAACTGCACCGGTTGATTGGTACGCCTGCCCAGGACTACAAATTTATTCTTCATCAACTGGCTGTTCGGGAACACCACCGTTTCCCAGTTGCGTGTCTCGACCAGCGTGGAGCGCCAGCGGATATCCACTACCTTGCCGGTCACATCGTCCACCTTGATCCAGTCACCGATCTGGATCGAGTTGTCCATTTGCAGAGCCAAACCACCCAGTATATTACCCAGCGTATCCTGCATCGCAAACGCCACCACGGCGGTGATCATCGCCGAAGTCGCCACGATGCTGCCTAGATCCAACCCGGCGTAGCGCAACCTCACCATACCCCAGGCGATATAAGCAATGATGACGAAGATGTCCTCGGTGATTCGCGGCGGTTTCAACCCCGCAAACGGCAAGGCTATCCGGAACACCAGCAAACCCCACAGGCGGATCAACGCGATCCCTCCACCAATCACACCAATCTCATGCAAAACGGCGGAGGTCGAGGCAAATTGCAAGGCGTGAAACAGGCCACTGATGAATTGCGCGAACAGGCAGACCACAAACAAACCAAGCGTGTTAACGATGCTGCTGCGCTCTTCCTTGTGAAAATGGAAAAGTAGAAAGGCTAGGCACAAAGCCATGACCAGCACGAAAAAAGACTCCTCACGCCAGACAAATTGTATTACCACATCCCAAAATGACACGTTTTCCCCTTGAGGTTATTGTTGCTGCATTCTACATCATGGAGTAGCAGACAAGCGGCTTGGCGCATCTCCAGAAAGACCAAGTGTCGCGGCGCGTTAGCCGCACATGTCGCGAGTTTTCCCCGCTGGGAATATCCAATTGCAACTGCGCGATCTTTCCAGCGCACAATGCTTGCCAAATTGGCTGGGCATAGCCGTTTTCGAAATCCTGCAAAGCTTTGCCCCATGCAGCAAGATCACCCTGCTGCATGGCTGTGCGTAAGCCCGTCCATACCAGCAACTGTTTGCCGCTGCAATCTTCAATTTTCCATTGTGCAGCCCATTTTAAATACTGAACACTTGCCGCCGCCGCAAACATCTCCGCTAGCACAGCATCCGCACTCACACTGTCGTATAACTTGTCCAAACTGGAATCACAGCCGCCACCCCAAAACCACACGCTGTTGATCGGCAACTCGCCCCGAATCTCACGTGCATCATTGAACGGATGCGCATGCAACAACATCTGTATTTCGTTGAACACCTGATGCCAACGTGATGCCCCTTCTCCGGTAGGCCAAGCTGCCCGCACATCGCCTCCAATCGCCTGCGGCAGCGGCGTAGTCTGTATATGAACTGGCGTGTCCAGCCGCACATACCAGCGCTGAGGATGCGGCGCAAAGAATTCCATCCCCTGCCCTGCGAAATGCAAATTCAGCGCCTCACAAAGCGCCGACGCTTCCTCGCAGCGGACTTGTACATCAGCCACAAGCATCCGATCACGTTGCAAATGCAAATGCGTCGGGTCGGCACGCAGCCAGAAACCCTCAGTTAGGCCATCGAATGCGGCAGAGATCGGCGCGATCGGCGCATCCGGTTGACATGGCACACCGAACAACCCGCACAACATATTTTCCAGCGGGACCGGCTCACGAATTCCGCTGTGCCCACGCCCCAATATTTTTTCCAACGCAGGCAAACGCAAACCGCGGCAGGCCTCGGCGGCAATGCCTTGGGGCTGGAATAAATCAGGTATTACCAGATGTATGCTTTTCATTCAGCGATTTTAACATTGACCTGACTGCCAGCCTTGTTCAAAACTACTTTTGAAGAAAGTTTATTGTCAATGCGACATGGCTAGAGGCTCAACATTGCAACATCACTACAGTTTCCGTATAGTCGCCGCCGCCAGACTTGCATCTGACGGACTAGCTTCCTGTTCGATACGGTGCAATTCAGCATAGGGGCACTAGCATCACGCCATTTCAATCTCAACTAAATAAAGGGACATTATGACTATCAAGACTTTTTCAAGTTTGGCAATTGCTGTTATCTCTACATTTGTATTCGCCGGTCCTGCTGCCGCAGCAACCATTCATGCAACTCTAAGTGGTGATGCCGCCAGCGCTCAATGGGGACGAGACACTGGGATGTGCGGTCAGCTTGAAGTTTCCCGTAGCGGCACCCCCCAAAGCCAAACGACCACTCTTTCATATGTCATATATGACTGCGCTTCATACACTACTATTGAAGCAGGCATGGGAAATATACCCAATGGCGATCTGCAGGGTTCAGGGACTGGAACGCTGAGCCTTAATACCAACACTACAGGCACCAACATCACCCGCGACGGCGGTGCTGGCGGCCAGATCACCCTCACTTGGAAACAGACCCGTGAAAGCACAAGTAAATGGGCTGGTACTACGTCGTTTACCATTGGCAGCCCCACCAACTATTCTTACCGCCTCGAAGGCTCAGGAAGTTCTAGTTCGGCATCCTTGTCCGGCAGTATTCTTGGCTATGCAGTGTCCGGCTTAGGCTGGTATGGCGCAATGATCAACTCTTACAATAACACTTCGCTAAACATCAGCAAGTAAAGTTCCAGCACGTGGCCAATCCCAACGTATTGTTGGGATTGGTTGTTACACTGCAATCAAATCGCGTGGCCCCCAGAAAATATTTCCGAACAAATTTCTTCTTTCCAGCTTTTCGAGTGAAAACTAAAAGTTAAACATTCACCGGGCTGTCATCATCCGCAGGGTTGTGGCACACTAACGCCCGCTCATACACCACCTCCTACTTACCTTGCAACCCTACGAACTCTTCATCGGCCTGCGCTACACCCGTGCCAAGCGGCGCAACCATTTCATCTCGTTCATCTCGCTGATCTCGATGCTGGGCATGGGGTTGGGCGTGATGGCCTTGATCGTCGTATTGTCGGTGATGAACGGCTTCCAGAAGGAGATCCGCGCGCGCATGCTGGGTGCATCGCCGCATCTTGAGGTGGTCGCCGATGGCGGTCGGCTGAATGACTGGCAGTCAGTACTGGGCAAGGTTGCACAAAATCCGCAGGTCTCAGCCGCCGCTCCCTACGTAGCTGGGCAAGGCATGCTGTCGTTCGGGCAGAGCGTGCAAGGCGTGATGGTGCGCGGCATCGAGCCCGCACGCGAAACTGCCATCACTGAGCTATCCAACAAGATTAAGGCAGGCGCACTGGAAGATTTGCGCAGCGGAGAATTCGGCATCGTGCTCGGCGTCGATCTGGCGCGCGCGCTCGGTGTGCGTCTCGGTGAAAAAGTCATGCTGATCACCCCTCAAGGACAGATCACTCCGGCCGGGATGATGCCGCGCCTGAAACAATTCCGCATCGTGGGCATCTTCGAGATCGGCATGGCGCCCTACGATAACAACCTTGCGCTGATCAACATCGTTGACGCGCAAAAACTGTTTCTGCTCGGCGATGCAGTGACCGGCATCAGCGCCAAGTTGAGCAACATCGATCTCGCGCCACAGATTTCACGCGAGATACAACGCGAATTGCCTGAGGCACTATACGCCAACGACTGGACGCACCAGAACAGCAACTATTTCCGTGCTGTGCAGATGGAAAAGAAAATGATGTTCATCATTTTGTCATTGATTGTTGCAGTGGCGGCGTTCAACATCGTCTCCACTCTGGTGATGGCCGTCACGGACAAGCAGGCTGATATCGCGATCTTGCGCACGCTGGGCGCATCACCGCGCAGCATCATGAAGATCTTCATCGTGCAGGGTGTGGTGATCGGCCTGATCGGCACGCTGGCAGGCAGTATCGGCGGAATCGCGCTGGCGCTCAATCTGAATGTGGTTGTGCCGTTCATCGAACACCTGTTCGGCGTGCAGTTTCTCGCCAAGGACGTGTATTACATCAGCGAACTGCCGTCCGACCTGCACTATCACGAGGTGATGCTGGTAACAGGCATATCGTTTGCAATAAGCCTGCTGGCGACGCTATACCCGAGTTACCGCGCTTCAAAGACACAACCAGCGGAGGCGCTTCGCTATGAATAATCAGAAATCGGACACCATTATTTCCTGCCGCGATCTGCGCAAGACCTTTACCATCGGCAAACAGGATGTACCTGTGCTAAAAGGCGTCAACCTGGATGTGCAGCGCGGCGAGCGCATCGCTATCGTCGGCGCATCGGGTTCTGGCAAGAGCACGCTGCTACATCTGTTAGGTGGCCTGGACAACGCCAGCGGCGGCAGCGTGCAGATACTTGGGCAGGAAATGCAAATGCTGGATGAGGCAAAGCGCGGCGAGATGCGCAACCACTCGCTCGGCTTCGTGTACCAGTTTCATCATCTTTTGCCCGAATTCACCGCGCTGGAAAACGTTGCGATGCCGCTGCTGATACGCGGCATGAAACGTTCCGAAGCCTCCCTCATCGCCGCCGCGATGCTGGAACAAGTGGCATTGGCGCCACGACTGAACCACCATCCCTCCGAGCTCTCCGGCGGCGAACGCCAACGGACTGCAGTTGCGCGAGCATTGGTGACCGAACCTGCATGTGTGCTGGCCGACGAACCCACCGGCAACCTGGATCGCGGCAGCGCACAAGCGCTGTTCGATCTGATGCAGCAACTCAACGAGAAACTCAACACCAGCTTCATCGTGGTGACACATGATCAGGAATTGGCCGGGCGGATGCAACGTCGCTTGCGCTTGGAAGATGGAGTACTGTTGTCGGCCTAGCTCACAGGTACGCAATACCTGTTCTGAACGTATCGGCGTCTCGACAACTGGATGGCCGATTTTATTCGATCAGGCTCTCCCTATTACTCAAACTCAAAATATAGGCCCCGCAGGCATTTGAGCTTTGTGAGTTTTCTGGATTTGTTCCAGGAGGATGTCATAGGCTGCGTCCACGTTGTTCGTGCCCAGCATATAGGTAAACTTGCTGCCGTCTGTCGTGATGATGGCAATGTATTGCAGCAGTATATTGTTATGCTTTTTGACTTTCGCAATGTCGGGATAGCCGGTCCATACAGTGGGTTTGTAACGTCGCTGTTGTACGTTCCATTCCGCGAACAACATGCGTTCGTTAGTCAGCAATAGCACGCCACGGTATGACTGGAAGAGTTCATGCTCTTCTTCCATGTAAGTGCCCTTCAAAAGTTCGGCCCGGGTTGTAAACAACAATTGTTCATTCTTTTGCAGAGTACGGCTAAAACTGGGATCAAAATCTGGCGTTCCGATGGGTCCATAATTCTTGCAGCCCGACAGCCATATCGAAATAAATAACACTAGCCATTGCAAAGATGCTTTAGGAAAGATCACGAAATATGAGTTTGAAGATTTCATTGCAGCTGCTTCCGGAAGGAGTTCATGAAATACGAATATCGATTGTAAATATCCAGAACATAAGTCGACTAACGCTGAAAATAACTACCCATCCAACCGTCAGTTCTGGCCGCCTGACTCACTTGCGCCTGTGCCTCCTGGCACGCCACCTGAGAATCACCGCAACCCGCCAAGCAACACGCACCGCAAAATATCCGATGATTGCGAGACCGGTTGCCAGCAACAGCAAGCCGATCAGCAACGGCTTGCCGAGCATATGCATCCATGCCCACAACTCTGCCAGCCAACTGTCCCAATGCATTTCCGGAAATGCCAGGTGATCCACCGTCGCGGAGTTACTTGCACCGCTGAACCATGCGCCAAGCTCATAGGCAACCACATACAGCGGCAGGATCGTGAAAGGGTTGGTGTAAAGCGTGGTAAAAGCTGCCACTGGCAAGTTGACCCGCAGCAGCACTGCAAATATTGCCGCAGAGATTATCTGCAAAGGACCTGGTATCAAACCGCAAAACAAACCTATCGCCACGCCACCCGCCACCGAACGGCGATTCAAGTGCCACAAGTTGGGTTGGTGCAACCTGCTTCCGAATGGCTTGAGCCAGCGCTGATTTCTCACCGTATCGTGATGCGGCAAGAGCTTGTGGAGGAAGTTTCGCATATGGATATTCTATAGCAACCTTATGACGCCTCATACCTCATTATCTTCCCAATTTGGCGACGATCTACACCATTGTGTTCCTTCATCACCGGCATATACGCAATGATTATTGTCTTGACGATTGAAACTAGTGTAGTTATAGTTTTGACCGATTATTCAAGTCAAGAATACCACCCAATATCTCAAGGAAACGCTGAATAAGCCTGCTTGTAGTTAGATCGATGTTCGTCCGACCTGATTGCTGCCGAAAGTGCAGCAGATGAAGAGGAAAGCCGAAAACACTTATTACGATCGGACTTATTCTGCATCTCCCTAAGGTGCCTGACCAAACGGAGCATTGCGTAACGAACTAGGAGGTATCATGACAAATCGCTTATACCGATTGATTTTTGGCTCGATAATGTTGATTGCGCTGTATTTCGATCTCAAGCCTGCGGTGTACTTTCTGATAGCGATGATGCTAGCCGAAGGGCTCACCAATTGGACCATACCCAAGGTAATAAAGAAGTTGCGCGGCATTTCCCCACATGTAGACATCAATGCCCAATCAAGTTGTCGAATCAACATCGAGGCGGAACGAGTCTGGCGCCTGATGATAGGGGCGGCTTTCGTGATCTCTTACATCTTTTTCCCTCAAGAGCTATGGGTTCTGCCTTGGTTTCTGGCATTCGTTATATTTGGCGCAGGAGCAAGCGATGTTTGCCCCGGACTCCTGTTCATGAAAAAGGTTGGATTTAAACCATGAATAAAGTTGGCTATAAATGAATGAACCGGTAAGTGTTGTCAGGAGCGACCTCGTTTCTGGTAGCTTACCGACCAAAATAACTGGCATTGTTTTCTGGGGAACATTGCTAGTGGGTCTTTTGATCGCACTAATCATGCTGTATGGCAGAGAGAGCGAACTGGTTTCCCTTCAAGCAACAAACACAATTCTTCTAGAGCATGAAGTTGCAGATGCACTGAGAAATGTTCCAGCACCGTTCCTGACAAACAAACATGACAGTTTGGTTAGGACCCTCCAGACTCTACAGGCGCAACTTCACTTCGAAGCGATCGAGATATCAAGCCCAGGCGATATTAGAATATTAATCGGGAAAAAAAGCCCCGAGCAGAACGCAGTGACTCGCTCTCTGCTAATCCCGTCGCAGGGGATAACCGAGCCTACGCCCGTCAACATGACAGTGTACTTCCTCGACATCAGCGATACGATTTCGAATTATCGCAGGCATGTCTTGATGGCGATTGGATTGATGGTCGTAATATATGCATTGATATTGCAGAATATCTTCAGGGTTCTCCTATCCATCCCCTTCGCCAGAATGGTCAGTACCGCAAAAAACTTTGCCGAAGGTAATGCGGAATCTCGCTTCGACGAAACTTACCGAAACGAGTTTGGCTTCTTGTCGCAGTTCATCAAAAAAGCGCTAGACTCCATTGCTGCACAGCAAAAAGAATTAAGCGAAGCACTTGCTCGCGCAACACAATCCGAGGCTGCACTCTTCAGGGAAAAAGAACTCGCCGAGGTCACGTTGCAATCAATCAATGAAGCCGTCATCACAACCAATGCAACCGGCGAAGTGCAATATTTGAATCCTGTCGCCGAACGTATAACCGGATGGGGTAATGCCGAGGCGCATAACCTGCCACTTTCAACCGTCATCACCATCGTGCAAGAAAACAGTGGCAAGCAGGTGCCCAATCCTGTGTACGAATGCCTGAAGAACAATCGCGTGGTAAATCTTGACACGCATGGTTCGCTGTTGAGGCGTGACGGAGAGTCTGTCGCCATAGAAGCTTCTGCTGCCCCGATGCGCAGCGGTTTGGGGGCTGTCATCGGCGCAGTTATGGTGTGTCAGGACGTCAGTCAGGCCCGCAAGTTCGCTTATCAGCTATCTTACCAGGCAGGCCATGATTCGCTGACCGGGCTCTACAACCGCCGCGAGTTCGACATCAAGCTATGCGACCTGCTTGAAAGCTCAAAGCTGAGCGGTAGCATGAATATCCTGCTTTATCTTGATCTCGATCAATTCAAAGTCGTGAACGATACCTGCGGCCACACTGCCGGAGACAAATTATTATTACAGCTTTCAGTTCTACTTGGGCACAAGGTGCGCAAGAACGACATACTGGCACGGCTTGGTGGAGATGAATTCGGAGTTCTGCTGATGGGATGTGACATCGAATTTGGCAAAAAAGTTGCGAATGGCTTCCTTGAACTCATTTCAGATTTTAGGTTTATCTGGGAAGACAAGATTTTTCAGGTCGGCGTGAGCATCGGCCTCGTGCCGATAACCGCTTCCACTGAAAGCTCTGCAGAAGTGATGAGCGCTGCTGATGCAGCTTGTTATGCGGCGAAAGATAGAGGGCGAAATCGCATACACGTATTTCACGGGGATGAAGGGCAAGGCAAGAAATACGGCGAGATGCAATGGGTGCCAAGGATCCACAAAGCTATGGCAGAGAACCGCCTGCACCTTTACCGCCAAAATATTGTCTCCCTCGAATCTGGCGATACGGCGGAACATGCAGAGATATTGCTGCGCATGGAGAGCGAGGAGGATGGCTCCATCATCATACCCATGGCATTCATACCTGCGGCAGAGCGATATAACCTTATGCCGCTGCTTGACCGCTGGGTCATAAGCAAAGCTCTGGAATGGCTCGAAGCGTATCCGCTCTGCAAGAATGGCCTCCCCCAGCATCTTGCCATCAACATTTCTGGGCAATCATTGGGCGATGAACAGTTCCTCAACTACATTGTGAGCCAACTGGAACAAACTAAAATCTCGCCGAAGCTTATCTGCCTGGAAATAACAGAGACCTCGGCCATCGCCAACATCGGCAACGCAATATCTTTAATCGACGCACTCAGAAAAAGAGGATGCAAGTTCGCACTGGATGATTTCGGCAGCGGTATGTCGTCCTATTCCTACCTGAAAAACCTGAACGTGGATTTCCTGAAGATCGACGGTGCTTTCATCAAGGATATGGCTAATAACCCCGTGGACAGGGCTATGGTGGAATCGATCAATCACATCGGCCATGTAATGGGTATACAGACCATCGCCGAGTTTGTGGAGACCGAGGCCGTGCTGGAAATGCTGCGCGAAATTGGCGTCAACTATGCACAGGGTTATAGCGTCCATATGCCAGAGCCTCTGATAGGATCTGAAAAGTAGCTGCAACAAAATAAGGCGCCATTCGCTTTATGGTCAAAACACCTCAGTCAATTTATCCCTCAATCAGAACATAATTCGTAGGTCAGGCTGTGCCCGACGTAACAGCTTTACGATCCAAAAAAATATTGGTTGCCGGTACTGAGTCGTGACCATTTGTCTGATCTGCATCATCGGCGAATAATTTTTTAAATTTTATCTAATCCCTATGCGGTACTCTATACGCATGGTTCTATTCTCCATTTTTTTCACGATCGGTGTGTGGCTGATGCAACAGCAGGCCGCTCTGCCTAACTTTGGCTGGGCTTTGCTGTTACCCGGCTTTCTGCCAATCCTGCTGTTCCCACCCAAGTCGTTTTCACTGCGAGTAGCACGTGCAGTGTTGCTCGCCGTCCTCGCCAGCGGACTGGGGTTCTACCACGCTGCATGGCATGCCCAGCAGCGCCTCGCCATTTCGCTTCACGAGGAATGGCAGGGACGTGACATTGCAGTCATCGGCGTGGTCGCCGAGCTACCGCGCAGCCATCCTCAGGGTTTGCATTTCAGCTTTGATGTCGAAGAGATACTCACGCCTCAGGCAAATGTGCCGCCGCATATTTATCTCAGCACCTACCGCGAGAAGGCATCCGCTCCACTTGCACTGCACGCAGGAGAGCGCTGGAAACTTACTTTGCGACTAAAGCAGCCGCATGGAGGCAGCAACCCGCACGGCTTCGATTTCGAATTGTGGGCGCTGGAAAACAATGTACGCGCGCTGGGCTATGTCCATAACAAAGGCAACAATGTCCGCATCGATACACAAGCCCGCGGATTATCCTATCGTATCGAGTCATGGCGTGTAACTGTGCGTGATAAATTCCAGACGGCGCTGACCAACGCACCGTATGCAGGCGTACTGAGCGCACTTGCCATCGGAGACCAGAGCAGCATCTCTCAAGCACAGTGGCAAGTTTTCACGCGCACCGGTGTGAATCACCTGATGTCCATCTCAGGCCTGCACATCACCATGCTCGCCAGCCTTGGTTTTGCACTTACTTACTGGCTGTGGCGGCGCAGCGTTCGGCTTACCTTGATATTACCTGCGCGCAAATCCGCCGCGCTGGTTGCATTGCTGGTGGCGCTCTGTTACGCGCTGTTGTCCGGCTTCGCCGTACCGGCGCAACGCACCGTGTATATGGTCGGTGCAGTCGCCATCGCGCTGTTTTTGAACCGCAATTTTTCGCTCGGGCAGATACTCGCCATTGCGCTGCTCGGCGTGTTGATCCCTGATCCGTGGGCTGTCATGTCGCCAGGTTTCTGGCTATCGTTTGGCGCAGTATCACTCATCCTGTATGTCACTGCATATCGCCTGAAGCCCTCTCACTGGCTGATGGAATACGGCAAGGTACAGTGGGCAATGACCATCGGTCTGATCCCGATGTTGCTCGGATTATTCCAGCAAGTGTCGCTGGTCTCTCCCATCGCAAACGCCTTCGCGATTCCGCTGGTAAGCCTGATCGTTGTGCCGCTCGCCTTACTCGGCGCAGTGCTACCCCCGTATTTCAGCAATTGGGACGTACCACTGTGGTTGGCGCACGGCATGATGAGCTGGACGATGATATTTCTGGAATGGCTAAATGACCTTCCCCAAGCCGTATGGACACAGCATGCACCGCCTGCATGGAGCATCGCCGCGGGGATGCTGGGTGTATTGGTGATTCTGCTACCGAAAGGATTTCCGGCACGCTGGCTGGGCTTCCTGATGCTGTTGCCGATGTTCCTCAACATTCCCGAACCCCCCGTGCAAGATTCAGTACGCCTGATCATTTTCGACGTCGGGCAAGGGCTGGCAGTCGCAGCACAAACCCGGCATCACGCGATACTTTACGATACCGGCCCGAATTTCAGCAACGGTGCAGACAGCGGCAATCGCATATTGATCCCAACATTGCGCGCAATAGGCATCAGCAAACTAGATGGACTGATACTCACCCACGACGACTCTGATCACACAGGCGGCGCTGCCTCTGTGATGCAAGCCATGCCTGTCAGCTGGCTTGCATCCTCACTGCCCGATGAGCATCCACTGATGCAAGCGGTAACAGATAAAAAACGCTGCACGGATGGACAAACCTGGCAATGGGACGGTGTAAATTTCGAGATGCTGCATCCCGATGCAGGAAGCTACGCCATGAAAAACATCCGTGACAACAATAAAGGCTGCGTATTACGCATCAGTATCGGCGATCGACACATTCTATTGGCTGCGGATATCGAGAAAGAATCCGAACAACAACTGCTCAAGGAACACGCGGACAAACTACCCTCGGCATTATTGGTCGTGCCTCACCACGGCAGCATGACCTCATCCACGGACGAATTCATTGCCGCCGTGCATCCCGAATTTGCCGTGTTCACCGTGGGCTACCGCAACCGTTTTGGCCATCCGAAACAGCAAGTCGTGCAGCGCTACGCACTCAGCGGCGCGAAACTGCTACGTTCGGACGAAGATGGCGCGATTCTCGCCGAAATGAATGCACAAGGCATGCAGGTGGAAAGCTACCGCAAGACGCATAGACGCTATTGGACGCATATACCGCCCGCTTGCTGCAGCGAGGCTACAATACCGTGATAATAAGCTCCGTTTTGCAACTGAAGGGTCCACCCGCTATTATGTCGAACATAGGAAACCCCCTGTCAAATACTCTTACATCATGCTGAGCTTGATCGTCTCCACCATAGTTTTTTTCATTGCCGCATGGTTTGCCAACCATTATCTGGATGGACTGGAAATCCCCAAAGGAATGACCCGCGGCGTACTGGTATTTACACTCGCCTCCCTAGTGTCATGGGGCACGGTAGAAATGGTGGACTGGGCACAAGTCAAGATAGATGGGTCGCAACCAGCTGCACAATCCCCAGCCGATCTATCCCAGTTGCTGAAGGCTGTCGGTCAACTTAAACCCTGACCGGATCGCGGCCACAATAGGCATCACTAAACAATGAATCAAAACAATTTTCAACGATGGGTAAGAATATGAAACTTGGCGCAACGATTCTGATTTTCGGACTAACCAGCCTACATAGCCTGGCTTTCGCAGCCGCTGGCAAACCAATAGTGTCTGAGCCTCCACCTGCTGCAACCGTGGACGTGTTTGCCCAGCACTCTGGCGGCAAGATCAACTACCAATATCGCGTAGTCAATAATAGCCAACATGATATCGCTGCCGTTTCGATCGGACTCGACAACCAGAATGACAGCAATCCCAACAACGATACCTATGAACTCTATGAACTGCCTTCAGGATGGAATTTAAAATTCGGTATACCCTCGACCAGCTCCAATTCTCCCACCGGCTGGCACGTCAGTGTGACAAGGCCTGAGGATAGCCCAACCCTTGCCCTGACTTGGGAACCGCTCAATGAGAATATGCCCAGACTGCTGGCCGGCCAAACCCTGACAAAAATGAGCATCGCAGTAGACAAGGCTGACACCCAATACCTGACCAGTCATGCGCTAATCACTTATACAAAAAACACAGCCGAGAGTATCAGCGTCCCAATCAAAGGCCTCGATAACACACCGCCCAGCTTTACAGTCAAATTGAACCCTAACATACTTCAATCGCCGGACAATAGACAGGTCCCAGTCAAGGCCAGCTTCACGATTAAGGATGACTATGATCGCAAGCCTGAAATCAAACTTGAGTCCATCACCGCCAATGAACCTGTGGAACCAGATGATATTAGCGACGCAAGCGTAGGCCTCGATGATCGATATATACTGCTCCGCACATCACACAAGGGCGATGCCGACCGGATCTACACCGTAACCTATTCTGCAACCGATGCTTCCGGCAACCAAGCCCTGGCCTCGGCCACCGTAACAGTGCCTCGCGCCCAAACAGAGGCTATTAAACCAACTGGCAATCACTAAGCAAAGACATACTGATGCTGGCGCTGATACTCACTCATTCCGGATGATCAATGAGACAGACCGGGAAATAATTCCAGCATCCCGTCCGCCATGAATTGCACCGCCATGGCTGCAAGTATCAAGCCCATGATGCGGGTGGCAATGTTAAGTCCGCCCGTACCCAGACGCACACCGATAGGCTCGGCAAGTCGCAATACCATCCACACGATCACCGCCACGCCGACTATTCCCATGCTGAATGCGATCCGGTCGGGAAAATTGCCTGCATGATGGGCATCGACGATGGCTAGGCTGATCGCACCTGGACCCGCCAGCAACGGAATCGCCAGCGGCACCACGGCGATGTCATTTTTGGATTCAGCTTCGACTTGCTCTGCATCGGTGTGCCGTGCCGGACTGGTTATCGCGCCAAACATGGAGATGGCGATGATGAGCACCAGCAGTCCGCCGGCGATGCGAAATGCCGGGATGCCGATGCCAAAGAAAGACAGCAGGCCAGCACCCGTCCAGACAGCCAGTATCAATATCACCGCCACTGCGATGGATGCCTTGAGTGCGGTGCGGTGCATCACTTCCGGACGACGGTCCGTCATCATGCTGAGATAAATTGGAATTGCGCCAAGCGGATTAAGGATGGCGAAAATACCCACAAGATATGTAATTTGCTCGGTCCAAACAGGTAACTGCGACATGATGGTTTTTTCCAGCCAAGAGTAGCTGTCAGGTTAGGTCAGAGTCGAGAGATTGTCCAGCCAGCTTCCGTCTAAATTTTCCGGGTAAAAAGTTCGCGCTTGCCATCGGACATGGCTGTGCTAATCTCCTTCCCCCATGAAAAACTTATCACATCATCTCGCGACCCTCATGATCACCGCCTGGGTCGGCGGCCTTTGGGCAATCGGCTATCTCGCCGTGCCAGTCGTGTTCTACACCCAACCGGATAGACAACTGGCGGGAATGCTGGCCGGACAGATGTTCTCACTGGTGGCCTATCTCGGCATGGTTTGCGGAATGTATCTGCTGATCCATCGCTTCAGCGTGTCCGGCCGCGAATCTTTTCGCCACGCCATGTTCTGGACAGTAGCTGCGATGCTGCTGATCTCGTTGGTGTTGCAGTTCGGCATCCAGACGATCATGGCCGATCTAAAGCTGCAAGCTCTCCCACTCGAAGTGATGCACAGCGCGTTTGCAGCCCGTTTCAAGATGCTGCACGGCATATCCAGCATCATCTACCTGATACAAAGTCTGCTCGGGATATACCTCGTCATCAAGACACGCCAAACCTGATCACAATATAACCTGATCACAAAATAAAAAGAGCCGCAACAGCGGCTCATTTTTATTCGGTTAACCAACAGCAATATGCATGGCGACAGGAGTCGTAGCGCACCACCAGTAAATCAATGCGCTATGCTTTCAATGCCGCGAGAACTTCTTCCAGCATCTTCTTTGCATCGCCGAACAACATGCGGTTGTTCTCCTTGTAGAACAGTGGATTCTCCACGCCCGCATA
>Ga0315272_10000591_pt1 | contig 18568 bp, 15 predicted proteins | sample C3_middle_MG_FD_203918 | JGI IMG/M metagenome (GOLD analysis project Ga0315272, IMG submission 203918) | Sediment microbial communities from Yellowstone Lake, YNP, Wyoming, USA - C3_middle | ecosystem: Environmental > Aquatic > Freshwater > Lake > Sediment | place: USA: Wyoming | collected...
AGCAGCAACAGATGTTGGCCCCTGTCTTTGCTTTGTATGTGGAAGGCATCTTCCGCAAGGAGCAGGAGGTCGAGGCTGGGCAAGCCCAGATAGAAGTCCAGCAGGGGGCGGTTGCCCAGGCCAGGGTTGAGCTGACCGTCAAGGTGCAGGATAAAAAGGTGATGGAAAAGGCCAAGGAGCGGGATTATCAGAAATTCCTTCTGGCCGGATTGAAGAAAGAGCAGAACGAGGCGGACGAGATGATGGTGCTTCGTTTCGGCCGCAAGGGTAATCTTCACTGAGCAGGGAGTGGGTTTCACGACCCACCCCGGACGGGATCATGAAAAAACGCAACCGCAGATACCTTATCCAAATTCTCACCGTGCTCTTGACTCTGGTGGTGACCATCCCCGCCTTTACCGAGGAGAAATCCCCGGTCAAGATCACGCCCCAGGAGATTTCCGGGGCTGCCGGGATGAAAGAGCGTGAAGATGCCTTGGCTGCCAAGGAAAAGGCCATGGCTGAGAAGGAGAAGGAACTCTCCGCCTTGAACAAGGAAGTGGACGAGAAGTACACCAAGGTCAATGCCATCCAGGAAGAGCTCAAGGGGCAGCTTGGCGGGGCGGTTAAGGGCAAGGACCAGCAGTTTAAGAATCTGATCAAGATTTACAGCGCCATGAGCCCGTCCAAGGTTGCGCCCCTGCTTGACAAGATGGAAGACGTCGAGGCGGTGGAAATTTTGCGGGCTATGAAGACAGAGGCGGTGGCGAAGATCATCCCCAAATTGAGCCAGGACAAGGCGGTGCGGGTGAGCAGGCTTCTAGGGCTGCCCTGATCTGAGTAGAGTTGTTTCGGTTTTGATTTTTTAGCCCTTCCGGTGGTTAGCCGGAGGGGCTTTTTTTTGTGCTATTCTCCCTCTCCTCCGCGAGTGGGGAGGGAACTTTATCCTCTCTCTCGGCAATTCTTGCCCAACCCTGCTTTTCCATGCCACTCTCGGTTTTTTGTGGGGGAATTCTTTTCCTCTCTTGTGGCTCTGGCGGCTCACTGCCGGGAATAATTCATGTCTTGTTTTTTCATATAACTCACTGTTTTTTCGTTATTGTTCTGGTTACCTGTGTCGCCTGATTCAGGCGTGGCACACCTTTTGCTTTGGCAGGTTGGTAAGCGTGCTCCAGTCGGGCGCCAAGATGAAGATTAATTTTATAGCGAGGAGTTTTCAGTGGACGCACTCATGATTCCCATTGTGCAGGCCTCCAAGGCTCAGGTAACGCCGGCGGTTGAGGCGAAAAGCCCTGCCGGTGAGAAAACCGGGTCGAACTTTTCCGACTATATGGAAAAGAAGATGGCCACGGAACGCCGGGGCAATAACAATCTTCTCGGCCTGCAAAAAGCCAAGGCCACTGCGGCTTCCGCCGCGAACAAGAAGACGCCTGTCGCCGATTCAGAGCAGAAGAAAGGGGCTGATGAGGCAACAACAACCATCGCCGCCCTGTTGGGGCAGTTTGTTCAGGATCTCCAGAAGAGCGCGGGCGACCAAAAACAGGGGCCAGGAGAATGGTCGTTTCCGGTGCCTGATCCGGATCTTCTTCAAAAGATCGCCAAGGATGCCGGGATGAACGAAAGCCAGCTGGCCGCGCTCATGGATAAAATGAAGAACCAGGACGGTAAGTTGTCCCTCCCTGATTTTCTTGCTTCCTTCTCCCGTCATTTTCAGGCCTTGCAAGACGACGTGCCCGTGACCGTGCCAGAAACCGATCTGCCGCTTCTCCAGAGCTTTCTTGAGCGCCTTGGCATGTCAGTGCCAGAGGTGACTAAGATTAGTGAGGCGGCTGTGCGGGGGGATAACACCCTTGATCTGCAAAAATTTCTTGCCGGGTTGCAGGAAGTGCCTGAAGTAAGAATTACCGACATATCCCCGGTGGAAGCGGAGCAACTGCAGAATCTTCTTGCCAGCGCCGGGGTTTCCCAACAGTTGCAGCGCGCCTTGTTGCCAGAGCAGGTGCCGGTTGTGGAAGGTCTTGTTAAGGATGGTCCGTCGGTAACGCTTACCCTTGATCGGCTAAAAAATATGCTGGAGCAGAGTGTTCAAGAGGTGAAGGCCAACAGGCTTCAGGCGGACCCTCTTTCTTTTCTCGCGGATCTCCAGGATGTGCTGACCAGGTCCGGCTTTGAAACCAAGGGGCCGAGTCTCTCTTCCGCTGTCCAGGGTTCGGTGGTCGCTATTTTTGAAAAGCTCATGGAAAGCGTTGATCTTTCTAAGGTCAAGGTGCAGCAGGGAACTGCGGCGGCAGATGCGGCTCTGGAGAAGAAGCTGGGTCAGACGCAGGATTTTTTTGCCGCCCAGGATGCGGATACAGCAGCGTTTCTTGACGGGAAAACCGGCGAACCGGTTCTTGCCATGGGCCGGGAAGGTAAGTCGGAAAAAGGCGGCAAGAACTCTTCTGCCAGTGGCGAACTCTTTACCGAGAGCAGCTCCATTTTTCAAACCGAGGCCGCTATGGCGGCCAAGATCGAGACTGTCGGTACTGCGGCTGTTTCAGCCCAGACGGCAAAACCTTTTGTCAATATTCCCTATATGCCCCCCGCCCTCCAGCAGCAGAGTTTCGCACAGCTTTCCCAGGGTGTGCTTCAGGGGTTGCGCAACCAGGAGCATCATCTGGTTCTCAAGCTCTACCCCAAGGAATTGGGTGAGGTCAAGGTGGAGATGACGGTGCGCGACAATCAGGTGGCGGTTTCCTTTGCCATGGAGAATTCTCGGGTCAAAGAAGTGCTGGAAAGCAACCTGGAGCAGTTTAAGGAAAACATGGAAAAGCAAGGTTTTACCCTTGGGCAATGCAATGTGTCCTTGAACCAGAACACTGACAGCAACGAATCCTGGCAGCAGGCCCAGGCGGCTTCGCTGGAAAAGGGGGCGGGCCAGCGGAGGGTAACCTTGGCGGATCTGCCCCAGGATATTCTCTATCAGCGGGTGCAGCCCGGAACTGGCCGTGAAATCGGCGTTGATCTGTTTGCCTGAGAACGAAAGAGGAAAAAGCAATGACGACCACAGCAAGCACTAGCGCGACCCTCCCGACCCCGGATGCCAAGGCCGTGAAGGCGGTGGGCAAGAAGACCCTGGATCGCAGCGATTTTATGAAGCTGTTCATTACCCAGATGCAACACCAGGATCCTCTGGCGCCCATGGACAGTACGCAGATGGCCTCGCAGCTCGCCCAGTTCTCCAATATGGAAGCCACCATGAAGATGTCCGACAATCTGGAGAAGCTGCTTGGCTACCAGGTCTCGCAGAACAATCTCCAGCTTTTGACCCTGATCGGTAAAGAGGTACAGGGAACCGGAAACACCATGGGCGTCACGGCTGGGCAGGTTTCCACTACCCAGTATAATCTGGCTGATGCCGCCGATTCCTGCAGGTTGGATATTTATGATGCAGCAGGCAACCTGGCCGACACTGCTGACTTGGGGTATGTCCCCTCCGGCGTACACAATTTGAGTTGGGATGCGAAAACGCCCAGCGGCACCGTCGTTCCTGACGGTCAGTATACATACAAAGTAACTGCTCTGAACGCCTTGGGGCAGCAGGTCGCAGTTGATTATCGGTCAACCGGTAAGGTTACCGGCGTGAAATTTGACGGAACCACGGCCCAGGTAACAGTGGATAACTCCGTCACCATGAATGTTGCAGATATCTTGACGGTGAAGTGAGACCCGAGCAAAATACAGAGCAAGAAAACAGGAGGTAGGATATGGGTGTTTCAAGTTCGTTGTACGCAAGTATCAGTGGTCTCAGCACCATGGGCAACGCCATGAGTGTGCTCGGTGATAACGTCGCCAATGTTAACACCATTGCCTTCAAGTCGAGCCGGGCGACCTTTCAGGACGTTCTCTCCCAGAGTGTGGCAACGGCGGCGGGTGCGGCTCAGGTTGGACGCGGTGTGACCATGACCACCATTGACGGCATCTTTGCCCAGGGCTCGTTTGAGTCCACCTCAACCGCCACCGATCTGGCCATCGGTGGCCAGGGCTTCTTCATGCTCCGGGCTCCGGGCAGCGCTGAGTCGGACATGTACACCCGGGCCGGTGAGTTCCGCTTTGACAATGCGGGCAACCTGGTCAACCCCACTGGTAACTTTGTCCAGGGCTGGAGCATCGACCCCACCTCCGGCGAGGTGCAGGGCACCATCGGCGACATCAACCTGGGCAAGTCCACCCCGCCGGTGCAGACCACCAATGTCCAGGTCATTGCCAACGTGGATTCCCGGAAAAATAACGAGACCACCGAGTTGAATCTGTTCGACGCCTGGAATGGTACCAACCCCGCGCAGTCGGTGCCCACCGCCCCCATTGACGTTGCGTCCTACGAGTACACCACCGCCATCAAGGCGTATGATGCCAAGGGCGCAAGCCATGACCTCACCGTGTATTTTGACCGGACGACCAAGGACAACCAGTGGGAGTTCCTTGTCACCTGCAATCCTGTGGAAGACAAACGGGTTTTGAGCACCGGTCGTGATGCCGCCGGAATTTTGAATGGCACCAACGACGAGGCCTCCATCTACACCCCGGACACCACCTACAACTATGTGAACCACAAGGGGGCTGGCGCCTTATTGTATGGGAAGATCGATTTTTCCACCTCCGGCGCCATCGACAAGATCGCGGCCTGGGATGTGCCGCCCGATGGCCGGGTGGATCCGGCCCAGAATACCAACCGGATAACCCTTGCCAACACCGAACAGTATTACTCCTTTGATACCAACTTCACCGGCGCTCTCACCAACCAGACGATTGCCCTGAACCTTGGCGCACGGTTTAGCGGGCAAAGCACTTCCATCCCTCAGGTACTGGTAAGCGGTAGCGGTGGGTACATAGACGCCGGCATCACGCCGATTACCAAGGAGACCCTTTGGTCAAATGTGAAGGATAGCGCGGGAATCGCAGTTACCGCAGGGACAACGGTTAATTGGACAGGATATAAGAACAATGGCGCCGCAGTCACAGGGAGTTATACTCTGACAGCCGGTGGCAAGGTTCAGGATCTGCTGGATGCGATGAATACTAGTGTTGGTATTACTGGCTTTGGCTGCACCTGCACCATCGACGCGGCTGGCCGGATCCGGATGACCGACAACACGGGGGGACCCAGCGGAATGGCTGTAACCTCCTTTTCATTCCTTGCCGGGGCGCAGCCCTTTGGCGTCAGTACCAGCGGTGCTACGGGGACGAATACCTTCAATATTACAACCTCCAAGCGGCAGGTTGTGTCCACCGGTAGGGCTGTGAGCAGCGTTGGGGGTACCACGCCGATTACCGCCGATACCCTGTTAACCAGTGTGTATGATCCCGCCCTTGCTCTTGCTGGGGCGGATACCCTAACTTTTAATGGAAAGCGTGGTGACGGCACGACAGTGGCTGGCGCCGTTTTCACCGTGGGAACCAGCTTTGGTCCGCCACTCACCGCGAGTGCCGGAGTAAATGCCACAGTGCGGGAGTTGCTTTCCTGGGCGGAGAACACGTTTGATGCCGAAGCAAGTATTGACGGCGCTGGCCGTCTGGTGCTCACCGACCGGAGAGCCGATGAAGTCGGCGGTGTGTACACCAGTAAACTTGCGGTAACGGATTGTACCTGTAGCGCGCCGGCAAAAGTACCCTTCGGCTTAGCGACAAATGATTTCACCATCATCCCCGCCGATACCAGCGGTGAGGATGGCAGCCTGGCTGGGAATACGACGAGTCTTGCCTTCAGCAACGAGGCCTTGTCCACCACCCAGTATGCCAACAGCTCAACCACCATCTTCCAGGATCAGAACGGGTATGCCGCAGGCTTTTTGCAGTCGGTCTCCGTGGACACCAAGGGCACCATCACCGGCAACTACTCCAACGGGCAGGTGTTGGCAAAGGCTCAGGTGGCCCTGGCTAGCTTCAACAACTTGGCGGGCTTGATGAAGGAAGGTGGCAACATCTTCCGGCAAACCACGGCTTCTGGTGCACCGGTAACGGGTGCTCCCGGCACCAACGGATTGGGTTCGATCTCGCCCAACTCTCTGGAGCAGTCCAACGTGGATCTGGGCGCGGAGTTTGTTAAGCTGATCACCACCCAGCGCGGTTTCCAGGCCAATTCCAAGATCATCACCACCACCGACGAGATGCTGTCTGATTTGATCAACATCAAGCGGTAAGCCTTTTTTCAGCCCAGGTCTCCTGCCTGATCCGGCGGTTCGGAAGATTCCGGGCCGCCGGTTTTTTGTGTGGGTAAGGCTGCGCTTATAGGGAGAGGGGGTTTTTCGTTATCTTGACCTTTCGCTTTGCTTTCGGGTGTGCTATCAAAAAGTGATTGCATGTTGCGATATGCTTGGCTATCATAGGGCATGAACAGCAAGCACAAAAAAACGCTCGAGGCAATTTTTGCAGTTCCGACGCTTAAAACCGTGGAGTGGAATCGTATCGAGGCGTTGTTTATTGCGCTTGGCGCGGAAACCATCGAAGGCCGTGGTTCTCGGGTACGGTTTGTAATCAACAATACGGTTGGCGCCTTCCATAGGCCGCATCCCTCAAAGGATGCAAATCCCTATCAGGTTGAAGATGCCCGATCATTTCTTTTAGCGGCAGGAGTAAAAGAATGAACACCATGAACTACAAGGGATATGCGGCACGGATTGAATTTGACGAGCGCGATGATATCTTTGTCGGCCATATAGCTGGCATCCATGATATTGTCGGATTTCATGCCGACACAGTAAAAGAGTTGCATGTTGTCTTTGAAGAAGCGGTTGATGACTACATCGAAACCTGTGTAAAAATAGGGAGAGAACCGCAGAAACCGGCCTCCGGCAAGCTCATGTTACGGGTGCAGCCAGAGGTGCACGCCGCAGCGCTACGAGCCGCAGCACTCACAGGCAAAAGCCTCAACCAGTGGGCAGCAAAAATCATCAAAGAGGCGGTGGGGATTTAGAGAGGAGGCGAACCTGGGTGTTTCCCGAAACGAAAGACGAAGGAGCCTATTGCAAAATGACGAATGAAGTTCAAGGAACTGTCATTCCCGCCTACGCGGGAATCTATAACGAACTGAATTTGCAAAAATGGATTCCCGATAAAAGCACTCGGGAATGACATGTTGCCATTTTGCAAGAGCCTCGAATGATTACCTGATCATCTGGATCAGTTTTTCGTACATGTCGTCGACGGTGGAAAGGCTTTTGGCGTTGGCCTGGAATGCCCGTTGGGTGGTGATGACATCCACCATTTCCTGGCCAAGATCAACATTGGACATCTCCAGGCTGTAGTTGGCGGCAGTTCCCAAGGATGCTTGGCCAGCGGTCCCGGTCATTACTTTTCCTGCCTTGTCTGTTGCAACGAAGTTGTTAGCGCCCACATCTCGCAACCCTTGCAGGTTGATGAAATTGGCCAGCACTAGCTGGGCCTGTTTGATGTTTTGTCCGTTGGAGTATTGCCCTGTTACAAACCCCTGGCTGTCCACGTTGATATCCTGCAGTCTGCCCTTTCCGTATCCGTTCTGACTTTGATACAGGATTGTTGAAGCGCTTGCGTAATTGGTGGTAGTCAGGCCCGAGCCTTGATACAGGTCTCCGAGGGCAGCGGTGAAAGAAGTCCCCTGGCCGCCAAAGATTTGGGCAATGGTGGGATCGGAGAGTGGGGTGGCCCCGCTGGCATTGGTATGGGTAATCGAGGAAATTGCCAGCTGGCTTGCTCCCACCTCGGTATCGGTAAGGGTCAGCTGGCCGTTGTCGATTTTTGCCGTGCAGGCAAACTGGGTCTGCAGACCGGCAAGAAAATCCGCCACTGTCTGGGAAGAATTCACCGTGTAAGTGTATGAGGCTGGAGTTCCGACTCCGGTAGTACCCTGGAGGGTGATCGTGTCTCCGACCTTCACAGTGTTTCCCTGGCTGTCGGAGACTGTATTCCAGGTGGAGGTTGAACTGACACTCCCCGAGGTGGTGGCGGAGCTGAACGCCGCAGCGGGACTGATTACCGTCTGTGGGGTCGGAGTATTGCCAAAGTTCAGGGTTGAGGAGTTGTTGGTTGGTGTGCCGGTAAAGTTGAAGTCGAAGCTGTAGTAGGAGTCGCCCCTGGCCAGGGTAAGCAGATTGGTGGCGGTGGTTGGGGCGACATCGCCGTTTGTCGGCACGTTCCAGCACTGGATATTGTTCAGGCTGCCGTTATTTGTAAAAGAGAGAACGCCGTAGAGCAGGGCGCCAGCCCCCTTGTCCGTTGCGCTGTTGTAGCGAGTGCCGCCAGCGCTTAACCGCTGATCCTGGGCAGGGTTGCAGGTGACAAGAAACTCCTGTTCGTTGGGGTTTCCGGTTGCATCGAAATAGACGGTCAAGTCATAAGTGGACGAGGGCGTAGTGAATCCTGCGGTTTCATCGGGAGGGCCGTAAATTTTTAGCGAGGTTTTATAGTCATAATTGCTCGTGGCGATGGGCTGGGCGGGATTGGTTCCGTTCCAGCTGTCAAACAGGTTGACCGGGCTGGCGGCTGGCTCCTGCAACGCCGGATTGTTTTGCAGATTCATCACCAGCTGCACCTGGCTGGTTGCCGATTGGGGCGCGATGTTCTTGATCAAGATATCGCTGACTGCGGTGGGCGATCCGGTGCTGGAGCTCAGGTTGTACCCCTGCACGAACTGGCCGGTAGGGGTGATCAGATTGGAGGCGTTGGGCTCCGCGCCCGTGTGATCCACCAGTTTGAAGTTTCCGGATCGGGTGTAGGTGTCAGCCGCTGTGGCGTCATTCCGGCGAACCATGAAAAATCCTGGGCCGCTGATGGACATGTCCGTCGCTTTGGCGGTGGTTTCGAGCGAGCCGGAGGAAAAGGAAGTTCCGATTTGACCAAGCTGGACACCGTGGCCAAAAGAGAGGGCACCCATGGTGGTTTCAAAGATATCCGCGAACTGGGTTTGTCCGGCTTTGAAGGAGTTGGTGTTGACATTGGCGACATTGTTTGCCGTGACGTTGAGCTTTTGGCCCATGGCGTTCACGCCGCTTAACCCGTTGTAGAAAGATGCCAGTAAATCCATGGTGCGCCTCGTGTGATGTTCTGGATATGGAGCTGCCGCATTGTTGTAAAGCAAAACCCATGCCAGAAGAACAGCGTGACGGAACTATTGGTATTGTTAGTTAATTCAGGGTGTTATGAGGGGGAGTTGTAGGGCGTGCCATGGCGGGAACCGGGAAAATTTTTCCGGCGGCGGCAGTCTGGCAGGGGGAGGGGGAGGTTGTTGCCTGTTCCGGGCTATTCCAGCAGCGCGTCGAAGATGGCAAAGGCCTTTTGCACTGCAGGAACGTCGGCATTGAGCAACAGATAAGACTTGCCGGCCAGTTCTTGGGCCACCAACTCGTTGCTTGCAGGCAGCAGCCCGCCCAGGGGCAGATCGGTGGATTGCACCGCCTCATCGATTTTGGCCAGCAATTCTTTGCTGGCCGGTTCCGGCAACCGGTTGACGATGAGGCATTTTTTCTTGATCTGTATTCCCAGCGGACCGGTGAGCTCGGCAATCCGTTTGGCGGTCATGATTCCTCGGGCCGAGGGGTCCGAGACCACGATGAGATAGTCGATATCTCGCAGGTTCATGCGGCTTAAGTGCTCCATGCCCGCCTCGTTGTCCACCAGGATGTACTGGTAGTTGGCGGCCAGATGGTCCATGGTCATGGCCAGGTGCTGGTTGGCCGCGCAGTAGCAGCCGGGGCCGTCGGGCTGACCCATGGCCATGAGGTCGAAGCCGCTGGCCTCCACCAAAGATTGGTGGACCTTCATCTCCATGTACTGGTCCCGGGTCATGTTGGGCGGCATGTCGCCTTTGAGCTCCTTTCTGATTTCGCCGATGGTGGTGCCAAGCTCCAGTCCCAATAGCTCGTTGAGATTGGCGTTGGCGTCGGCATCCACGGCGAGGATGGGGGTAAGGCCCTTTTCGGTTAGGTATTTGATGAGCAGGGCCGAGATGGTGGTCTTGCCGACTCCACCCTTGCCAGCCAGGGCAATAACTTTAGGCATCTGATTTCTCCAGTAAAAAACGGATGGTGCATCCGGTTTGCCATCAGGTTGGCATTTGTTGATCGCTTTAAAAGAACTCATCAAATATAGGAAACAGGTCGGGAAATGTCAAAGGGAAAGCCGGTCGACAGGGCGAACCGCCCGAAATCCCGGCGATTTTACCCTTGCAACTTGCGGGCGAGCTGGTATGTTTGTCCGCTTGACCTCAGTCCTCGACACTCAGATTTCAGTCCTTACAATAGATGGAGATCACCCATGGATTATCGGGCGACATTGAACCTGCCTCAAACCGATTTCAAGATGAAGGCCAACATGTCCCAAAGGGAACCGGAGGTCCTCAAGACCTGGGAGGAGGGCCACCTCTACGCCAAGGTGCAGGAGCAGACCGCAGGCAGGCCCCTCTACATCTTGCACGATGGCCCTCCTTACGCCAACGGCCATATCCACATGGGCCACGCCTTGAACAAGATCTTGAAGGATATCATCCTCAAGGCCAAGCGCATGGCGGGTTTTCACTGCCCCTACGTGCCGGGCTGGGACTGCCACGGTCTGCCCATCGAACTCAACGTGGACAAAGATCTTGGCTCGAAAAAGAAGGAAATCAGCAAGCTCGCCTTTCGGGGCGCCTGCCGAAATTACGCCGGGAAATGGGTCAAGAAGCAGAAGGATGAGTTCAAGCGCCTCGGGGTGTTGGGTGATTGGGATGCCCCCTATCTGACCATCGATTACAAGTACGAGGCGAGCATTGCCCGCGAGTTCAACCGGTTTCTTCTTTCCGGCGCGGTGACCCGCAGCAAGAAGCCGGTGCACTGGTGCTCTTCCTGCCGAACCGCCCTGGCCGAGGCCGAGGTGGAGTATTACGACCACACCTCGCCTTCGATCTATGTGAAGTTCCAGGTGGCCGAGGATCTGGGCGGGGTTATCCCTGCCCTGGCCGGAGAGAAGGTCTCCGCCGTGATCTGGACCACCACCCCCTGGACCCTGCCGGCCAATCTGGCCGTGGCCTTCCATCCCGATTATCCCTATGTCGCGGTCCGAGTGGGTGGCGAGGTATTGATTCTGGCCGAGGGTTTGATGGCGCAGGCCTTGGCCGCGTGGGGCATCGACGAATACGAGGTTCTCGCCACCTTTTCCGCCAAGTTGCTGGAAGGCAAGAAGTGCAAGCATCCCTTTTTGGAGCGTGAGTCGCTCATGGTCCTGGCCCATTATGTGACCCTGGACACCGGTACCGGCTGCGTACACACCGCCCCGGGACACGGCCGCGAAGATTACATGACCGGGATCAACTACAATCTCCCGATCCTCTCGCCGGTGGGCAACGATGGCCGTTTTACCGAGGAGGCCGGGCCCTATGCCGGGCTCTTTATCTTCGAGGCCAACCCGCAGATCACCGCAGACATGGCCAAGCAGGGCTCGCTGATTAAAGAGGCCAAGCTCTCCCACAGCTATCCCCATTGCTGGCGCTGCAAAAAGCCGGTGATCTTCCGGGCCACCGAGCAGTGGTTCATCTCCATGGAGGCAAACGACCTGCGTGATAAGGCCCTGGCCGCGATCAAGGACGTGAAATGGATCCCACAGTGGGGCTTGGAGCGCATCCACGGCATGGTGGAAAACCGACCGGACTGGTGCCTTTCCCGCCAGCGTACCTGGGGGGTGCCGCTCACCGTGGTGTATTGTAGCGACTGCGGCGAGGTGCTCAATGACGAGACCATCATGGGCCGGATTACCGCCCTGTTTGAAAAAGAAGGGGCAGACGCCTGGTTCAGCCATGATCTCGCTGATTTTGTCGGGGCTGACCCCAAATGCCGAAAATGCGGCAGCACCGAGTTCATCAAGGAGGAGGATATCCTTGATGTCTGGTTCGATTCGGGGGTGAGTTATGCCGCCGTGTTGGAGGAGCGGGCAGAGCTGGCTGCTCCGGCTGATCTCTATCTGGAAGGCAGCGACCAGCATCGCGGCTGGTTTCAAAGTGCACTTCTCGCTTCGATAGGCACCCGTGGCATCCCGCCATATAAGGCCGTGCTCACCCACGGCTTTGTCGTGGACGGCCAGGGCAAGAAGATGTCCAAGTCCATCGGCAACGTCATTGCCCCGGAGGAGATTATCAAGAAATACGGGGCCGAGATTCTGCGTCTCTGGGTGGCTTCCGAGGATTACCGCGACGACATCAAGATCTCCGACACCATCCTCCAGCAGCTGGCCGACGCCTACCGCAAGATCCGCAATACCGTGCGTTTCATCCTCGGCAATCTCTACGATTTCGACCCGGCCACGGACACGGTGCCGGACAGCGAAATGGACGAGTTGGACCGCTGGGCCCTGTATCAGTTCGAGCTTTTGCAGATGAAGGTGCTCAAGGGCTACGAGGTTTTTGAGTTCCATCCCGTGTTCCACGGTCTGACCAATTTCTGCACCGTGAGCATGAGCGCTCTGTATCTGGATGTGCTTAAAGATCGGCTCTACACCCTGCCCGCCAATTCCCGCGAGCGGCGGGCCGCCCAGACTGCTCTGTATGAGATCGTTGATGGTCTGACCAGGCTCATGGCCCCGGTCCTTACCTTCATGGCCGCCGAGGTCTGGGATTTTCTGCCTGGTAAAGCCAAGCACGAGGGCAATGTCTGTGTCGCTCTGTTTCCGGAGCTGAAACCGGAAAGGGTTGCGGATAAAGCGCTGGCCGAGAAGTGGGACAAGGTTTTGAAGGTGCGGGGCGAATTGACCAAGGCCCTGGAGATTGCCCGACGCGACAAGGTTATCGGCCATTCCCTGGAGGCGGAGGTTGTGGTGGCGGCCGGGGGCGAACTGGGCGATTTTTTGGCGGCCAATTGGGAAACCCTGCAAAGCGTGGCCATTGTTTCCCGGATGGAGCTGATGGCCTCACTGCCTGAGCCGGGCTTTGTCAGCACGGAATTGCCGGAACTCTCCGTGCTGGTGCGCTCGGCCAGGGGGGAGAAATGTGAGCGCTGCTGGCTGCGCTCCGAAGAGTTGGGCAGCGATACTGAGCATCCCGGCCTCTGCCCCCGCTGTACCAGTGTGGTGGTGGCTCATTGAAAAAATCTGACTCGCCCATTATGCCGTTGGCTTGGCTGCTTGGAGTGGTTCTCCTCGATCAGGCAACCAAGGCCCTGGTCATGGACCGATTTGCCATGTTTGAGTTGCTGCCCGTCATCCCCGGTCTGTTCGATCTGACCTATCTCACCAACACCGGGGCAGCCTTCGGCATGTTGGCCGGAGCCAAGAGCGTCTGGCGGCAGGTGTTTTTTGTCGGGGTGGCTGTGGCCGCCATCGGGGTGATGGTGTTTTCTTACCGGCAGTTTCGGCGTCAGGGCAGGATTTTTGTCCACGCCATCGGCCTGATCGCCGGGGGCGCGGTGGGCAATCTCATCGACCGGCTGCGTTTTGGCGCAGTGGTGGATTTTTTGTATTTTCACATCGGAACCCATTACTGGCCTGCCTTCAATGTGGCGGACTCGGCCATCACCATCGGGGTTGGTTTGTTTATTTTGGGCAGTATTTTGTATCCGCCGCAAGAAAATGAAAAGTGAGGGGGCTTCTTCAGTAATGAAAAAAAACCTAATTCAATTTTGTGTATTAATCTGTGTGTCACTGCTTAACTCATCGTATGTTGTTGGCGCTGAAGTTGATGCGGCATGGGTTAAGCAACAAGCCCTTCAGGTAGCAACACAGTATGCAAATTCAATTGCATGTGGCACTTTGATTGAAGAAAAAAATCTGATTGCCTTGCGCCCATGGAAAAATCAAGATGATGACGAGGAGCGATTTAATGCCGAATACGCCCTTGTATGGCATGGCGATGTTGGATGCGCGGGTGGATCAGGATCTGCTAACCCTCAGATAGCTATTGTAAGAATCACAACTGCCGATTTTTTCTCTGTTGACCCATTAGTGTCATCTCCAGTCATAAAATTTGATGTCCCTGTTCACTATCTCGATGAAATTATAAAGTATTCTGATAAAGAATTGTTGTTTAAAACAAAAATTTGGGGGAATGATGATCCGCATTGCTGCCCATCAATCCCTGCTAACATGCTTTTTCGACGAGACGCCAAAGGGAATTGGAAGCATGTGAAAACAATAAAGATCAAAGATATTAAGGCAGAAACAAATAAGCAAAGCGCCCATTAGCTACCGCATAGCCCCTTATGTTTTTTGTGCATTGATGCTTGCGTCAATGTGAAATGTATGGGCTGGCGATAATAGTCGTTATTATAGCCGCTGTTCTCGCGGCGAAAACGGAACAAAGAGGCAAGAGTATGGCAGATCAAAAAATAGCGGTTCTTTTTCCAGGGCAGGGCTCCCAGTTTTTGGGCATGGGCAAGGAATTTCTTGAAACGGACTCCGAGGCCCGCGCCCTCATGGCCATGGCGGAAAAGATCAGCGGCTTCCCGCTCATCCGCCTCTGCCAGGACGGCCCCATGGAGGAGCTGACCCGCACCGTGCATCTGCAACCGGCCATGACCGTGATGAATCTCATCTGCTGGCAGGCTCTCGCCAAGGCCGGGGTGAAACCGGCATTTTTTGCCGGTCACAGCCTAGGGGAATACGGAGCCCTCTGCGCCGCCGGGATACTGAGCCCCGAGGACACCCTGGCCTTGGTCACCGAACGCGGTCGGCTTATGGAGCGGGAGAGTGACCGGAACCCAGGCGGGATGCAGGCCGTGGTGAAACTGAAGATCGAGCAGGTCCGCGCCATTGTCGAGAAAGCGCAGTCCCAGGGCAGGCTTACCGTGGCCAACCATAACTCCGGAGAGCAGATCGTTATTTCCGGTGAGGTTGCTGCCCTTGAAGCGGCGGCAGAACTGGTGAAGGCGCAAGGGGGCAAGGCGATTCCCCTTAAGGTGAGCGGCGCTTGGCACAGCCAGTTGATCCAGAACGCAATTCCGGATTTTGAAGCGGCAATGGCAAAAATTTCTTTCAACTCTCCGCATACCCCGGTGTTGTTCAACGTGACTGCGGCGTCGGAAAGTGAGCCGGACGCCATCCGGCAGATTATGGCCCGGCAGATCGCCTCCACGGTGCGCTGGTTTGAGATTGTCGAGAAAATGATGGCCGAAGAGGTGCGGGTCTTTATTGAGGTCGGTCCGAAAAACGTCTTAACTGGCTTACTCAAAAAGATCATCCCGGCCGAGTATGAGCACCGCTGCTTTCAGTTCGACACTCCAGAGGGGCTGGCAAAGATGCTGGGGGAGCTGTAAAAAGGCGAATGGCACAAGGGGGCTTCGTCCAGGCTACCGCTTCGGGGGTCCTTGATAGACAGATTGGTGCTTGACATCCTGCGTTTGGCAAAGTATCTTTGTCCGTTTTCCGGCCCGGATAGGGTGAGGTTTGTCTTTTTTTAGGAATTATTGCAGTTGCCGGGCTTTTCGGGGCTGCTTGAGTGATTGACCGAAATGTTTGAGAGTCTTTCCGACCGATTACATGATGTTTTTAAACAGCTTCGTGGCCACGGCAGGCTGACCGAGGAAAACATCCAGGAGGCGCTGCGCGAAGTGCGCATGGCCCTGCTGGAAGCCGACGTCAACTTTAAGGTTGCCAAGGAGTTTGTCGCCACTGTCGCCGAAAAGGCGATTGGCCAGGAAGTGGTTGGTTCTTTGGCCCCAGGCCAGCAGGTGGTCAAGGTCGTTCATGACCAGCTGGTCGAGCTGTTGGGCGGCCAGACCGCCACCCTCGATCTCAGCGGCCGTCAGCCCGTGGTCATTATGATGGTGGGGTTGCAGGGTTCCGGTAAGACCACCACCTCCGGCAAGCTGGCCAAGCTGTTGCTGGGCAAGGGCCGGAAGCCCTATCTGGTGCCAGCCGACGTGTACCGGCCTGCGGCCATTGAGCAGTTGACCATTCTGGGCCAGAGCCTCGGAGTGCCGGTGCATCCCGCCACCACCGATCAGGATCCGGTGGCCATCTGTCGCCAGGCTGTGCATGCCGCCCAGAGTGCTGGGTATGATACACTGATTATCGACACCGCCGGCCGGCTCCATGTGGATCAGGAGCTCATGGGGGAGTTGGCCCGAATCAAGGCTGCGGTTGAGCCCGCCGAGATTCTCTTCGTGGCCGATGCCATGACCGGCCAGGACGCGGTCACGGTTGCGGAAAAATTTAATCTCGATCTTGCCATCAGCGGCGTGATCCTAACCAAGATGGATGGCGATGCCCGCGGCGGCGCGGCCCTGTCCATCAAAAAAGTTACCCAGCGGCCCATTAAGTTTGTCGGTATGGGCGAAGGGCTCGATGCTCTGGAGCCGTTCCATCCGGACCGCGTCGCCTCCCGGATTTTGGGCATGGGCGACGTGCTCACCCTGATCGAAAGGGCCGAGGCCGTAGTTGATAAGGACAAGGCGGAAAAACTCGCCAAGAAGCTCAAGAAAGAAGGGTTTTCCCTGGAGGATTTTCTTGAGCAGATCCAGCAGATCAAGAAAATGGGCAGCCTGGAGCAGATCATGGGCATGATTCCGGGGATGAGCCGGATCAAGCAGCTCAAGGACATGCCCAAACCCAATGAAAAGGAACTTGGCAGGGTGGAGGCGATCATCAACTCCATGACCATCAAGGAGCGTCGTAATCACGCTATCCTCAATGCGAACCGCAGGGCGCGTATTGCCAAGGGAAGCGGCACCACGGTGCAGGATGTGAACAAGGTTGTCAAGAGCTACACGGACATGCTCAAGATGATGAAGCAGATGAGCGGCAAGCCCGGCGGGCTGGGCGCCTTTGTTGGTGGACCGAAGAAAAAGAAGCGGCCCAAGGGGCTTACCCGATAGGTCCGTATTCGGATATTAGAAAACGCACAGGACACAGATGACTGTCCTGTCAAATAAGTTGAATAACCCACAGGAGGAAACAACACCATGGCTGTAAGGATTCGTTTGACCAGAATGGGCCGCAAGAAGCACCCCTTTTACCGCATTGTCGTAGCCAACGCCGAGGCTTCTCGCGACGGCCAGTTTCTTGAAGTGGTCGGCACCTATGACCCTTGCAAGCAACCCGCTGAGGTTATTGTCAAGCAGGATCGGGTTAAGATCTGGCTCGACAAGGGAGCGCTGCCTTCCGAAACGGTGAAAACCCTGCTTGCCAAGGCCAGCAAGGCGGAATAATACCATGAAGGATCTGGTAACATTCATAGCCACCTCGTTGGTGGATGATCCCGCGGCGGTTCAGGTTGCCGAGACGGAAGGCGATGGCGTTGTTGTTCTTGAGTTGCGGGTAGCCAAAGAGGATCTTGGCAAGGTCATCGGCAAACAAGGGCGGACCGCCAGGGCCATTCGCTCGTTGCTCTCTGCCTCAGCAGGCAAGGACAACCGCAAGGCCCGTCTTGAGATCATGGAGTAGGGTTTTTGGAAATCCTTGATGTCGGCGTTGCCCATGGCGGGCAGATTGCGGTGGGCAAGGTTGCCAAGGCCCATGGCATCAAGGGTGAACTTAAGGTCTACCCTTTTTCCGGCAACCCCGATGATTTTCGCGGCTACCGGTTGCTGACCTTGGTCGAGCCGAGTCATGGTCTGACCAAGTCGTATGAGGTTGAACAGTGTCGCCCTTTGGAGAATCTGGTTCTCCTTCAGCTCGCCGGACTTTCCGGCAGAAGCGAGGCGGAAAGGTTGCGCGGCTGGGAGGTGCGAATCGCCCGGGAGTTTTTGCCGACCCCAGGTGCGGAAACCTTTTACTGGCATGAATTGGTTGGCTTGCCCGTGATCAGCGATACCGGGCAGGAACTTGGCCGGATCACCTCGCTTATGGCCACCGGCGCCCATGATATCCTGGTGATTACCGGGGCAGGCGGTGAGTATCTGATCCCGGTGGTTGCCGAGTGTGTTGTTGGTTTTACTTCGGATGGCAAGGCCCTGATGGTTACGCCGTCTCCGGGTTTGCTGGAAATGAACGCTGGTGGGGCGCTGGACGATGCGAGCTGATGCTCCCGTGGTCGAGACCATTAGATTTGACGTACTGACGATTTTTCCGGAACTGTTGGATTCTCCGCTCAAGGAGGGGATAATCCGCAGGGCGCAGGAAGCCGGGCAGGTAGAGATTGCCTGCCATAATATCCGGGATTACGCGCTTGACAAGCATGCCATGACCGATGACCGCCCCTTTGGTGGCGGGGAAGGCATGGTCATGAAGCCGGAACCTCTGGCCGCTGCGGTGCAGGCCGTGCAGGCAAAGGCCTCGCAGCCTGGAAGGGTAATCCTCCTGAGCCCCCAAGGGCGGCCATATACTCAGGCTGTTGCCGAAGAGTTGGCCGGGCAGGCGCGGTTGCTTCTGGTCTGCGGGCGCTACGAAGGGGTGGATGAACGCTTCACCGCCCAGTATGTTGACGAGGAAATTTCCATCGGTGACTATATCCTCACCGGTGGCGAATTGGCAGCCATGGTCCTCATCGATTCCATTACCAGGCTGAGGCCGGGTGTGCTGGGATGTGCGGATTCAGCGGGCTACGATACCTTCAGCCGGGGCGGGCTTAAGTTTCCGCAGTATACGCGGCCCAGGCTTTTTGAGGGAGTAGAAGCGCCGGAGGTGCTTTTCTCCGGGGATCATGGAGCAGTGGCTGAATGGCGGCTGGTTGCCGCAGTTG
>Ga0315272_10000592_pt1 | contig 18563 bp, 17 predicted proteins | sample C3_middle_MG_FD_203918 | JGI IMG/M metagenome (GOLD analysis project Ga0315272, IMG submission 203918) | Sediment microbial communities from Yellowstone Lake, YNP, Wyoming, USA - C3_middle | ecosystem: Environmental > Aquatic > Freshwater > Lake > Sediment | place: USA: Wyoming | collected...
ACAGGGTGTTATTGTCCTTGGCGTTACGCCCCCAACCATCGTAGTTGGAAGAGGCACCGAGGTACTTGGAGAACATGGTGTACTGCAGACCGATCCGGGCATATTGCACGGGAAGAACGAATGCTTCGGCGGTCCAGCCGGTCGTGTCTTGTTTGCCTGTCACGTTATTGGCAACCGAAAACAAGGTCGGACTGCCATTGAAATCTAGGCCGGTTGGATCGCCGGAAACGCCCATCTGAGACGCCGAGTTCGAGCTGCCATGAAGCCCGAAGTAGGACAAGCTGCCACCATAGGTAGCCCGATAAACATAAGATCCCTTGATCCGAAACAAATTCAGCGTGTCGGACGAATTTGTCAACGATTGGGCATTGGTACCGGTGTTGGCGCCACTGTTGGCAATTTCGCTATTACTGTCATAGGCACCAGGTTGGCCACCTGTCCCAGAGTCGTACTTGATGTGCTCATTCAGGTAACTCACCTGCGCGGTAAATGTGTGCGGGTCGAGAATGTACTGGTATTGGGCGTCCAGGCCCCAGTCGTTATACTGGGTTGTCGGACTCGAGGAATCGGTCGGGTCGTTATGCAGTTTTGCCGACATTCCAAGGGCGCCGAGCATCAGGCTATGCCCCCCCCAATCAATGGTGTACGCAACCCGCCCGTAAGGTGCGGTACCCGAAATGCGGCTCGCATTGTAGTTGCCGTAGGTAAACGCTTTATTGTTGGTCGATTGGTAGCCAGCCAGTTCGGCATAAATGGTTTTGTCCCAATACACGTAGCCACCGATGCCCAGCACTTGCTGGGCGAGTCCTCCGGCCACTAGCGGGGAAGCCGGAATTTTTCCGTAACTGCCCCCCCAAGCGCTACCTGGAACCACATCAAACCCCCAAGCCGGTGCGCTGTTCCAAGGATCCTGTGAGGTCGGGTTATTGTTCAACGTCATGCCGAAGATCACATCACGCTGGGGGTCAATAAAGCGGTCCGCATAACGGAAGTCGGCGTTGTCAGACGCCCATGACCCCGTCCACTTATCGGGTGTGTTCCAAGTGTTGTATGTGACTTGGTAAAAGCCACCGATGTTGTCCGTAATCTTTCCCGCCAAGAAAATACTGCCGGTTGAAGCGATCAGGTCTCCGTTTTTCATCGGAAAATCGTCCCGCGGATCGCCAGCCGGATTAGGGTTGTTGGTATTGCGCATCTTGGTTCCGGAAACCACGGCCATGGCAGACAAGGGAATGGTCCGCTCACCCAGTGTGTAGCCCGTGAGCTTGAACATGCGACCGTACGATGTCAGTTCCGGAAAATTGCCCCCGGCATGACAGGCCACGCAGTTCTGGCCAGTTTGCCGGGCAAATGCCGGAAGGGCCAAGCTGTCCGCCGAGTAGCCGGCGGCAAAAACCGAAATCAAAGCTGTGATGAACCACAGGGACTTCCTGATTGCGCCAAACGCTCGCATTGAAGTTGTTTTCATGACACCCCCTCAGAGTAATCGGCCCTAGTAACTGAGCATTGGCGAGCAGAATGCAGCCTGACTCAATATAGCTCAATTAACCTGTGTATTCTGACGATCCAAGCGGTTAGCGGATTAATTGACAAGGGTGTCATTAATTCGCAACAGAATCGACGCACTGCCGTCATTCGGGTCAGAAACTCACGCGCCTGGCTCCGTCGGACGCGATCAATGATGTCGAAAAAGCAGATTTCCTGCGCCTCCAAACGTCGTTGCAGGGTACGCTGTCTCTGCGCGAGAGGTATTGACGGAATTGCGCGACCTTGATTGCTCAGGCAGCAACAGGGTTAAAGCCCTGCCACTGCTCACAAAGCGTTAGCGTTTACATGATCAGCGGAAGTCGCGCACACATGGTCAATTCTGATCGCGCAGCAACACTGCGATTGACCTAAATTAGAAATTATAGACAACCCCGAGCGAAAACATGTTGTCATCCATTTTCCCGGTTTTTTGGGCGTCACCCAAACCACTTACGTGATCATAATCAGCGCGCAAATCTACATTCTGTGTGACCTTGAGAATTGCGCCAACGCCGAGTAAGGGCAGAACGTCATTGGTTGATGCCTTGCCGCTGGCCAAACTGGCAGGAGCGCCAGCCGAAAGACTGGACTTCACATTCGCAACCACTACGCCAGCTTTCCCAAACACAGAAAAACTATCACTCAACGGTAAAGAAAGTAATGCGGCCACATCTGCGCCCCCTGCCTTCAAAGATCCTTGGGAACTACCTCCGTTATAGTCAGCCTTGTATTTGGCTTCGCCAAAATCGATATATCCACCTTCAACCGCAAAATATTGATTAAAACGATAGCCTCCTTGCAAACGCCATTGGTTACTGTTGCCGTCGTCACTACTGGAAAGACCAGACGCCCCGTTGGCTGTCAGTACGTTGTCAAAATGACTCCGGTCAAGAGTTGCGCTGGAATGGGTTACTTGACCCATTACATAGAATTCATCGGCGAATGCCGTCGTCGTAAGAGCTAATAGTGCAAGCGATGCAAAATATTGAAATTTCATCTAGTTTTTCCGAAAGTATATGAGCGATATTGGCAGGACGCAGCAGACGTCCAAAGAACTGGAACGTCGGACCAAAGCATCCTGAACAAGCAGAACTCAGCAAGACCGGTGCCAGTATCGCCATGCTTCATTAATACATTGATTTTATTGGCAAAAATTAATGCGCGTTTCCCCGCGCTTCAGAGCCATAGGATGCGTGTGCAAGAACCGTTAACGAATCTTGCAGCAATCCCCCGCCAACCCGAAGATGATCAAGTAATGTCCTGATCCGGGCGGTATTTTTTTAATTTGTACCACAATGTTCTTTCACTGATATCCAGCAGGGCTGCGGCCTTCGCCTTGTTACCCTCCGCTTTGGTCAGTGCTTCATCGATCAAGCGTGCTTCAAGTTCTTCGACTGCCTGGTTCAATGGTGGAGACTCCCCTAAGTTCTCAGTTGGAAAGACTGATCGCTTCGGCACGGATTCGGTGCTTTTTAGCATTAACATGAAGTGCTGTTCGTCTAGTAATCCACCACCACTCAGGATCAATGCTCGTTCAACCATGTTTTCCAGCTCTCGGACGTTGCCGGGCCAGCTGTAATTGCAGAGGTGTTTCAGCGCCTTGGGTGTCAGTCTGGTATCTTCAGTCGAATGCCCATGCTTGCCAATGAAGTGCGCGACCAAACCTGCGATATCCTCCACCCGCTCGCGTAACGGCGGCAGATTGATGGAAAATACATTGACCCGATAGTAGAGATCTTCCCGCAACTTTCCGTCGCGCACACCTGCCAGAGGATCTCGGTTGGTGGCAGCAATAACGCGTATATCCAGGTTAACGACGCGATTGCCGCCCAGTCGCTCTATAGTGCTTTCCTGTAGAACACGTAGCAGCTTGGCCTGCAGGGCCATTGGCATTTCAGTCAGTTCATCCAGAAAAATCGTACCACCATCGGCCAATTCGAATTTGCCGATGCGATCCTTGACCGCGCCGGTAAAGGCGCCTTTTTCATAACCAAAAAGCTCACTTTCCAGGATGTCAGCCGGAATTGCGGCACAATTTATCGGCACGAATAGCTTGTCACAGCGCAGAGACGCATTGTGCACTGCCCGTGCTGCAATCTCTTTGCCGGTCCCTGTTTCCCCGGTGACTAGTACCGACGCCTTGCTTGGACCAACGCGCTGGATCAGTTCGTACACAGCCTGCATCGGCTTGCTGGTGCCAATGAATGCATCCCAGCCACGACTTATCTCCTGTTTCAGGAAAGAATTCTGTCTCACCACTTCGGCGCCGTTAAGCGCCCTCTGTACGGCGAGTTCCAGGGCGTCAATGTCGAACGGCCTGAGAATGTAGTCGCAGGCCCCATGTTTCATCGCGGTCACTGCAGTTTCGATTGTGCCATGAGCGGTGATGACCATCACCGGGACGTCAGATTCCTGCATCCTGAGGTTGGCAAGCAGCTCAATGCCATCCATTTCCGGCATACGCAGATCGGTAATGACCAAGTCGACGGTGTGGATCGCAAAGACCGCCAAAGCTTCGCGGCCATTGCCGGTGGCGAGTACCCGGTGCCCCATCTTCTGCAGCATGATTTCCAGAACACGACGCATCTTCGGTTCATCGTCCACAACCAGAATTTGCTTGTCTCTCATGTTTCCTCTAATTGCTTACGTGGCAGGCTGATGCGGAACAACGCTCCACCCAGCCTGCTATCTGCTGCCTCGATGTCGCCACCATGTGAGACGACAATTTGCTGAACAATTGCCAACCCTAGGCCGACGCCGCCTTCCCGCTTAAAAAAGAATGCCTCGAAAATCTTTTTTCGCTCTGCTGGATCAATACCGGGTCCATCATCGGCTATTTCGATGGTCAAAGTCCGGTCGTCATCATGGGTAGCCATTTCAATTCGCCCCCCACGGCTGAGAATCTGCAGGCCGTTCATCAGTAAGTTGAGCAGTACTTGCGTAATCTGTTCCTCATCGCACTCAATCGCTGGGTTAGCTGCCTGGAATGACACGGTCACTACAACCTGCTTCTTATCTGCCTGCCCTCCAAGCATGGCGATGCTTCTTGTAATCAGATCGTGAATATTCACGGCGCTGTAAGACGGGGCACGCGGCCTGGCGCTATCGAGCATCGCTGACACTAGGCGATTGAGACGCTCAGTTTCGCTATCGATGAAGCCGACAAGTTCTCGGCCTTCTTCGCTAATGCCGGACTCCCGTTTTAGCATCTGGGCGGAAGATCGGAGAATTCCCAGGGGAGTTCTCACCTCGTGCGCAATAACAGAGGACATCTCGCCAACAACTGCCAGTTTCGAGGCACGCACCAGATTCTGTTGCGACTGGTCGATATCCCGAACCATTTGAACAAATGCCGTGGTCAGTTCGCCGACCTCCCCACCGCCAGCCGATGGTGGCGCCTGCAATACCTTGTTGCGCATGTAGCCTCGCGCAAACCCTGTAAGTGCAGTGATTGGCTTGGCAATTTCGCGGCTTACCCAAATTGCCATAGACAACGTCAGTATTATGATCAGGCCAAGGAGACCGAGAAATATCATCGCCATGCGATGAATGGGGTAGAGAGCTTGGTCTACGGGCTGGATGATAAGCGTCGTCCATCCCAGACCGGAGAGGTTGGCATAGCCACGTGACGTTGCGGCCCCCACTAAGACATCAGTATCGATTGCGGGTGCACCCTCTCTTATAGAAACCGCTTGTCCTTTAGTTGCTTGTTTCCATTCGGCAAAAACCTGGCTCAGCAGTAGGCCTCGTTCGCGAAGTTCCCTTGAGGCGGCAATCAATCTGCCTTCGCTATCCAAGACAGCCAGCATACGACCATTGCCGCTAATGGCTTGATCCAGTACGTCGTAAATCTCAGTCCAGTCGAGTGTCAGCTGCAACTGACCGAGGGTGCTGCCGGCGAATGCAGATGCGACAGGAACACGCATCACCATGGCCGCACTTCTTCCTTCGGTCGGCGCCGCCAGTTTCATGTCTGCTCCGGATATGGATACACTTAACCAAGCAGGGGGTTTTTCCACCCGCAGACCAACGTGGGCTGCGTCGCTGCTACTAACGATCTTGCCTTCTGTATCGATACTTTCCAGATTCAGGTAAACGTCTTTGTAGCCGGTGTGCAAATCTGAAAGAAAATGAGAGAGCCGCTTGTCCACATCATTCACCTGCATATCTTGCATGATGTCGAGGCGGCTCCAAGTGGCAGCGTTCTGAAGGCGTTCAAACATCATCTTGTCGATATCAGAAGCGACTCCCACAGCCTGGACGGCAAGGCTGCGTTCGATTTCGGCCTGCACGGCCTCTTTTGCCTTGACAAAAGCCAGGCTGGCCAGAAGTATCGCGGGCATAAGTCCAACGCTTATAAAAGCGAAGAGCAGCGTTTTGCGAATAGTCACAGAAACATGGAAACCGAATGAAGGACTGTAATAGGGCAAATCATGGACTGCCAGTATACGAAAAAGCCTCTGATGTCCGGCCGATTGTTTCTCGACAGCAAAATGAAATGTCAATTTTTTTGCCTTCTGTTTCAGCAATGGTGCGACTTTTCGCGAGTCTCTGTTTTGCCATAACGGCTTTTCAGGCGGTAGCCGATGACGATCTTTTCCTCGACAGCTATTACTACCAATTTGGTCAAGGCCTCCGGCTAGGCGACACCGGCTTTGTCCTGGGTGGGTACGCTACCGCCAGCAACGAAAATTTGCGGAACGGTCCGTCAAGAACGGCCTTAGATAACGTAAGCCTGTTTATCTGGTGGGAAGGAGACGGGCCCTGGAAGTTCTTCTCCGAACTTGACTACGAAAATGTGCTGTCCTCCCGTGTCTCTAACCAGGAAGGTGAAAACCACTACTTGGCACTGGAGCGCCTGTACTTTGACTACGCGTTCTCCAATACCACCAGTATTCGAGCCGGCAAATTCCTTACCCCAATTGGCCGCTGGAACCTGATTCACGCCACGCCCTTGGTATGGACAACTTCACGGCCTTTAATAACGACGAGGACATTTCCCACCAATGCGACGGGACTCATGGTCTTTGGAAACCTGCCCGAGATTGCAAATGGCGTTGAATACTCCTTGTATGGCGCAGCCGGGAGCGATATTCGTCCAAACCCTGCCCTTGATCCGTTTAATCAGGCCATAGGATCCCATCTGACGTTGCCGTTTTCAACGAACGGTCAAATTGGCTTTTCTGTTGCCGCCTTTGAGCAAGAAAAGACCAAGGGCGAGAGAAAGCAATTGGTGGGCGCTGATTTCTTCTGGTCGAACAATCGATATGAAATCAGTGCTGAAGGTGTCTATCGAGCCTCAGATAACGGAAGTACGTGGGACGAAAAAGGCGCTTTCGTTCAATTGGTCGTTCCGCTGTCGGAAAAATTTTACGCCGTAGGTCGATACGAAGTCTTCCGCCAGGCACGCGAAACCATAACAACCGAACGATGGGTCACAGGTCTGAATTACCGATTTTCACCAGCAATTGTGCTTAAGACTGAATGGATAGGGGAAAAGAATAACCGTATCGACGCCCCTGAAGGTTTGGTCTCCTCGGTCAGCATTCTTTTTTGAAGGTCAGCATGTCGACGATTCTGTCCTTGCTGACATCTATGCTGATTTACGGCCTGGCCATTTCAGATGCTTGGGCTAGTGAACGGTCGTTTGCGGTCATCACATCACCTAGCGCAACAGAAAGCCGCCTGACGCGAGAATCAATTTCACTGATATTCAAGCGAAAACAAATTTATTGGGAAAACGGAACGCGGATACAGCCAGTCAATTTGCCACCACTTAACCAGTTGCGCCGCGCATTCTCGCAAAACATATTCGGACATCCTCCGGAAAGCATGGAGGATTATTGGCGAGAGATGTATTTCCACGGCATATTACCCCCACATGTTCTTGCCTCCGAAGAAGCGGTCATAATTTTTGTGACTTCTACGCCTGGCGCCATTGGCTATGTGTCAACTTGCGTCCCTGAACACCGGGTCAATGTCGTTCTGATGGTCGGCGAAGTACCTAGTTGCCTTAAGTAGTAGAACACTGCAAGATTAGTGACCAAGACTTGCAGTAGCAAAGTGGGCGCATCAAAAAGCGACTAAATGGTTGCGCGGATACGTTTTAATTTATTAAACTAAATCAATGCACTGCAAGTAATTTTCGGCTTATTTTGTAAGCTGGCATTGGTATTGCTTTTCCTCACATGTCTGCCCAGTGGCGATAGCCGCAAATCATGTCAAGGAACCCAATGCCTTCCATATCGAATGCTCTTTTGCCTCCGAGTGAAATCCGATACTCGGCCCACGCATTGCTCTCGTTTCTTTTTCCAAGAAGAGTGATTCCGGATGCGGAGATTCCCGCAAAAAAGCAAATCATCGGAACCCCATGTTTTCAGTTGATTGAACATCTTGGGGCGGAACGGGCCAGCGTAGAAAAATTTATCAGCCAGCGCTTTGCTGAATCGTTCGGATCCCGGGTTGAGGCATTCATGCCTCGCCTGTTTACTTTGCGGAATCAGGATGGCGACATTTGCGGCGCCTTCGGGTTGCGTTCCGCGAATCACAAGCTATTTCTTGAGCAATATCTCGATGCACCGATAGAAAAAATTATAGCCTCGCGGACCGGCAGCAAGGTCGAACGTCGAACCGTCGTCGAGATTGGTCATTTCTCAGGCACGTTTCCGGGAGCAGTACGCGCCATGATCGGTTTGCTAACAGAACGGTTGCATCGCGAAAGTTTTGAATGGGTTTCCTTCACCGGCACCTCATCCCTCCGTAACGCATTCTGCCGGCTAGGTCTGTCGCCGATTAATATTCAAGCGGCCGAGGCAAATCGCCTCCCAGCAACGCAACGCGCGGCCTGGGGGACATATTACGACCATGCGCCACAAGTGCTGGTGGGCAATATTCTGGAAGGCTATGGTGCATTACACAGCCAGAACCTGCCTTACGTCCTCCCACAGCGAGTGAGCAACACATGACCAGCATCTCCGTTGCTTTACAGAAACATGCTATCGGTGCGCCTTTGCAAATAGCGCTGCAGGATGAATATAGCATACTAACTTACGGTGAGCTGCCAGGTGAAATGCGGCAATTGGCGAGCCGGTTGCGTGAAATAGCACCGCGCGCCATTGCGATTCTTGCTGACAATGGCATCGCTTGGGCACTAACTGATCTGGCGGCACATGCGGCTGCTATTCCGATCATTCCGTTACCGCTGTTCTTTTCGCCAGCCCAGATGGTCCACGTACTAAAGGTGGCCGGGGTCGACCATGTTCTGACCGACCAACCCGAGCGACTGCTGGAGGCATTGCAGAAACCTGATTTGCCGGTAGTGCCGTTTTACGGGAATTTGCAAAGAGTTCAGCTTCCGACTACGGCGACAACTGTTACCCCACTCCCAGCCAATACGCAGAAAGTGACCTTTACTTCAGGTACTACTGGTGAACCAAAGGGGGTTTGCCTGAGCGCTGATGCAATGGAGCGCGTCGCCGAATCGTTGCGAGTCGCCAGTGCTGCCAGTCGACATGATCGGCATCTCTGTCTGCTGCCTCTGGCTACCCTGTTAGAAAATATTGGAGGCATCTACGTGCCTCTGTTGGCCGGTGCCACAATTTGCCTACCCCGACTGGCAAAAGTCGGCATGTCCGGCAGTTCCGGCCTGGATGTCCGCCGTCTTCTTGGCGCCTTAGCCGATTGGCAAGCTAGCACCGCAATCATGGTTCCCCAAATGCTGCAGGCCGTGGTAACGGCGGGTCAGGCTGGCGCTTCCATGCCCCGCAGCCTGCGTTATCTGGCGGTCGGTGGCGCCCCCGTCTGTTCGAGTTTGTTTGAGAACGCATGCGCACTTGGCCTTCCTGTTTTTGAAGGCTACGGACTTTCAGAATGCGCATCGGTTATTGCGGTCAACGGGCCGGGAAATGTCCGCACGGGCAGCGTTGGCAAACCGTTACCGCACGTCCAAATAAGTTTCGCTGACGATGACGAAATTCTAATTCGAGGTATCGAGTGGCAAGGTTATCTGGGTGATTTTCAAATCAAGGAGCAGATAGCCACAGGAGACCTTGGATATCTGGACGAGGATGGGTTCCTTTACCTCACTGGCCGCAAGAAAGACGTTTTTATTACCTCCTTTGGACGAAATGTTGCGCCAGAGTGGGTGGAAGGCGAGCTGGTGTCGCACCCAGGCGTCGCTCAGGCCGCCGTGTTCGGAGAATCTCAGCCATTCAACAGCGCGGTGATCGTCGGGTACCCGGATGCAACGTGGGATGCCATCCAGGCTGCACTAGACAAGGCAAATCAACGACTGCCTGACTATGCCAGGGTACGCGCGTGGATACCCGCAAGTGAGTCATTTACACCAACTAATGGGTTGACGACAGCGAATGGTCGTCTTCGCCGAGCCGAAATTCACAAACGCTACGCCCTACAAATAGACGCTTTGTACCAACCTTGAATATGGGACTTGAATCACATGGATTTCTACCAAAAACTTCAACAGGCCACCAGCGAGGAACGAACTTCTCTGTTCTCAATCCCGGTGATTTCGGCAGCCCTGGCTGGACAGGTCAACCGACAGCTCTACATCAGCTTTCTCACGCGTGCATTTCACCATGTTAAACACACCGTTCCACTGCTAATGGCGTGCGGTGCGCGAATTCCAGATGATCAGGAATGGCTACGTAGCGCCATTGCCCACTACATTGAGGAAGAAATCGGTCATCACGAATGGATCCTGAACGATATCGCCGCCGCTGGCGGCGACGCGAACACGGTCAGGGGCTGCCAGGCTGATTTCGATACCGAAGTCATGATTTCCTATGCATACGACACGGTAATGCGACGCAATCCTGTTGGATTTTTTGGGATGGTTTACGTACTCGAAGGCACCAGCGTCAGTCTCGCCTCCAACGTCGCCGACACCTTGCAGAACGCCCTGAGTCTTCCGTCCAGCGCCTTTACTTATCTTAGTAGCCACGGCGCGCTGGATATAGAACATCTAGGGCATTTTGAAAAACTGGTTAACCGCTTTGACAGCCCGGCTGATCTGGATGCAGTCGTACATTGCGCAAAAATATTCTTCCGCCTCTATGGCAATGTCCTTCGCAGTATTGATGTTCAGGAGAAATCATGAAAATTTCAGGTAGTACGGTTCTTATTACGGGGCCCTGCGGCGGCATCGGCGGAGCCATTGCGCGCCAGCTCGCTCAACGCAGCGCCTCGCTAATTTTGGTTGATCGCAATAGCGACAGATTGGAAACTTTAGCCATAGAGCTAACTACTTTGGGCGCCAAATTCGTTGTCCCATTAGCCGGCGACATTTCAGCATCAAATATTCCAGCGAGACTGGTCCAAGATGCGCTGTCCCACGTTGAGGCTATCGATATCCTCATAAATTGTGCCGGTGTTCAAAATTTTGGCTTTTTCACCGATGAAACGCCAGCCGAAACGGCAACTTTGTTCAATGTAAACACTATTGCGCCAATTGCTTTGGTCAACGCCGTTCTGCCGCACATGTTGAAAAACGGGAAGGGCCAGATTGTTAATCTGGGTTCCATTTTCGGCTCAATCGGCTTTCCCTGTTTTGCCACCTATTCGGCTAGCAAGTATGCGCTTCGTGGCTTTTCCGAAGCCCTGAGACGCGAATTGGCAGGAAGCGGCGTTGGTGTGACCTACGTAGCGCCTCGTTTTACTAAGACAGCCTTTAACCGCAGCGTTGTGACCAGAATGGCTGATGCACTGAAGATGAATCAGGACGAACCAGAGAACGTCGCGGCGAGTGTCATAGCAGCCATTGAGAGGGACGGGCTGGATAGCTATCTGGGATGGCCCGAGAAGCTTTTCGTTCGCATCAACTCGATTCTTCCACGCCTCGTCGACCAGAGCCTAATCAAACAGGTCAGCCAGATGCGTCCCTTTGCTACCGAACGCACTATCTAATTCACTTATTGGAGCTATCCCATGTCCCTGAAATCTATTCTCGCCTTCTGTATATGTACCACCTTGAGCTATACCACCATGGCAGCTTCATCAAATTTGGATGAATCCATTGCCGAAGTGGGTCATCGCTGGGCCAAGATCAATTACCAGACGCCTGATACGGAAAAAGAAGCGGCATTTAACTCTCTGATCGTCCAGGTTGAACAAGTTTCCCAATCATTTCCCGGTAAAGCCGAACCGCTTATCTGGCAGGCCATCGTTCTCTCCAGTGCGGCAAAAGTTGAAGGTGGTTTAGGCGGCTTAGGCAAAGCCAAGAATGCCCGCGACCTTCTGTTAACGGCCGAAAGAATTAGCCCGGCTGCACTAAACGGGTCCGTTTACAACTCGCTTGGCAGTCTCTATTCAAAGGTTCCCGGATGGCCTATCGGATTTGGCGACAAAAAGAAAGCGAAGGAATATTTTGATAAGGCACTTGCAATTAACCCGAATGGGATCGACCCCAATTACTTTTACGGTGATCTGCTAGCTGACCAAGGTGAATATGCCAGGGCTGTTGATTTTCTAAGGCGTGCTTTAGGTGCCCCGCCTCGTCCTGGGCGCGAAGATGCCGACATTGGCCGCCGGCAAGAGGTTTCGCGCTTGTTGGAGTCCATCAAATCAAAACATGGTGACGAACTGGCAAGCAAATGATATTTAAGATGGGTTGCGCGATGACGATAGGCTCTGACTTGATAGATTCAATTTGGCGTGCAATTTTCATGGTAGCAAGCACTGGTGGATGGCTTTGGCTTTTCTCAGAGATCGCCAATCAAACACCTAATTTTCTGTGACTTCGTACCGATCTCTGGTCCGATTGGACGTGAGACTGTTCATATCACAGCGCCACCGGCGGATCGGCTCAGTCCCGAAGTGTCCATGGCGTATTGCCACGGTGACGAATCGGGACATGGCTATTTTGCAAACCCGCATCCAATATTCGATTGCTTCAGCACCGTATGCTCGCGTGCTATTTCCGATCTCGGCTGTTACATTTTTGCTTCTCGCAGCGTTACTTCTTGGCGCTGGAGTGCACGGTTACTTTATCGAAAGCTATCGATCCGCCAGTGTCATACCGCTCAGCGCATGGGAAGCAATATCGACATTTGGCGACGAGCGGGTGCTTTTTGCACTGCTGTTGCCGTTCAGCCTGCGCTATCGAAAAGTGGTATGGCCAATCATCTTGGCCGCTCTGATCGGGTGGCTGCTGGCTTATGGCTTAAAGCACCTGCTTCACACACCGCGTCCGGGGCAGTTTTTCTCAGTCGATCCATTGCTGACGCAAAGCGAACACATGGGGCATTTCAGCACGCCATCCAATCATGCGGTGATGGTCTTTGCATTCGTAGGCGTGTGGATCACCGTTCTTTCCCGACGGTGGGTGGTGCCTCTGCTCCTCTTTGCGTCGACGGTAGCGTTCTCTCGGGTCGCCATTGGTGCGCATTGGCCGGTGGATGTCATTGCTGGAGCCCTGTTAGGTTGCATCGCAGCGTATCTGGGAATTTGTCTCAGCCAGGTTTGGCGTTGGGGCGAGACGCAGCGCAACCACCTGATCATTGTTACACTTATGGGAATTTCTGCGATGACCCTGCCATTTATTGACACCAGCTTCCCACAATCTTTTTGGCTCCGGATTGTCATTTCAGTCGTGGCACTTGGCGCTGTAGTTACCGTATACGGCATCCCGTTGCTCAAGCAATTCAAAGCCAGGAAACAAACTTGACTCGAGTTCTGCAGTAGTGAATTTCCGAATGGATTGGCGAGCATTCCCTGAACGGCCGCGTTCGATCGGCCTGCTGATCCTTGGTTTTACAGCGTTGCGACTGTTGTTGGCGATGGTCGTGCCGCTGGTGCCGCAAGAAGCCTATTACTGGACCTGGAGCCGCTATCCCGACTGGTCGTATTTCGACCACCCGCCGCTCGCCAGCTACAGCATCGCGCTGACCACCGCGCTGCTCGGGCAGACTGCGTTCGGCATCAAATCCGCTGCCGTATTGTGGTCGCTGGGCTGGAACATCCTGTGGGCACGCCTGATTCTCGACATGTACGGCGACCGCAAACTCGCTTTCTGGTCGTTGTTGGCACTCAACCTGACCGTCGTCTATGAGGCGATGGGATTCGGCCCGACGCCCGATGCGCCGCTGCTGTTTGCCTGGGTTGGAACCATCTGGGCGGTGTGGAAGTTGAGCGCTACTGGCAACGGGCGCTGGTGGTTCGTGGCTGGGGCCTTCATGGGACTTGCTTGGCTGGGCAAATATTCCGGCGCGCTGCTCGGGCCGATCGTGCTGCTCTATCTGCTGACAACGCCACGCCTGCGTTTCTGGTTGGCCAGGCCGCATCCATACCTGGCTTTCATTCTGGCGATTGCGGTGTTCGCGCCGGTGCTGATCTGGAATTCGCAGCATGAGTGGGTTTCGCTCGCCTTCCAGAGTACGCACCGACTCGGCGAAATGGCCGGATTCAAGCCAAAGTTTTTCCTGTTGCTGGTAGTGACGCAACTGCTGATCGTTACGCCCTACCTGTTCTGGGTATCGATTGCGGCGCTGGTGCGCGAGTCGCGGCAATGGTTCAGCAAGGGCATCGACGACCCAACCCGCTTGCTGCTGATCAGTGGTGCCGTTCCCTTGCTGCTGTTCGCCGCCATCAGTTTGCGCTCTCTCGTCAAGATCAACTGGCTGGCGCCGGCCTACTGGTCGTTGATCATTCTCGGTGTCCGGCATCTGCTAGCACAGCAAGGGTACGAGCGGCGCCTGATTCGCGGGCTGGCGTCGTCCGCCGCCTTGCTGGCCATCGGGGCCGGTATTTCTGCGATCCCGAATCTGCCAATTCCCGGGGATCTCAACAACTGGAGCGGCTTCAAGGAAGCCGCGGCGCACGTCGACCGGCTCGAAGCGACAATACATGCCGAAGGAAAAAATAGTTTTGTTTTTTCCCCCAGCTACAAGGTCAGTTCGCTGCTCTGGTTCAACCGGGCAGGGCAGGGGCGTACCTATGCGCAAGACATCTATGGTGACGAAGCGCTGGAGTACGATTACCTGCCGAACGATCGCGACCTGAAAGGAGCGACGGGCATTCTGGTGATGTCTGACCAGAGTGAATCGAAGCTTGATCGCAACCGGCTCAAGCCCTATTTCGATAGTCTTGAACTGGCCGACGTGGTCGAGACGGTGTTGGCAGGCAAGGTCGTTCGTCGCATCGAGATTTATCGGGGAACGAATTACAAGGGGCGGCCCGATCGGCTAGGACGGGTCGCGGCAAGCTGAGAATAGGTGGGCGGCATGTGTCCCGAGTATGCGAATGAAGGCATCATCAGCAAATGGTGATGTGCGTCATGGGTAATTCGCCGGGACGAGCACTGCATGCCGGGCTCAAGCACGCGCTCTGTGAAGTGCTGACCGAAGCCGCATGGCAACATTGCTACGTGCACTTCCCGCACAACGCCCTCGACTACCTGCCACGCAAGGACAACGACGTTGCTCTGGCTCAACGACCGGCAAGGCATCCAAGGAAGCACAGCGCAGCCTCGCAGCCAACTTTGCGGCATTCGCTGCCGCAGGCCGCTCATCGCCGTCACCTTCGACCTTCAGTGCGCTTTATTACCTCAGCAGCGACCGGAAGCCATTTTCCAGTTCGCGATTGAGGCTGTTCTCCAGTTCCTGACGTCTCCGCGCCTGAGCGCGCTTGTTCATCTTGTAAGTTGAAATGTCGCGCTGGCCCTTGGTCAGTGGCAGGCTATAAGCTCTGGAAGAGGCACGGGTGCCGCCTGATTCTTCCCAGAACTGGTCGTAGTCGGCCTTGACGCGCTTTTTCATGTAACCGTATTCGGTCAAGGCCAGACCGTCGTTGGCGACGCCATATAGGGCGCTCATCCCGAAGGCGCGAGCCATCGCTTGCGCTGACATCAGCAGCAAGGACTTCGGACGAATGCCTTCGAGTTCCTTGGTTAGTTTGCGGGTGGGTTCCAATGCGGAGTCGCCCTTGATCGAGGCTTTCATGATGCCGATCCACACGCAGGGTTGATTCACGACCAGGCCAAGAGTTGCCGTGTTGGCCAGCGTGACGCCCATCTCAAGGATTCGCTGCCCGTCGATATTGAGCGCGAGCCGCCATTCGGCTTCGCGGTAGAGTGCATCGGGCTTTCCCAGGATGATGGACATCAGACCGTTGGCGGTTTGTTGTTCAAATATTGTCCGTTCGTCAGTGTGGGTCTGAAGAAGATTCTCCGATGTCAGGCGTTCTTCCGCCAGATCAAAGTGGGTACGGATCGCATTGACGCGGCCCCGTGCGCCCAGTCCGCGGATCAGGTACGGCCGGATTGGCTTATGGGAAAGTTTGCCGGAGTGCGCAAAAATCCGGTTGAGTGGCGCGTGATCGAAGATTGCCGCGGTATCACGGATTACGCGAGCATGGATCAGGCTGCGAGCACGAAATTTTACGAAGTTTCGAAAATCGTGCCAAGCCGTTTCAAAGCGGCTACCTTTGGGGGTTGGGAGAGAGCTGGATAGCATGCTCTTGATCGTCTAAGCTGTTGCGATGAGGTCATGTCAGGCGACCTGTCCTGACTCTATTCGGCCAATGTTTGCGAAAACCTGACAGTCGTCGTATTGGTATCATACTCTGTCAGGGCTTTGCAAGTTTGTCGGTTGCATGGCTGTTTGCTCCGGCCTCCATTTTGGGAATGCGCATCGCGAACCCGCAGGGAGTTGGAGCCATCGGATGTCGTCGCGGAGCGCAACTAGCGTTATGATTTCCCGAGACGTCCAAGCTATGCGGATGCGTGTCGTAACCGTTGCGTATCATGGCGCATGTTCAGGCAGTAATTTTCCTGTACCACGAATACAACTCCACGGTGAACAGGTTTGTTGGCGGGATTTTTGGAAAGCGTTTCGAGAATGCGCATTCTGGTGGTTGAAGATGATGTGCTTGTGGCTGCAGGACTCAAGCAAGGCCTTGATAACGCGGGGTTCACGACGGATATCACGGGCAGTGCCGAATCCGCCGAAGCCTTCATGCAGGAAGAAAACTTCGACCTGGCGGTCGTCGATATCGGTTTGCCTAAGGCGAACGGCTTTACGCTCGTGCGCCGACTGCGCGACAAGGGGCTGAGGTTGCCGGTGCTCTTTCTCTCGGCGCGGGACAGCGTGGAAGATACTGTTGCCGGCCTGAATGTCGGTGCCGATGATTACATGGTCAAGCCGTTCCGCCTTCCCGAACTGGTGGCGCGTATTCGCGCACTGGTTCGCCGCTCCAATGCGCTCGCCAGTTCGGAGCTCAGGCACGACGGCTTGATTCTCAATGTTGCCAACCGTACTGTCACCATGAATGGTGAAGAACTGGAGATCACCCGGCGGGAATGGAGCGTCCTGGAAGCGCTCCTCATGGCATCGCCACAGGTGATCAGCAAGGAGAAGCTGGTTCAGTCACTGGCGGAATGGGACAAGGACATCACCCCGAACGCGATCGAGGTTCATGTCTCCAGATTGCGTGCCAAGCTGGCCTTGGGCGGGGTCGAAATTCGTACCGTACGGGGTATCGGGTATCGAATTGATCGTTCAAGCTCATGAGCCAATCACCAAGGGGTAATCCAGGTTTAAGCCAGCGACTGGTCATCTGGATTGCCTTGCCCATGCTTGTCGTCCTGGCGATCAGCGTCTTCTTCGATTTTCGGCTCGTCAGGGAAACTATCGATGACGCTTACGATCATTCGCTTGCCGATGCAGCAGAAGATATTGCTGCACATATCAAGGTATCTGGTGCCGAGCTAGGGATTTCGCTCTCTGCCGATGCCGCGAATGTTCTGGGCCAGCCGGTACGGGTTTTCACGAACGATGTCGATGGCGCCCTGGCCGTAGGTCTTGAAGATGCGCACGGCACGGGAAGTCGAGACCCCATGCGCGTGCAGGAAGACCATGATGCTGCGGATGACCTTCTGATCTGCCCAGCCGGACGTAATCTTTCTGGCGCGGACTTCCCCGATGCCGGGAATTTCACGAAGACGTTCGGGTGACTGCTCGATGACATCGAAAACGGCTGCCCCGAAGGACTTGACCAGTTTGCCGGCATAGACGGGGCCGACGCCCTTGACCATGCCCGATCCAAGGTAACGCTCGATGCCCGTCAAGGTGGTCGGCGGGGAAATCTTGACGAACACGGCGCGGAACTGCCGGCCATGTTCGCGATCAGTGACCCAGTGCCCGGAAGCAGAAGCGTATTCACCGGGAGAAACGATGGGGGCATGGCCGATCAGGGTGATCAGTTCTCGCTCACCCTTCACCTTCAAGCGGAGCACACAAAAGCCATTCTGTTCGTTGTGGAAGGTGACACGTTCAACGAGACCGGCGAGGCGGTCAAGGTCAGCGGTGCTCGCGTCAGCCATGAATCAGAGCCAGAAGCTGGCCCAGTTTGCCGGACGGAAAGACTGCCGCGCAAACCAGTTCAGGTGATTGCCATAGGGCATGGTGTACGTCACCAGTGGTTGCAGGTCGTCGACATTGATCCCGTCATCCCTTGACGATATCCAACGCGGCCGGCGGGAGCGGCGTGTACTTGACTGCCTCCTCAACGCGCTCTCGCATTTCCTTGCCGGCCTTGAAATGCGGCACATATTTCGCAGGAACCGAGACGGCTTGGCCGCTCATTGGATTCCGCGCTATTCGGGCAGGACGGTAGCCCAAACTAAAACTTCCGAAGCCACGCACTTCAATGCGATTGCCCTGAGCCAAAGCATCGCCGATGGCCTCCAGAATTAGTTTTACTGCGATTTCTGAGTCCATCGCGGCTAAACCTGGGAATCGCGAAGCCAGCGTGTCGATGAGATCGGTGCGCGTCATGGTGTGAATTCTACCTTTCGGTCGAAATTCTGGATTCCAGTTTTTTTGGATCACATATCCCGACCTTGCCCCAGGCCTAGCTACTTTCCATCCGCCAGAATTCAACTTCATCCTGAACAGCCAATCAGCAGGTTTCCACCAGCACGGTAACCAGTTCGTAGCGTCACCCCAGCCCACCCATCCGCCAGCCATGCCTTTCATAGGCATCGCTGGCGGATTTTTTGTTGTCTCGTCTCAACCTTTCCA
>Ga0315272_10000595_pt1 | contig 18534 bp, 18 predicted proteins | sample C3_middle_MG_FD_203918 | JGI IMG/M metagenome (GOLD analysis project Ga0315272, IMG submission 203918) | Sediment microbial communities from Yellowstone Lake, YNP, Wyoming, USA - C3_middle | ecosystem: Environmental > Aquatic > Freshwater > Lake > Sediment | place: USA: Wyoming | collected...
CGACCGGCGTTTCGAGCGAAACGGGGTCGCGGGAGATGGTCTTCAGCTTCTGGACCTTCTCCACGGGGATGTCCATGCGGCGGCTGATTTCCTCATTTGTAGGAGAGCGGCCGAGTTCCTTTTCCAGCTCGCGTGTGGCGCGCAGGAACTTGTTCATGGACTCGTTCATGTGGACCGGAATGCGGATGGTCCTGGACTGGTCGGCGATGGCGCGGGTGATCGCCTGACGGATCCACCAGGTGGCGTAGGTCGAAAATTTATAGCCTCGGCGATACTCGAATTTGTCGGCCGCACGCATCAGGCCGATGTTGCCTTCCTGAATCAAATCAAGAAGATGCAACCCGCGGTTGACGTATTTCTTGGCGACCGACACGACCAGGCGGAGGTTGGCTTCGACCAGATCCTTCTTGGCCCGCTCGGCTTCGTGTTCGCCCTGGCGGATGATCAGCATCGTGTGGCGGAGAGCCACGAGCGTCGCACCGGCAGTATTTTCCCGCTTGCGAATCTCGCGCTTCAACTCCCGGATGCGGGCCTGATTGTCGTCCTTGCGCAACTCGCAGCGGCGGATGTCGGCCTCGATATGAGCCATCTCCTCGACGGCCTTTTCGATGGACGTCGAGAATAGGCGCCACTTCGGGTTCTGCCAGGGGAAGCGACGGATGGCGACGGACGTTGCCACCGCGGCACGGTACAGCTTGACCTGAACCTTCTTGCGAATCTTGCGGTTGGAAGCCGGAGTTGCCTCGAGCTTCTCTTCACTCTTCTTCAGATGCTTGTAGACTTCGCCAAAGGCCGCGAACTGCTCCTGCAAGTCCTTTAGCCGTTTGTCGAAAGCCGGGGTGCCTTCCTCGACATCCCCGAGGTCGACCCAGTCTTCCAAGTCCACTTCCTGGCGATGGATTCGTTCGGCAAGCTCGGCGATGTGCATCTGCACCAATGCGGAACGGCTGACCGCCTTCTGCATGCGCAGTTTGCCCCGCTCCATCTTGCGTGCAAGATCAACCTCACCTTCGCGAGTCAGGAGTGGGACCGAACCCATTTCGCGCAGATACACGCGAACGGGATCGTCGGTATAGATGGACTCTTCAACCTGCTGTGCGGCGTGGAAGTCTTCTTCCTGTACATCCTCTGGATGGAAGAAATTAGCATCCTCGTCGAAAGATAGGGCGAGGCCATCTGGCGCGTCGGTAAGAAATTGATCCTCGAATTGATCCACTGAAAAACCACCTCCCGGACCGGGGATGAACCGTTTTATCTAGCGTTGCTTCTCGGCGTAGGACACGACCGATCCAGGCACGACCGTTTGAAGAAATGCCACTCTGTCAGCCAAAATGAGACAGCCTACTCCACGCCGGACCCGACTTCCGGGATCTCACAGTACGCACTGGGGCAGGGGCTGAATGCAGGGCGGAAAGACGCTCCGAATGAGGATAGCACGAATCCTCCTGAAATGTTAATACTCTGTATATTGGATGCGCGGCTGGGTGGATTGTTCCATTCAAATCGTATTTTCTATGAATCTTATTGAATCCACGGGTCTTACGCTTACCTCCCCTTGAGCTTCATCATATCCTTCAATTCCGTGAAGAAGGCTTCAACGTCCTGAAAGTCGCGATACACCGAAGCGAACCGGACGTAGGCAATCTTGTCCAGCCCGGCAAGACTCCGCATCAGGAATTCGCCGATCTCGGTTGTCGTGATCTCCCGCTCGGTCTTTTCCGAAAGGATTCCTTCGACCTCGTCGACCAGATCCGCGAGCTTCGCCATGCTCACGGGGCGTTTCTCGCACGCCTTCAGAAGCCCGGCGAGAACCTTCTGCCTCTCGAACTTTTCCCTGCGTCCATCCTTCTTGACGACCATATAGGGGATTTCGTCGATTCTTTCATATGTAGTAAATCGACGGAGGCATTGGAGGCATTCCCGGCGCCGGCGGATGGCGTCTCCTTCTTTGCTCTCGCGGCTATCAATGACGCGATCTTCCTTGAAGTTGCAAAACGGGCAGTTCACGAGGCCTCCCTCAATTGGACGACTGAATGGAAGAAGCCGTTACCAGGCTCAACCTGGGAATTGATCCAGGTTCCGATCAATTCTATTACGACAGGAGACGTATAATGAACGGCACGCGGGTGCCGGGCAGTTTCCAGACGAGCGAGGCAGCGGTTGGAGAAGAGAATTCCGAGCCTTGGCCGGGCATTCGCCGAAGCTCTGGCGGGTTTGAATGCCCCGCGCGGGTTGAAGGCCTCTCCCGCCCCGCGGCTGGGATATTCCGGGATTTCCACATCCTTCTTGGCCGCTGGTGGCGCGAGGGTTGTGTTTGCCCTGCGCGCAGGCAAGCAATGTCTTAGAATTATGGAGGCCATTCGCCTGCCTGGCACTTTACGCGAACTTCTTATGATAATTCGTCGTTTCTCAGTGTGGAAGGCAAAGACCGGAAGCCAGCCCCGCCCGGGAAGGGAATGGGATGGCGGCCGGAATCGCTTCCTGGAAGGAGCGCCCGGCGGCAATGGCATCGATCACCCAGGTTGTGGCATATCCGGCAACGAACGTCCCGCGGTGGACGGTGGGTTCACGCAATCCCATTTCCAGCCTGTGGGCGCCCCAGGAGCGTGCTGCAGTGGCTGATCTGGACCAGGATGCCCTCATGGTAGAGCGCTGCCTTCGCGGTGAGGAAGCCGCATGGGAAGACCTCGTCAAGACGCACACCCGGCGGGTGTATTCGATCTGCCTGCGCTTTACCTCGAAAGAACAGGAAGCGCAGGACCTGACGCAGGAAGTGTTCTTGCGCGTGTTCCGGACGGTGAAGAGCTTCCGCGCGGGAGAAGGTTCGTTTACGGTCTGGCTGACCCGGTTGACGCGGAATCTGTTGATCGACAACTACCGGCGAACCAAGTCCGAGCGCGTTACGGATTCCATTGAAGACCAGCTTCCAATGCTGGAAGAGAAGACGGCCATCGAATCCCGCACGGATGCGATGCTGGCCGGACGCGAAGCGAGCGAAGTGCTGCAAGGCGCACTCGCGAAGCTATCGCCGGAGCTGCGTGAGACCGTGATCCTACGCGATCTGGAGGGTATGGAGTATCGGGAAATTGCCGGGGCGTTGGGCGTGCCGGAGGGCACGGTCAAGTCGCGGTTGAACCGGGGCCGGGCCGAGCTGGCGCGGATTTTGCGCCGGCAAAAGGTGGTCGTATGAAGTGCACAGATCTTGAAGCGCTGATCTGCGACTACATCGACGGCGTCTTGAGCGGACCCGAGAGGTCCACGGTCGAGCTGCACCTGGCCGAATGCGAAAGCTGCCGTGAAATGGTGGCGGACAGCCGGGTAGCGCTGGAGTTCATGAGCCGCACGGCGGATGTGGATGTCCCGCCCGCTCTGGTCAACAAGATTCTCTTCGAAGTGCGGACCGGAGGCTCGGCCCCGGTGCGGACGAGCAAGCGCAGGTGGATCAGCCGGTTCTTCGAGCCCGTGCTGCAGCCCAAGTTTGCAATGGGTATGGCGATGACGATGCTTTCCTTCGCCATGCTGGGCCAGTTCACCAAGATTCCGGTGCGGCAATTGAAGCCGTCCGATCTGGCTCCGGCCAAGGTTTGGTCCACCATCGAGGACAAGACCTGGCGGAGCTGGGAACGGGCCAAGAAGTATTACGAGAGTCTGCGGCTGGTCTATGAGATCCGCGAGACGCTCAGCGATTGGAATGAAGCCGCGGACGGCAAGGCGGTACAAAAGCCGGCCACAGGCAAAGATACGGCAAGCCCCGAAAAGCAGGTTGACAAGCCGATTCAGAAACGGTCGCAGTCTGACAACAAGAGTTCCTGAACGGGAGGGAAAGAATATGACGACGGCAACTCCGACACCCAAACCGATTACAGCTTACTGCCGCGTCTGCGGGAAACCGCTCACGGAAGACGAGGCGCGTCCAGCGCAGGGAACCGTCTTCTGCCCGGAGCACGTTCCGGCCGTGGGGCAGGCGACTACAGCCCGGCCGACAGGTGCTCCGCCCAGCGCCGGCGCTTCGCCGGGTCTGGCGTTTCTACTGGGCCTGATTCCAGGCGTTGGAGCCATTTACAACGGCCAGTACGCCAAGGGCATCGTGCACGTCCTGATCTTCGGGCTGCTGATCAGCATTGAGAGCTCGGGCGACGTTGGCGGCCTCGCTCCGCTGATTGGCATATTAATCGGGGTCTTCCCCTTCTACATGGCTTTCGAGGCGTACCATACGGCCCGGAAGCGGATGCTGGGCGAACCGGTCGATGAGTTCAGCTCCATCGTGCAACTCCGGCCGGAAGCGGGCCGGTTCCCGATGGTTCCGATACTGCTGATCCTGCTCGGCGGGCTTTTCCTGCTGAACAACCTGGGCCTGGTGCGACTCGAACAGATTATGCGCTACTGGCCGGTGGGGCTGATCCTGCTGGGCGCCTGGATGCTGTATGAGCGGCTGCGCCCCGTCCCCAAAGCCGTCAATCCCGAAGGTCCGGAGATTCCATCCGCCGGGGGAGGCACACTGTGAACCGCACGTACATGCTGATTCGGGCGATACGTGGGCCGCTGATGCTGATCGCGCTGGGCATTCTGCTGCTGGCGCAGAGGTTCAGTGACTTTGGCTTTCACCGGAGCTGGCCCATCCTGATCATCCTGTTCGGCGTTCTGAAGCTGGCCGAGCGGGCGGTGCTGCATGCGGGTCCTCCTTCGAGCGGCCCGGGACAGACCCCGCCGGCGGGAGGTTCCTGGACATGAGACGCGGATCGATTATCGGGCCGATGATCCTGATTTTCATCGGCTTCGTGTTCCTGATGAAGAATATCCGGCCAGACGTTCCGCTCATGGAGTGGCTGGAAACCTACTGGCCGTTTCTGCTGATTCTCTGGGGCTCGGTGCGGCTGGTTGAGGTCTTCTACTGGCACTTCTCGTCCAAGCCGATGCCGGAGCGCGGCGTGGCTGGCGGAGAATGGGTTCTGATCGTCTTCCTGACTCTGATCGGAACCGCGGTATGGGGCACCGAGCGCCTGGTGCACGATCATTTCGGACGCTTCCAGATCGGCAGCATCGAAATGTTCGGCGAGAACTTCGACTACGACGTAGCGGAGAGCAACATTGAGGCGGGCAAGACGCCCCACGTGGTGATCGACAACGGGCGCGGCGGCGTACGCGTCACCGGCGCGGATGTGACCACCGTCAAGGTGACCGGACGCAAGAGCATCCGGGCCATCGACCGGGCCAGCGCCGATAAAGCGAACGGCGGCAGCCAGTGTTCCGTGCAAAAGGAAGGCGACACGATCAACATCACATCCAGATCGAGCGGAATTCAGGACTCGGCGCGAGTGACCGTGGACCTGGAAGTGATGGTGCCGAAAGGCGCGTCAGTCGATCTGCGCGGCCAGAACGGCGACATTGACATCGGCGATCTGAGCGGCGAAGTGATTGTGTACAGCGACAACGCCGGCGTACGCGCCCAGAACCTGACGGGTAAGCTGAAGGTGGAGACGCGCAAGAGCGACATCATTCGCGCCACGGGCGTGAAGGGCGATATCGAGCTGAAGGGACGCGGGCGCGACATCGAACTCGAAGACATCGATGGCCAGGTCACGATTAATGGGAGCTACTCGGGCGAGACCACTTTGCGTAATATCACAAAGCCGGTCCGTTTCGAGAGCAACGTCACCGAACTGCGGCTGGAGCGGGTGCCGGGCGAACTGCAACTCGGGCTCTCCACGCTCAGCGGCGCGAACCTGGTCGGCCCTCTGATCCTCAAGACGACCAAACCGAAGGACATCCGGCTCTCCGACGTCACCGACTCGGTCAGCATCGATGTGGATGAGGGCGACGTTGAGTTGACGCAGACAAGACTGCCCATGCCGCGCGTGGACGTGCGGGTGCATTCCGGCAGCGTCGAACTGGCTCTTCCGTCGGCGGCGAAGTGCAATCTCAGCGCTTCGACCAGTCATGGCGAGATCAACAACGATTTCGACGACCGCCTGAAGCAGTCCTCCGACGGACGCGGCGCGAAGCTGAACGGCTCGCTGGGCGGAACGACCGAAGTAAAAGTCTCCACCGAGCGGGGTGGGGTTACGGTCAGGAAGTCCGGGCCTGGAATCACGGAGCCGCCAGCACCGCCGGCGCCGCCGGCCAAGGCCCTGACGCCGCCTAAGGCTCCGAAGGCGCCCATCGCGCCACCGGAAAAGGTCTCAAACTAGTCCAGGCATCGAGCGAAACGGCTCTCGAACGAAGGCCCCGAACCGCGGCGACGCGATCCGGGGCCTTCTGCTGGTCGAACTCTCTCGCGGTTGGAGCTACTCCACCGGCCCGGCGCCAGCGGAGGGCTGGCAGCGGATGATGGTGGCGTCGATGCCGAAGCGCTCTTTGTAGCGGGCGGCGATGGCGGTCTCGAAGTTCTCCAACTCGGAGGACTTGACTAGGTTCACCGTGCAGCCGCCGAAGCCGCCACCGGTCATGCGCGCGCCGTAGACGCCGGGAATCGTCAGAGCCGTGTCCACAAGGTAATCGAGTTCTTCGCAACTCACTTCGTAGTCGTGCTGCAGCGAGCGGTGAGACTCGACGAAGAGCCGCCCCATGCGTTCCAGATCGCCGGCCTGCGCGGCCTCGTGGAATTGCAGCACGCGCCAGCATTCGAGCACGATATGACGGGCGCGGGCCAGGGGGATCTCCGGGATGGTCGATGCCGTACGCTCGAGTTCGCCCAGGGTGACGTCGCGCAGCGTGGCCTTGCCCGGGAAGTGCGAAAGCGCTTCGGCGCACTCGGCGACGCGCTGGCGATACGCCGAGCTGCCCAATTCGTGCTTTACCATCGTGTTGACGGCCACGATTTCGACGCCGTCGGGAATGGGTACGAGCTGATGCGTCAGTGCGCGGCAGTCGAGCAGGATGGCGTGGTGAGCCGCGCCGAAGACGGAGGCGTACTGGTCCATAATGCCGCAGGGCATGCCGACGAAATTGCGCTCGGCGCGCTGGCAGAGTTTGGCGATCTCCAGCTTTTCGAGCGGCCGGCCGGCCAGCAGGGCATAGGCGGTAGCCACTTCGAGGGCCGCCGAAGAACTCAGGCCACTGCCGGTCGGCACGCTGGCGTCGATTTCGAGCGTGGCTGGCGCGATGACCAGGCCGAGCGAGGCGATCTCCCGGGCCACGCCGATGACGTAGTCGCTCCAATGCTTGCGCGGCCTGGCGTCGAGGACGGAGGCGATGTCCATCTCGATCGTGTCCGGCATCTGCCTGGAACGCAGCACGAGCTGGCCATCGGACGCCGGACCGACCCGGATGGTGCAACCCAGACTTAGCGCCGCGGGCAGAACGTAGCCACCGTTGTAATCGGTATGCTCCCCAATCAGGTTGACGCGGCCGGGCGCGTGATAAGTGGTTACGCCTTGCGCGACAGCCACAGGAAGACACCTCCGAAGCAGATGCAGAAGATCCCGAAGTACAGGTTCAGGTTCATGTCGAGCAATACCGCATCACCCCGCCAGTTGGGGCGCAGCAGGCCGGCCGCGGCCAACATCAGGCCGAGCAGGAGGAAGAAGAATCCGGCGGGTTTTCTCAGGTCAAGCACGATTGCCTCCAGTATCCAATGACCACGCGCTCTTTAGAAGAAGACGAAGTTCAGCGCAATGCACACCAGGGCGGCGAGGGCCGCAAGCACCGGTGGACGTTTGTACCAGACGGCGGGTTCGACCTCGACCTTCTTGACGCCGTAAACGAGTCCTTCGAGTTCGGACACCGGTTTCGGAACAGTCATGTAGCTGATCACCACGGTGATGATCAAGCAGACCCAGAACGCGGCAATAGCCACCCAGAAATTCTGCGCCATGGAGGTTCTGAATTCCCAGAGGTTGGCGATGTAGCCGCCCTTACCTTCGGCGAGCGTCAGGCAATAGGTGAGTCCCGCGGCGCCCGTGCCGGCGACCAGGCCCGTGAAGGCCGCGTGTGCCGTGGCCCGCTTCCAGAACATCCCCAGCAGGAATGTGGCGAAGAGCGGAGCGTTGACGAAACCGAAGATAAGCTGCAGGAAGTCCATCATGTTGTTGAACTGCGTGGCCAGGTAGGCCGCGCCGATCGACAGCGTGACGCCGAAGATGGTGGCCATGCGGCCGACCCACAGGTAGTGGGAGTCCGGGGCGTCTTTGCGGATGTAGCTTTGGTAAATGTCGTAGGTCCAGACCGTGTTGAAGGCCGTGACGTTGCCCGCCATGCCTGACATGAAGGAGGCGATGAGGGCTGTGAGGCCGACGCCGAGCATTCCGGGCGAGTAGAAGTGCTGAATCAGGCTGAACAGAACCTTGTCGTAATCGTTCGTAATGCCGTCGGCCTTCAGCGGAATGGCATATCCGAGATGCATCTGACCGAGCGCCATAGCCGCGATGCCGGGCAGAATGACAACGAACGGGATGAACATCTTGGGGAACGCGCCGACGATGGGCGTGTTGCGCGCGTCGGTCATGTTGCGCGCCGCCATGGCGCGCTGGACGACCAGGTAATTGGTGCACCAGTAGCCGAAGCTCAACACGAAACCGAGTCCCATGAACAGTCCCATCAGCTCAACGCCCATGGCGTTGTCGGAGGCGTGCGCCATGTGGCCCCAACTCTCGGTCATCTTTGGCCCGAGCGTGTGCGTGATGCCCTGCCAGCCGCCCGCCTTCTTCACGGCCAGAATCGTCAAAGGCGAGAAGCCGGCGACGATGAGGAAGAACTGCAACACCTCGTTGTAGATCGCGCTGTTCAGGCCGCCCAGATAGGTGTACGCAAGAACGATGGCCGCCGAGGCGCAGACCGAGAACGTGAAGCTCCAACCGAAGATACCCTGCAGCAGGATGCCCAGGGCGTACATCGAGATGCCCGAGGAGAAGATGGTCATCACGGCGAACGTGATGGCGTTGAAACCGCGCGTCTTCTCATCGAAGCGCAGCTTCAGGTACTCGGGCACCGAGCGGGCCTTGCTGCCGTAGTAGAACGGCATCATGAAGACGCCGACGAAAAGCATGGCGGGGATGGCGCCGATCCAGTAGAAGTGGGAGGTCAGCATCCCGTACTTTGCGCCGGATCCGCACATCCCGATCATCTCGAGCGCGCCCATGTTGGCCGCCAGAAACGCGAGGCTGGTGATCCAGAGCGGAAGCGAATGGCCCGAGGTCAGAAAGTCCGAGCTCGAGCTGACGCTCTTGCGCAGGAACCAGCCGATGCCTAAGACGAAAAGGAAGTAGGTGACGAGAATCGAGTAGTCAAGCAGGGTGAGAGTAAGCGTCATACTGAGCCGCCAAAGAATCTGTATCCTACCGCGAATTCAGGCCGCAACGAAACTCCCAGCTCGAAAATCATGAACGGTATGCGCCCTGAACGGGTTAGCCGGGAGAAAGGGTTTTCATTTGGGCTTGGACCCCTGCGGCGTGTCGCGTGTCGCGGGGGGGGGGCGGCCCATAGCCGGCGGTCGACGCCTCTGTTCCAGAGGAACCGTGAGGAAGCGGATGGAAGCGCGTATCCGCCAAATTGCCGTTCGCTGGAGGGTTCAGAAGCGGGTCTGGCGGACGAGGGAGGCGTGCTACTCTGCGGGCATGGAAAAGGTGAACCTGGAGGAGAAGTTTTCCCGGATCCTCGACGATTGGAAGCCGCGCGTCGCCGGCGAGCTGAACGGCCAGCACGTCAAGCTGGTGAAGTTCACGGGCGAGTTCGTCTGGCACCACCATGACGACGAGGACGAATTCTTCCTGGTGGTGAAGGGCCGCTTCCGCATGGAGTTCCGCGACCGGCAGATCTGGCTGGAGGAGGGCGAGTTCCTGATCGTGCCGCGCGGCGTGGAACACCGCCCCGTGGCCGAGCGGGAGGTCCATGTGCTGCTCTTCGAACCGGCCGGCACGTTGAACACCGGCAACGTGCGCGGCGAACTGACTGCGGAAGTACTGGAACGGATTTGACTCGCGGCTGGCGGGTGAACCGGGCGGGAACAAAGCAATGGCCGCAGACGTGAGTCTGCGGCCATCTTCAGTTTCGGCGGGCGAATGAGAGCGGGTCGGGTTGCGGAATCGGTCAGCTTGCGGGGCTGAAGCCCCACGCGGACTGAAGTCCGCCCCACGCCCCAAACTGGTCTACATCGTCAGAGTGACTTTGCTCAGTCCGCGCGGCTCGTCCGGATTGAGGCCTTTCACTTCGGCGAGCGTCGCGGCGAACAACTGCGCCGGGATGATGTACGGAATCGGAGTGAAGACGTCGGCCGGCAGCACGCCGGCGTGCGCGAGTTTCGCGGGCACCACGAGAGCGGTCGGACGCTGCGCCTCTTTATTCGATTGGTCGGTAATGGACAGGCTCTCGGCCTTGAGGCCGTCGAGTCGCACGGCCAGTTCCTTCATTCCCTGCCAGGTGACTCCGGACGGGCAGAGCAGGAAGGCCGGGAACGCCGAACCGACCATGGCGATGGGTCCATGGAGGATGTCGGCCTGCGAGAATCGCTCGGCGACGATGTAATTCGTCTCCATCAGCTTCAACGCCCATTCGAAAGCGTTAGCGTAGTTCAGGCCGCGGCCGACGACGACGGCGTGATTCATGAAACGGAAACGCTCGGCGCGAGTGCGGATGAGCGGCTCCAACGTGAGCGCGGCAGCGGTCCACTCAGGCAGGCGGCGCAAATCGTCGATGTCGATTTTCGCGCCGAGCGCCCAGGCGAGCAGGTAGAACGACAGCAGTTGCCCGGTGTAGGTCTTCGTGGCCGCGACGCTCTTCTCCTTGCCTGCGCGCACCAGCACGGTGTGGTCCGATATCTTGGCCATCGTGCTGTCCTTTTCATTGGTGATGCCAATGGTGAAGGCTCCGCGCTCGCGCCCCTCTTCGAGGATGACGTTAGTGTCGGTCGACTCGCCGGATTGCGAAATGGCGACCAGCAGGGAATCGTCCAGACGCAACTTGCTGTGGTACAGCGTCGAGACCGAGGGAGCGGAGAGCGAGACCGGGATGCCGGTCGTGATCTCGATCAGGTAGCGGCCGAACTGGGCCGCGTTATCTGAAGTCCCCCGGGCGGCGAGAGCCACCATGCGGGGGGGCTTTTCTTCAAAGCGCCGCTTCAGCTTTTCAAAACCGCGCAATTCGCCGCGCAGCGTCCGGTCCAGCGTCTGAGGCTGTTGCCGGATTTCATCAAGCATTTTCGACATGCGAAATAAACCCTTCAAGACTATGGTAAGACGTTGTCCCGGTCTTCCGCCGCACGATCCTTGAAGTCGAACGGCAGACCGCGGACCTCGGTTCCGCTCCACACGGCGTGAGACGGGAACTCCGAGGGAGGAAGGTGCAACAGCACGGGACGCAGCACCAGCAGGAAACGCTCGCTTTTGCGCGTCTCCGTCTGCGAATGAAGCAGGGGTATCCAGGTCAGCAGAGGCAGCCCCGAATCGGTCCTGGAAACACTGTCCTGGACGAGACCCGCGACGACGGCCGACTCGCCGAAATTCATCCGCACCTGGACGGTGAATTTGCGGTTCGAGATGATTGGGATGCTATCGGAAGTACTGCCGGAGAGCACTTCATATTCGGCGTCGAAATCCAGCGTGAGCGACGAGGCGTCGTGGACGCGGGGTGTCAGTTTGAGCATGACGCCAAGGTCCTCGAAGGTGATGCTGGGCGTGGTAGCGTAGCTCGAATTGGCATCGGTCGTGGGCGCACCGCCCCAACTCTGGTTGATGATCGGATAGCGATCTCCGATGTGCAGCGTGGCCGGCTGGCCACTTACGCTGCGCAAGGAGGCCTTGATGACCGAGCGGGCCATGGTGCCCGTCAGCGAGGCCAGAATCGAGGCGTCCGACAGCCCAACCCCCAGGAAAGTGGCGCCGCCGCCCAGCGTGGCGATACTGTAGCCGCTGGGCGCGGTCGGCGGCGTGACCGCGAATCCCGCCTTCTGTCCGTAGTCAATGATCGGGTAGTTGGTCTGGAGCTTCAGACCGCGACTCAGATCCGAGGATTCGTCCACGCTGAACAGTTCCACATCCACGTACACTTCAGCAGGTCCCGAGAGCAATTGACGGGCGACCTCCACGGCGGGCCGGACCCGGCTGACGCGGTCGCGAAGGACCATCGCGTGCCCGTTCGAATCGATGGCCACCTTGTTCAGTGCGAACGCCTGGCGCACCGCGTTGGCGACGTCCTGCAACTCCTGGGGAGTCATGGTCTGGGGAAACGGGATGGCGACGGCGACGTTGGGCTCGACTTCGCCGCGTTTCACTGTGGACTCTTTGGCAAACAGGGTCATGCGCGAATTTATAGGCACATAGAAGGAGCCGGTGACAAGTTGCAGCGCATAGATGGCCTCGGACCAGGGAACGTCGTCCAGGTGGAAGCGTTGTTCCTGATCTGAAGTGGGGAAGTCATAGTCGAATACCGTGGCGATCCCGTAAGCGCCAGCCACCTTTTCAATCAGCGCCCGGGGCGCGACGCGCAGATCGAAGCTGCGGCGGACGTTGTCCGGTCTGAGTTCCGGCGCGGGCTTCAGTTCGCGGCGATCCTCGGAGGTGATCTCGGGCAGTTCGGGTTGGGCGTCCTCGGAAGCCGGCGCCGGAGTCAGCGAAGCGGCGGCGGAAAGCGCCGTCAGGCCGCGGCGCTGGTATGCGTCGGCGAGGGAGCGTAAAGCGGGATCGCCCGGGCTGCGCGCGACGGCTTGCATGGCCGACAGCCAGGCTCCGGCAAGGTCGCCCTTCCGCGCCAGTTTACGAGCGCGCCGGGCCAACTGCTCGGCACTGGGCTCGCCAGCAAGCAGGGGCGAGAGCGTGCCCGCCAGGACACACATCAACACCACGCTCGCTACCCGTCGCCAGCCCATCTAACAAGTAGACGTCCCGGGAACCCGGGGCGTGGAGATGGAAATCGGGGTGACACGGGATCGGACGCGTTCAGGCCGGCCCCGCGGGAGGCGGACGCCGGTGCGGCAATAGGAGCAGGCACACCGTGGCGGCGGGGGCCCTGCCTGGAAGTGCATCTAACTACTGAGTGGGCGGAACGTAATCGGCGGGCATCTGAACGCCTTCGCCGAAGAAGTAGATTTCCATCTGCTTGAGCAGGAACTCCTGCGCTTCGCGGGTCCCGAGGTTGAGACGGTACTCGTTCATGATCATCTTCATGTGGTCGACCCACTGGGCCCAGGCAGCTTTGCTGACGTTTTCATAGATGCGCTGGCCGAGGGGGTGGCCGTCGAAAGGCGGCTCGCTGAGTCCTTCAAGCGTCTGCTTGAGCTTGACGCAATAGACCATTCGTTTGGGGGCGTTTTCGGTGGGCATAAAGTGTTCCTGCCTGGAAGGCCGGGCTCAGGCTATTCACCTGCCAGGATAGCGCATCGGCGTCGTCTTCCAGCGTTCGTCGCCAAGTGCGTACCCGCCGTCGACAGGACTGTGAAGATGACGTTTGGCCATGTAGTCGGAGAGCAGCAGCAACGTCCGGCCCCCTCGGTCGAACCAGCGATGGGCCGCCTTCTGGTAACGCTGCAGCAATGCTTTGCGGTCCGGCTCACTCACGTTACAGGCCTGAATATCGAGTAATACCTCAATCTCCCAGGGCTGATAAGTGGTGCGGTGGAACTGCCCCGCGGCCATATCCGCGAGCAGGTTGTCGAGATGGACCAGGCGGATCTCCAGTTCGAACGCGGGCAACGTGTTCATACTTTCCCAATTTCAACAAGTCTACGCTACCTATGGGACGGGTGGCCTGTCCACTCGCATGCGTTGCGGGCGATCGGGAGTCGGGCGCCGCTCGTCCGGGCGGGCGGCTGCGAGAGGAGACAGATGGATGAGGGCCGCCGGCGGTCCTCGCGCGGGGGCGGACGAGAAGATCAGGGAACAGGCACTTGCATGCGAGGATTGCACACGGGCCAGGGTGCGAAACTCAGCGTGAAGTCCTTTGAGTCCACGTAGAGGTTGACGGATTCGCCCGCCCCGAAGTCGATCACTTCGATGATGCCGGCGGTACAGTGCCGGACGGCCTTTGTCTTGCGCCCGGAAATGTCCGAGAGCGCGCCCTTCGGTCCCCAATCTTCCATGAACTTCTGGAAGTTATAGTCGCGGCAGGGCTTTGCGGGCTCGCAGCCCCACAGCCGGTAGGCCGCCTCGTACTGCTTTTCCTTCAAAAGGCTGAAGAACTGGTGGGCGCGCCATTGCTCCCGGATGTCCCGGAGGTTGTAGGTGCCGTAAAGCGACAAGCCCCAATCCACGACCCACAGCACGGCCGCGGCCGCCAGCACGATGAGAATCCAGCGAACGACTTTCTCGCGGGTCTGTCCGGTCGTGCCGTACTGTGAGAGGTAATCGCTCACGATGTCACCCTCGCTGTCTTACTTCTTTACCGGGAAGGCCTTGTCATAGGCGGTCGTGACATCGAGTGAGATGTCCATCGCCGGCTTGGAGAACAGGGCGGCGGTCGAATCGACGACCAGGTCCAGACCCTTCTCTTCGGCTACTTTCTTGATAACGTCCTGCAGGTTCTTTCCGACGCGCTGGAGCACGTCCTGACGGTCGCGATTGACCTCATCCTGGAGCGCCTGCGAATTGCGCTGGAGTTGAACCTGACGGCGCTGGATGCGCTGCCCGAGTTCGGCCAGGGCGGCTTGATTGTACTTGCCCTGGTTTCCGTCGTAGTCCTGCTGCATCTTGGCGATATCTTTTTCCATCTGAGCCAGTTCATCCTGGCGTGGCCCGAATTTGGCGCGCAGATCGGCTTCGGCCTGCTTCAGTTCGGCGGTGCCTTCCAAAGCCTTCTGGAGGCTGACCACGCCGACCTTGAGGGGCGCCTGCGCCGCCGCCGTCGAGCTCAGGCCCACGAGAAGGGCCACTGCCGCCCCTGCCATCATTAACCGCGGGAATGCCATTGTAATGCCTACTCTCCCTGGCGCCGTCCCGTTGAGCCGGGAACGGCGAGAATCTCGTCTTCGCGCAAGGTCAGGAATTCCTGACCGGCTACCTTATTACTGCCGGGCTTCACCCCCGAGCCGGGTTACTTCCCGGACAGGATGTGATCGCCCCATTTCACAACAAGTGCCGCCTGCGGGCAATCTGCCCGTACCCACAGCGACGGCCTTCGCCTGCCGAGCCATCTCCCTGGCCGCGCCCCGGATGACGATTCCGCCGGCAATCATCTCCGCCAACTCGATCCGCTTTACGAGCACGCGATCACGGGCGGACGCAGATCTATGCTAACGGCTCCCTCAAACGGATTGGATACCGGCGCGAGGAAAAACGTTTCCGGAGCACACACGACCGCGCACGGTCGCAGGCGCTCCATTCCAATCTGAATTGTAGGAGGCAGCCCGAGAGGGTGTCAAACCGCGCCGGGCCGCGCGAGGGCGGGCGATTCCCGGCGGCGGCTCTCAGGCGGCTGGGGTGCGCAACAAATCCAGGAACACCTGCGTGGCGCGCGGAAAGCTGCGGCGGCGGCGATGAATGATGCCGAGGGGCCGGATCAGCGGGTCGCCCAGGCGGATCGCGCACAGGCGATGTTCCTCCACGTCGCTGTGCAACATCGGCTCCGGCAGGATGCTGACGCCCGAACCCAGGCGCAGCGCTTCCTTCATGCTCTGGATGTTGTCGAATCGGCTGTAGATATGAACATGCACGCAGTGCTCGCGCAGAAAACGCTCAATATCGCGGCTGATCGGCAGATCCTCGTCGAAGCCGACGAACTCCGCGCCTTCGAGCTCCGCCGGGTTCATGCTCTCGCGGTTCGCGAAGGCATGGCTGGGAGAACAGGCGACAACCATCTTCTCCTCGCGCCAGGGGAGCGCCGTGATCTCCCGGGTCGGCTCGGGATAGCTGACCAGGCCGATATCCACCCGTTCCTCGGCCACCGCCTGGTAGACCTTTTCCGGCCGGAGGTAGTTGACCTCAAGCTGGGCCGAGGGTAAACGGCGGTAAAACTCCTGCTCCAGCTTGGACATTTCCGAGATGCCCACGGAGTAGATGGCCGCGATGCGCACCATGCCTCCGGTGGTTCCCTTCATCTCCTCCAGGGCCGTGGTGAAGTCCTGCTGGCGGCGCAGGACATCGCGAGCGAAGTCATAGAAAAGCCGTCCCGCCGCGAGAACTTCAAGCGGACGCCGGGAGCGGTCGAGAAGTCGAACGTCCAGTTGCCGCTCCAGTTCCTGAAGGGCCTGACTGGCCGCGGATTGCGTGACGCCGTTCATTGCCGCGCCGCGGCTGATGCTCCGGCTCTGGACGATGTCCCTGTAGAGAAGAAGTTGTGCGAAGTCCACCGCGCCGATCATACCATAAGATTCTCTCATGTGGCAAGGCAGTAATTTCAATTTGCCTGATACAGCAAAGGGCGTATAATTAAAAAACCCACTTAAATTTCGACAGAAAGCGGGTCCTGCCATCATGCTCGACGACCATACACCTCAGGGCTTGCCCGCGCCGGCGGGCCTCTACCATCCCCGGAACGAGCACGACGCGTGTGGCATCGGCTTCGTCGTGAACATTCACGGCGTCCGGTCCCACGATATCATCTCCAAGGGCATCCAGATTCTGATCAACCTCACGCATCGTGGCGCTTGCGGCTGCGATCCGGAGACGGGCGATGGCGCCGGTGTGTTGATCCAGATTCCGCATGAGCTGTTCGCCCGCGAGTGCCGGAAACTCGGTTTCCAGCTCCCGGAGCGGGGTGAATACGGCGCCGGGTTTGTGTTCCTGCCTGTCGAACCCCAACATCGCCTGCAGTGCGAGGGCATTGTCGAACGCATCGTCCGGGAGGAAGGGCTGACGCTGCTCGGGTGGCGCGACACGCCGCTGGACGTGAATGCCATCGGGCGCGTTGCCCGCGTTTCGCAGCCCTACATCCAGCAGATCTTCATCGGGCGTGCGGAGGGGATGAGCGAGGATGAGCTCGAACGCAAGCTTTTCGTCGTGCGGAAGCGCGCCGAGCGGGAAATCCTCGAGTCGGACATTCATGACAAGACGTTTTTCTACGTTCCGTCGTTGAGCTGTCGAACCATCGTCTACAAAGGGCTGCTGCTCGCTCCGCAGATCACGCGGTTCTACGGCGATCTGTCGGACATCGAGTGCCTCAGCGCGCTGTGCCTGGTGCACCAGCGTTTCTCGACGAACACCTTCCCGACCTGGCAATTGGCTCACCCGTTCCGCTATATCTGCCACAACGGCGAGATCAATACAGTGCGCGGCAACGCGGCGTGGATGCATGCCCGCCAGCCCATCCTGGAGTCGCCGTTGTTCGGAGCGGACATTAAGAAGCTGATGCCCGTGATCCAGCCGGGCGGGTCGGACTCCGCCACGCTCGATAACGTGATCGAGATGCTTTATCTGTCCGGCCGCAGCATGGCGCACGTGATGGCGATGCTGATTCCGGAAGCATGGGACGCGGACCCGAACATGCCGGCCGAGAAGCGGGCGTTCTACGAATACCATGCCTCGCTGATGGAGCCCTGGGACGGCCCGGCGGCCGTGGCGTTCACCGATGGCCGCGTGATCGGCGCGACGCTCGACCGCAATGGTTTGCGACCGGCGCGCTACATGGTCACCAGGGACAACCTGCTTATCATGTCTTCGGAGACCGGCGTCCTGCCGGTGAAGCCCGAGGATGTCGTTTACAAGGGCCGGCTGCAGCCGGGCCGCATGTTGCTCTGCGACACGGTTCAGCAGCGCATCGTTCCCGACGAAGAGATCAAGAGCACCCTGGCGGCGCGGCAACCCTACGCCAAGTGGATCGAGCAGCAGCAGATCCGCGTGGACAATCTGCCCCAGCCGCCGCGCGTTTTTCAGACCGATCACGAGACGGTGCAGCAGCGGCAGCGCTGCTTTGGCTACACCGAAGAGGACATCAAGCACTTCCTGGTCCCGATGGCCGCGAGCGGCCTGGATCCGGTCGGTTCCATGGGCTCCGACACGCCGCTGGCGTGCCTGTCGGACAAACCGCAGCCGTTGTTCCACTACTTCAAGCAGCTTTTCGCCCAGGTCACCAACCCGCCCATCGACCCGATCCGCGAGGAACTGGTGATGTCGCTGACCAGCTACATCGGCACCGAGCGCAACATCCTGGCGGAGACGCCCCAACACAGCCACACGCTGAAGCTGGACCACCCGATCCTGACCAACTACGACCTCGAAAAGCTGCGCCGGGTCAGCATGGGCGACTTCCTCGCGACGACGATTCCGATGCTTTACCGCGTCGACGGCGGAGGCAAGGAACTGGAGCGCGCGCTGGACGGCCTGTGCCGCCGCGCTTCGCTCGCGATCAAGAACGGCTACACCGTGCTGATCCTCTCCGACCGCGGGGTGGATCAGGAACTGGCGCCGATGCCGTCGCTGCTGACGCTCAGCGCGGTGCACAACCACCTGGTGCGCGAGGGAACGCGTACCCAGGTCTGCCTGATCATCGAGAGCGGCGAGCCGCGCGAGGTGATGCATTTCTGCCTGCTGATCGGCTACGGCGCCAGCGCGGTGAATCCCTATCTCGCCATCGAGACGCTCGAAAACCTGGCGATGCGCCGGCTGCTGCCGGAGGGCATCACCTTCGAGACGGCGCTCAAGCATTACAAGAAGGCCATTAACAAGGGCCTGCTGA
>Ga0315272_10000596_pt1 | contig 18533 bp, 12 predicted proteins | sample C3_middle_MG_FD_203918 | JGI IMG/M metagenome (GOLD analysis project Ga0315272, IMG submission 203918) | Sediment microbial communities from Yellowstone Lake, YNP, Wyoming, USA - C3_middle | ecosystem: Environmental > Aquatic > Freshwater > Lake > Sediment | place: USA: Wyoming | collected...
ACGGCGTTGCGAACCGCACCGGATACCAGATAATCACGAACCTGCTCGGCAATCATGATTGCCACATTGACCTGAGCCTCCTCAGTGGAAGCGCCCAAGTGCGGTGCGGCGGTAACCTTATCAATCTGCAGAAGCGGATTATCCGGAGGTGTCGGCTCTTTTTCAAATACATCGAGTCCGGCGGCTGCCACCTGCCCCGACTTCATCGCTTCAGCCAGGTCCGCCTCGACTATCGCGGCACCGCGGGAGCAGTTAATAATGCGGACGCCCTTCTTCATCTTAGCCAGGGTATCCTTGTTCACCATTCCCTTGGTCTCGGGAGTCATGGGAGCATGCAGGGAGATGTAGTCAGATTTCGCATAGACATCTTCCAGCGTAGCCGGCTCGGCACCGAATTCACGCACCTTTTCGGGATTGACCATGGGATCGGCAACCAGCACCTTCATCCCAAAGGCCACCGAACGCTTCACCACCTCACCACCGATGCGCCCCATCCCGATGACCCCGAGCGTTTTACCGAACAGTTCGGTTCCCACAAATGCGCTCTTTTCCCACTTCCCGGCCTTTGTGGATGCACTGGCCTGCGCGATATTCCGCGCCACCGCCAGCATAAGTGCCATGGCCTGTTCAGCCGCGGCAATTGTTACTGAATCGGGGGCATTCATAACCAAAATTCCATTCTTGGTGGCAACCGGAACCTCGACATTGTCGATACCGACTCCCGCCCGGGCGATTACCTTGAGCCGGGTGTTGCCTTCCAGCACATCCGCTTTCGCCTTGGTCTCCGACCGGATGATGAGCGCGTCTGATTCCTGGAGGGCCTTCTTCAGGTCCTCTCCCACTAATTTGAGGCGGACATCCACCTCAAATCGCGGATCCGCCTTGAGCAGGTCTATTCCCTGCTGGGCCAGCTTGTCGGTAATCAGTACGCGAAACTTGGCTCCATCACCCGGCACGGTATCAGTTCCCCTGCTTAAGGAGGAATTCCTGGACAGCCGAAACGCCGGCGCCCAGCTTTACCTGAGCCCCGGATTCCTTCAGCACCAGCTCGAGCGCGGCAATTGTTGCCAGCACATCGAGTTCATCAACATAGCCGACATGGCCAAGGCGGAATATCTTCCCCTTCAGTTTGCCCTGCCCGCCGATGATGGAAATTCCAAAACGACCCAGCAGGCCCTTAACCACCTTCGAGGGATCCACCGCGCCGTCCTGGCAGTCCACGGCGGTTACCACATTGCTGAAATTGGCGGACGCGAGGAGCTTGAGCCCCAGCGCCTTGACCCCGAGGCGGGTCGCCTCAGCCATGCGCGCGCCGCGCTTCCAAACATTTTCGATTCCCTCTTTCTCGATGAGCTTGATGGCCTCACGGCACTGCAGAATCAGCGAGACCGCGGGGGTGAAGGGGGTGTCGGGCAGCTCCTCGCCAACCATTAACTTCAGGCCCTTGGCAAAGGAGAAATAGAACTTGGGAAGCTTGCTCGTTTCCACGCGCTTTTTCGCCTTCTCCGACAGGGCTACGAACGCGAGCCCCGGAGGAAGCATCAAGCCCTTCTGGGAACCCACCACCAGGACGTCAACATTCCACTCATCGGTCTTGAAGGGCATCGCCCCGACCCCGCTGATGCCGTCAACAATGAACACGGCATTGGTCGCCTTGACGAGCTCGCCGATGGACTTGATGTCGTTCTCGACCCCGGTCGAGGTCTCATTGAAAGTCGTCATCACGCCGGCCAGATTCGGCACCGACTTGATTTTTTCCGCCACGGCATTCACATCCACCGCCTTCCCCCACTCAGCATCAATCTGGTGGATGGTAAGGCCATACGCCTTGGATATGTCGGCCCAACGCTGGCCAAACGCACCACAGGACGCGACGATGACTTCGTCGCCCGGCGAGAACATATTAATAACCGAGGCTTCCATGCCACCCGTTCCCGAGGCGGCCATCGTGAGGATGGTGTTCTTCGTGAAGAACAGCCTCTGAAGTCCGTCAACCACATCCTTGAACGCCAGACGGAAGCCCTTGGTCCGATGATGAGGCTGGGGTAATGCCGCATTTACCAATACGGCCGGTGGAATTTCGACGGGTCCTGCTGCCATTATGCGTGCTTTGTTTGTTGCCATAGTGGAATCGATGATACCAGAAGGGGAATTAAAAATAAAAATATTAAGGGGCGGAACGGTCCCAGAACCCGGGGTTAAACCGGCCTATTTGCCCCCCACCCTGCCGTAATCATCCTGGGAGCGTTCGATGTCATCCTCGCCAAAGTATTCACCGGTTTGGACTTCGATGAACGCCATTGCCACCTTCCCCGTATTGGCTATACGGTGCCAGCCCGTCATGGGAATGTCGATACCCTGCCCGGCATTCAGGGATATTTCCCTGCCATCCAGCGTAACCTGCGCAGTCCCCTTCAAAATAAACCAGTGTTCCTTGCGCTTAAAATGCCTTTGATAGGATATCCGGCAGCCGGGATTGACCTCTATCCGCTTTACCTTATGGTCCGGTTCATCAGACAAGACCACAAAATAGCCCCAGGGCCGTTTATCCATTCCGTTTTCAATCATGTATTAATGATAGCGTCTTTCCGGGCCTTTACCGCACTACTCCGGCATTCCAGAGGCTGCGCACAACCAATTTTGACCTGAAGGTGGCCAGGTTCTCGCCGGGGAAACGACAGCAGGAGACACTTCGGCGTTCTCCAGCCACGAGGTCAAAATAGTTGTCGTCCCAAATACGGGGTCTGCCCCCTGCCGCTATTTCCACAAACCGCGCCAGGCTAGCCGACCTCAGGGAAACCACCCACCTCGCCCCTTGGGCCTTCACCACAACAGCAATGCGGGGATTAACGAGTTCAAGATGCTTTGAGGGGGCGAAGAATACCACTCCACCGGAAACCCGCCCACCGTCTGTTTCGTCATTCAGTGAAAATACTACAGCTACCTTCCGCGCTCCCGCGCGGGATACATGCGCGGCCAGGTCCAGGTCAGCCACCGGGGTGTCGGCCAGCGCCCGACCAACAATCCGCATGGCGCCTCCGGCCAGTTTCCTGCCCCCCATCATCACCAGTTTCCAGGACATTTTTCCCCGGAACGGCGATGCGGTGTCATTAGTCACATGAAGGCGTACCCTGGTTCCCTCCTCACAGGCCGACAACAATACCGGCGAATAGAACCGCTTGGCGAAGTAATGGAGGGCCTTCCACCGCCCGTGGTAGTCGACGGATGACCACGAGGGGCACGGCCAGCAGTCATTCAATTGCCAGTAAATAGTTCCCGACACCCTGGCCCGGTTCCTCCTCCAGTGCTCAATGCCATAGCGCATCGCCTCGGCCTGCAAAAGCTGGGATGTATAGCTTAGCGATGAAAAATCGGATGGCATCCGGAAATTCGCCGAAAGGAAGTGGGTGATGATTTCATTTCCACTTACACAACGCTGGCGGTGGTCCATAAGATATGAGGACATATTCCGCTCCCCCGCCGGAATGCCCGAACTGAAAGTTGCCGGGTCGGGCAGGGACTGGAACCCGAATTCGCTGACAAAACGGGGCAAATGCTCCCGGTAAACGGTGAAAGGCTTTCGACCATGCCAGACCGACCAGTCATGCGCATCGCCATGGGATTCCGCACTGGCCTTTAGGCGGGGATTTCCAGAGGAAGGAGAACTGGGCCAGTATGCAGTGTCGGGATCCTCCCGGCGGACACATTCAGGCAGCACCTGGTGAAACAGCTTTTTATATGCCTTCCGGGATTCGGGAGGAGGAGACCAGTTCCATTCCGTCATCCCCGCCTCCATTTCATTATTCCCGCACCACAGGGCGATTGAGGGATGGTGGCGAAGACGGCGGATGTTATCCACAGCCTCATGGCGGACATTTTCGATAAAGGCCCGGTCACCCGGATACTGTGAGCAGGCGAACATGAAATCCTGCCAGACCAGCAGGCCCATTTCATCGCACAGCTCATAGAAAATATCATTCTCGTAGAATCCCCCACCCCAAACCCTCAGCATGTTCATGTTGGCATCCCGGGCGCCGGACAACAGGTGCCGGTACCTCTCCTCGTCTACCCGCTCCGGGAAGGAATCTGCCGGAATCCAGTTAGCACCCTTGGCGAAAACAGGAATGCCATTCACCACGAAGGTGAAAGACTCGCCCCAACGGTCTTTTTTACGGGACAGTTCCAGGCGGCGAATTCCCAGCTTTTTGGAATCTTTGTCGAGACATTCCCCTTCCTCCCCCAGCAGGCTGGTTTCAAGATGGTAGAGGTGCTGTTTTCCATATCCATTGGGCCACCAAACCGCGGGAGAAGGGATGTTAAATTCCACAGCGGCGGATTTTCCATCAATAACGGCGGTTGCCTGCCTGACCTTTCCACATGGAGCGGTAAGGGTCATGACAATGGAGAGCGGCCCTTTCCTCCACCTCTCCACCTCCACGATTACATTAAGACGGACACCCCCCCGGTCATGCTCCTGCCGGGAATGAACCTGCGTTATGCGGGCCGTGTTCCGGCATTCCAACCGGACAGGCCGCCATACACCAGAAACCGGCAGGCGAGGCCCCCAATCCCAGCCATACTGGCAGGGCGCCTTTCTGACAAACGGCCCGCCAGGTTCGGAAAATTCACTGGGCCAGCTTACATGCGGCTGTTTCCGTTTTAACCCGGCGCGTGAACATGGGGGAGAAAATATAATTACCAGCTCGTTATTACCGTTCCGCAGGAAATGCCGGACATCAATCCGCCACTGGACAAACATGTTGTCCGTCTTCGCCAAAAGGCGCCCGTTTAGCCGGATTTCCGCGATGGTATCCAACCCATCCAGGACTAAGACCGCGCTGTCACGGGAAAGCATTCCCGGTGACACCTTAAAACGCTTCCGGTATTCCCAGGACGACTCGATAACCCAGCGCATCTTCCCTTCGTTGTCGCCAACAAACGGGTCCGGGATCTTCCCCGCCCGCAATAAATCGGTGAAGTTACTGCCCGGCACTACTGCCGGCATCCAGGCCGTTGTTCCCACACCCCGGAATTCCCAGCTTCCGGATAGATTAAGCATGACCCGGCTATCCATCTTTGTTCATTTTACCGGACAGGACCAGGCACTCTCCCACAAGTGAAAGTGATCCCGTCACCACCACCAAGCCACCAGAGGATGCGGATGCTTTGGCGGATTCCAGCGCTGCAGACACCGACCCCCCTTTCACCGCCACAGCCGGGTATCCGGCAACCGCTTCAGCCATGTCATCAAGGGCAAAGGCCCGCGGATGGGATAATTCAGGCAGATAAATCTTTTCGGCTAATGGACCCAACTCCCTGACAAATCCGTGCAGATCCTTTCCGCGAAGCATCCCCAAAACCAGTTGGATAGGAGCATTGGGAAAGAATTCGCGGAGATATTCTGCCAGTGCCTGGCCGGAAGCAGGATTGTGGGCTCCGTCCAAAAGGACCGGCGGAACTCCCGGGGAGCCTGCCAGCATCTGGAGACGGCCCGGCCATACTGCCGAACGGAGCCCCTCGCGCAACCCCGCCTCGCTCAGCCCCAGCTTTTCGCGGAGAACCAGCGCGCACCCCACCGCCACCAGGGCGTTGCCCAGCTGATGGCGTCCGGCGAGGCGGATCTCGAGCCGCTCGAAAACACCCCAAGGCGTGCGCGCAGTAAAAACCGCACCCTCCCTGGAGAAGACCAGGTTTTCTGCCGTAATCTCCCTTCCAACCAGGTGCAGGGGGGCACCACGGGAACGGCAGGCTTTTCTTATTACCTCGAGCGCCCCGGGATTTTGCGCGGCACATATTACCGGCGCCCCGGATTTGATCACCCCCGCTTTCTCCCCCGCAATCGCCTCAATGGTATTGCCCAACTGTTCAGTGTGGTCCAGGGATATCGATGTCAGGCATACGGCCTCAGCCCCGGCTGAATTTACTGAATCAAGCCGGCCACCCATGCCCACCTCAAGGACTGCGGCAGATACCTGCTCAGTGGCAAACCAGGAAAACGCCATCGCAGTGAGAATCTCGAAGGTGGTCGCCCTGCCGTCAGGCTGGGACGCCATTGCCTCCACAGCCGGCTCAAAACTTAGGGCCAGTTCCGCAAACCGTCCAGGCGAAACAGTTTTTCCGGAAACCCTCAGGCGTTCAGTCCAATCCACCAGGTGGGGGGAGGTAAACAGCCCCGGCTTCCTGCCGGATGCCAGTATCATTGAGGAGAGCATTGCCGAAACGGAGCCTTTGCCCTTGGTGCCAGCCACGATTACACAGGGATACCGGACCTGGGGATTGCCAATTCCGTCAAGCAGAGAGCGCATCCGCGCCAGATTGAGGGTCTTCGAATCGTATCGCCAGCCGGAAGCGCGCTCATAATCCGCCAGCCGGCCTAAAAATTCTGACGCCCTCATATATTTATCCGGGGTCATGTCATTCATCCCGATCTCCCGCCCCACCGGGGCTCAACCTAATAAATCGGGAACTTATTTACCAGCTTCAAAACCTGGGATTTAATGGCACTGCGCATCCGCATGTCGGACGGGCGGCGCAGGATGTCGGACATCCACTCGGCGACCTTCCTTGCCTCCGGTTCCTTCATCCCCCGGGTGGTCATACCGGGCGTACCAAGGCGGATTCCGCTGGTAACCATGGGCGGCTTTAAATCAAACGGGATGACCTGTTTATTTACAACCATGTTGGCTTCTTCAAGTGCATCGGCTGCATCCTTTCCGGTGATACCCAGGGGAGAAACATCGAGCACCATCAGGTGGTTCTCGGTTCCACCACCAACCACCCTGATACCCTTCGAAAGGAACACCTCGGACATCGCGCGGGCGTTCTTCAGGATTTGCGCCTGATACCTGCGGAAGGAGGCGCTCTGCGCTTCACGGAAAGCAACTGCCTTGGCGGCAATTACATGCATGAGCGGACCGCCCTGCGAACCCGGAAGGACGGCGCGGTCAATGGCGGCCTGATGGGCAGCCCCGCACAGGATGAGTCCACCGCGGGGGCCGCGCAATGTTTTGTGCGTAGTGGTCGTAACCACGGTGGAATGGGGAACGGGATCCGGATGAAGTTTAGCGACAACCAAGCCGGCGATGTGGGCAATGTCCGACATGAGAATTGCCCCGGTCTTCCTGGCTATCTCGCCGAACCGGGCGAAATCCAGCTGGAACATGTAGGACGAAAAGCCGGCGATTATCATCTTGGGCTTGTGCTGTTCGGCCAACCGCTCGATTTCGGCATAATCAATCCGGTTGGAGTCGCGATTCACGCCGTAGGAAACGATATTGAACCACTTGCCGGAAAAGTTGTATTTGAGTCCATGCGTCAGGTGCCCACCAGCATCCAGGGACATTCCCAACACCGTATCGCCCGGCTTAAGGAAAGCCATGTAGATGGCAAAATTCGCCTGCGCACCTGAATGAGGCTGGACGTTGGCATGATCAGAACCGAACAGCTGCTTGGCCCGGTCAATGGCAATCTGCTCGATTTGATCGTGGTAACGGACTCCGTTGTAGTAGCGCTTGCCCGGATACCCCTCGGCATATTTGTTAGTCAGGCAGGTACCAGTCGCTTCCATGACGGCACGGCTGGTGTAGTTTTCTGAAGGTATAAGTACTATGGTTTCTTTCTGGCGCTTCAACTCCGAGGCGATCAGCTGGGCAATGCGCGCGTCAGCGCTCTTTACATGCGGAATGGCCATCTCACTCACTGTTGTCCTCCTTTATCAACTTAAATCAGGTAGCGGGGATGAAAGCATTCATGCCCCTCCCCGGGCCTCGGAGAGGATTATAAGGCATCCACCCCTAAAAGGGGCGGAAGCCTTGCCGTGGCCTGGCCACGGTAGGACATACCGCCCTCAAGCGACCCGCCCCAAAGGGGCGAGTTTGCAGAGCTCGCCGAAGATGACGGAGGCCTGAGGAAGGCGACAGCCTGACGAAGGCCCGCCAGCGTGATTCCGAGCCTGGCGAGGAGAGGTCTCGCCCACCAAAGGGGGGCGGACCAGGATCAGGATTTCGGCAGGGTCAGGGCGCGCTGCAGGGTGCGATGCGAAAAAGCGAATACCAGCAGGGGAGGCAGGAGGGTCAGCACCATGGAAGCGGCAATAATGCAGGGGGGCTGGAGCCAAGTGGACATATTGAACACGAATACAGGGAGCGTCCAGTGTATCCTCTGCTGGCAGACGATCAGGGACCACATAAAGTTGGAATATGACCACAGGAACGCATACAGGCCGACAACAGCCATCATCGGCTTGGCAAAAGGCAGGGCCACCCGCCAAAACAGGCTCCATTCACCCGCACCATAGATGGTTGCTTCCTCGTAATAATCGCGTGGAATAGTGTCAAAGAAGCCCTTCATAAGGTAGATGTAATAACCGTTGACTACAGTCGGCAATACCAGGGCCCAGACCGAATTGAGCAGCCCCAGATTCCTGAGAAGCAGGAAATTCGGCACGGCAATCGCCTCAATGGGGAATGCCGCCAATGCCAGGAAATACACCAGCAACATCTGGAATGGCCCCATCGCATAGCGCGAAAGCACATAAGCGGCGCCAGTGTTAATCATCACCGCCATGACCGTGAAAATAAGGGCAAAGAGGGCGGTGTTCCAAAGCGCCCCTGCTCCCCCGGTCAGGAACCGCCAGGGGAAATCCAGCCAATCAGGAATGTATTTCGGGACTGAAGCCGCACTGGTGCCCTCGGTTATCCAGGACCAAACCCGGCGATAGTTCTTCAGCAATATCTCAGAGACATATGCGAACTTATGCTTCTCCCAATCCAGATGGTCCATTTCAGGCTGGGGCCAGGGGATCTGGTCAAAGGATCCCACTCCGGTTCCAAATGCCCGGTTCAGAGCATCAATAGACCCGTTATATTTCGACTCGAGGAACCGCCTCCAGATGGATTCCGCTGTCCTTACCCTGACGGCATCAGGTGGCAGGGCGTGGACATAGGCATCCCAGTCGTAATATGCGGTGGCGGAAGCCGGCAGCTCATGGGCGGTGGCTGGCAGGGAAACGGTGGCGCAGGGAACCCCGTAAATAGCCGTAACCCCGTCCGCCGTGCCATGGCGCTTGGCCAGAAACTTGCGGTATTTGTCCTGAAGTGGAACCGGATTAATAATCTCGAGCAGGTAGCTGTTCATGGAACCAAATACAAATGCCTTCCAATACCTGGCAGCCACCGGCTTAACGGGCAGGGTCTCGGGGAATGCTATATCTCCCCAAATCGAACAGGAAGTGCCCATCACCTTGTTTAGCCTGGCAATATCACCCTTGAATTCCGGGAGAAGTTTAAGCCAGTTTTGATATGCCCATTCGGAAGGCCAGACTGATTTCATCGCCGGCTCCAACCGGTTAGAAAGAAATTCGATGTATTCCGTAGTCTGTTCATCATCAAAAGGATAAGCACCACGAACCGACATATTGGGAAGCGATGGCAGGATTACATGGGAAAACGACTCGAATCCCGTCCCAAATTTGAGGTTGATGGCAGTCACATCACCGTATTTACGCCGGAGATGGGACTTCCACGCGATCTCACCCAGCCCGGTGTAGGCGGTCATAATAGTTCCACCCTGCCGATACCCCCAGCCAGTGAACAGCATGGCCTGGTGGCTCCAAGGCATCGTCTTAAGGCACTCGTATCCATCCCGCGCCCGGGCCTTCCAATTCCCCCCGCCCTGAACCATCCGCAAGTCGCCCTCAAAATTGGTAATAATTGCACCCTCGGGCATTGGCCGACCGTACCTTTCATTGAATCCATTCATCTCCGCAAAATAGTCCCATTTCGCGGCTACATAATGGGTATACATCCGCTTTGAATCCACCAGATGCCGGAGGTCTGGCCACTTCTTCAGCGCCCAGGCATCACTCACATCCCCGAATGAAAGAATGAACAGATAAATGAAGGGGGCCACAACCAGCAGTGCCATGCCCACTGCAATTGAATAAGCCGATATCTGAAGCACCTTCTCATGAACACCGGCGCGCCGGAATGGGAGGAACAGCGGCATACTCCTAAACCCCCATGACCTTGAGCTGGCCACTGCGAACAGCCCGCATCTGGTAGATGGAGAACACCAGTATCACCGACACCAACAGCCAAACCTCGGCCATGGCGTAGCCGAACCTGATGTAAACATAAGCCTGGTTAAAAATGTCGAGGCCAATCACATAGGTACGGTTGTCCGGACCTCCCTGAGTCAGCAGGAAGACCTGCTCCGCCGTCCGCGCTGCGGACATCAGCCACCCCACGAGGGTAATTCCAATAACCGGCTTGAGATGGGGAAAGGTAACGCTTTTGAACCTTTCCGCCACGCCGGCCCCGGCCATTTCGGCATCCTCATATAGCGCCTCAGGTATTGCCGAGATAGCGGCAAGATAAACCAGTCCGCTCACTCCCAATGTGGCCCAGGCCTGCGGCAGAACGGTGGCAAACATCGCCACCCCGGATTCGCCCAGCCAGTCGCGGGGGGGGAATCCCAGCAAACCAACCAGGCTATTGAATGCCCCACCAATGTCATACATCTGCCGCCACAGCAGGGCTACAACCACGCTGGATGCCACCGCGGGGAGAAAAAAGGCGGACCGGATAACAAACCCGCCGCGGGGGATGTTCGCCAATACCAGGGCCAAAACGAGAGGACCAATAAAAGAAAGGAAAAATGAGATAAGCATAAAATAGAATGTGTTAAAGACCGCCTTCTGGGAAAGCGGGCTTATGATGACATCATAAAAATTCGCCAACCCGATAAATACTCCCCCATCCCGCAGCACATGGGTAAACATGCTCATCTTCAGACCCATAAACAGGGGAATAACACCGAAAGCCAGAGACAATACAATCGCGGGAAAGAACAGGCCCATAGAAAATACCCACTTGGCTCCGGTCATGGCCTGCATGGGGGCGCGCCGATAATCCACCAGCTCACTCCGGAGCAGAAGAATAAGGCGCACCAGAACAAAAAGCATAAATGCGGCGATAGAGCCCATAATCCCCCAGCCAATCACCTTCCACTTGGTGAGGGTATGGCGGGATTTATTGTGAACTTTTTCATCAAAATTATCCTGAACACTGCGGAGCAGGGTCTCCGGCGGAGTCCCCTCCCGCATCATCGAAAGAAGCGCCGGACCCAATATCAAGGCGAACTCGTCCCACTGCCGATCCGAGGGTAGAATTCGGGCACCGGACATTGCCGAGGTCATTGCGCTTCCCCATTCAGCCGGGTATCCGGCCAATGCCGGATGACCCGGATATTTTGCCAGGTAGCTCGTAGGTATAAACTCCGGTTTTTCGTCCAACGCCATTGTGAGAACCTGATGCTCCAATCCGCTTCCAGCGTCGCGAACGGTGGTGTAGTAGTCCCAAATGGCGTGCCGCACTGCTGAGTCCTTCACATATGAAGGAATAACCCCGACAAGGGTCCGGAATGAAAATCTTATTGGTTCATTTATTAGTGCACCTGGTATGGGGGCAAGAAGCGGGCGGGACGACTGCAAATAGGGCCCGGTGGGATTGTCCCATCGCTCATCAACAAATCCGATGGAAACTATCGCCAATGCCACCTTTCCCTCAAGGAATGCGGTTTGCAATCCCCTATCCTGGATAACTATGGCACCGGGACCGGCGGGGCGAATCGCAGCGCCCAGTTCCGCCATTGCCTGGGTTGCCCGTCGTGCGGAATCGCATGACATATTCACCTCGATACCGCTCTCCGCCATCTTTACCGGCTCTTCCCCGCCTGCCTGCCGGGCGACCGCCAGCCAAACTGCCGCCAAATCAGCCGGACTTCTTAGTGCCAGTCCCGCCCTTTTTCCGGGTAACGCCAACTTGGCCGCCATCCTGCCCAGTTCCGTCCAGGTCCGGGGCATGGATTTTTCCGATAATTTATTGGAAGCAAATACCTGCCTGTTACCGACCAGCATGGCATAGTCGGCAAAAGTAATTACCCCCCATGTTCTTCCCTCTAGTTTCAGCTCATCGGTGAGCGATTTCGGCCACCGGTCCTTTTCCATCCAGCCCTCATAAAGATCGTCAACCGGCTGAATAAGCCCCTCCCGCACATATCCGCTCAACTCGGTATTACTAAGAGCAAGAATTTCCGGGCCGGCGGAACCCGCCACGCTCATTACTTCGGCTGCTCCCCATGAGGCACCGGGAAGCCAAAGCCTCTCGAACTCGTAAACATTAATTCCCGGATGGGCTATCTGGTATTTCTCAAAAGCCACCCTGCCAGCGCGATTTATGATTTCCCCGGTCCCTTTCCATGGAACCATGCCAATCTGGGCATAAATATCGACAGCAAAAGCGGATACAGGAAGAAGGAAACCGGCGAGCGAGAAAATAAAGGCAATAAGACCAGAAAGACTAAAGACTCCCCTGGTTCCTGATTTCATGTCAATACGAGTGGTCCCCTGCATTAATACAAGTTTACAACAATGTCGCTGGGAGGGGAAAAGGCTATTTCCCGGTATTTTTCCGGGTAATCCGGGTAAGTTCCTCTAATTCACTGGCAGGTATTTCCGGGCCCCCTGTTGAAGCAGGGAATGAACCTTGCACGACTTCACGGGCATAGGATTTGACTGCTTGGGCAAACAATTCCAGACCATTGGCATAGGCTTTAGCGAACTTGGGGGGTGCCACACTTAAACCCACCAAATCGTTAAAAACCAGCACCTGACCGTCGCAATCAGGCCCCGCCCCAATCCCGATCACCGGAACCAGACAAGCCTTCGCTATCAAGGCAGCAACAGAATAAGGGATCGATTCGAGCACTATCGAAAATGCCCCCGCTTTCTCGACCGCCATAGCGCCCTGAAAAACCTCCAATGCCGCCTGGGTATTACGGCCCTGGGCCTTGAATCCCCCGTATTGGTTCACCTTCTGGGGAGTAAGACCGACATGCCCCATAACCGGAATGCCAATCTCGGAAATTCTTTTAACCATTTCCGCAATCTCGAGGCCCCCTTCCAGCTTGACGGCATCCGCGCCCGCTTTCACAAACAATCCCGCATTGCGAACGGCATCATCTGCACCCGTCTGGTATGAAAGGAAAGGCATATCCGCCACCACCAGGGCGCGGGAAACGCCCCGGCGCACCGCTTTGAGGTGGTGAAGCATCTCATCCATTGAAACCGGCAGGGTGTTTTCATATCCCAGAACAACATTTCCAACTGAATCACCGACCAGAACGATATCAATACCGGCCCCATCAATAAGCCGGGCAGTGGGGGCATCATAGGCAGTAAGCGCGGTTATTTTCCCCGCGCCCTTCCGCGCCCGGATTAGCGGAACGGTGATCCGGTCAGTCGTCATGCCTTCCACCGGAGATTCATGTCACGGGCTGCCTTGACCTCATCCAGCCGGCCCACCGGCATTGTGTTGGGGGCCGAATGCAGGGCCTCGGGATCCATGGCACAGACTTCCGCGAATGCCTTCGCGAACGCCTCCATGGTTCCCCGGCTTTCGGTTTCAGTAGGTTCAACCATCAATGCCTCTTCCACGATTAATGGAAAGTATATCGTGGGGGCATAATACCCCTTATCCAGAAGACCTTTGGCTATATCCAGCGCCGTTATCCCCTTGGATTGCTTCAAAGACTTCGCAGTAAGCACAAACTCATGCAAACATGCCCCGCTATAAGCGGTTGGCAGAATCTTCTCCAGCAGATTACGCAGGAAATTGGCGTTAATAACGGCGGTCTCGGACACTTCACGCAGGCCACCGCCCCCGCATCGGACCATGTAGGAAAGGGCACGGACAATCACGCCAAAGTTTCCATGAAAGGCCGTGAGCTTGCCGATTGATTTGGGGCGGTTGTGGTCGAAATGAAAATGCCCAAAGGCATCGCGCGCCACCAAAGGAGCCGGGAGGAAAGGTTCCAGGTCGGCGGTACAGGCAATCGCGCCGGCTCCCGGGCCACCTCCACCATGTGGAGTCGAAAATGTCTTATGCAGATTAAAATGCATCAGGTCAGCCCCCAATGATGATGGCCGGGCCATCCCCATCAAGGCATTCATGTTGGCCCCATCAAGATATACGAGACCCCCTGCTTCATGAACCATCTGGGCGGCTTCCTGCATCCGGCCCTCAAACAATCCCAGGGTATTAGGATTAGTAACCATGAGCGCTGCGACATCATCTGACAGGGCGGCCTGCAGATTTTTCAGGTCAATACATCCATCCGGACCGGATGCCACAGTTTCCACGGTAAATCCACAAAGGGCGGCGCTGGCGGGATTGGTACCGTGGGAAGTGTCGGTAACCAGGACTTTCCCGCGTTTCCTTCCCCGTGATTCATGCCAGCCCCTGACCATCATGAGGGCGCCCAATTCACTCTGCGCCCCGGCAGCCGGCTGCAGGGAAACACGCGCAAATCCCGAGATTTCCGCCAACCAACGGGCAGTCTCCCAGACAATCTCCATGCATCCCTGGGTCATAGATTCATCCCAAAGTGGATGCGCCTGCACCACCTCCGGCAGGGCGGCCATGTCCTCATTGAAGCGCGGATTATATTTCATCGTGCAGGAACCGAGCGGATAAAAGTGCGTGTCCACTCCGGCATTCTTCTTTGAAAGGCGGTTGAAATGCCTGACCACATCCAGCTCGGACAGCTCCGGAAGGGGTGGAACTTCCCCCCGGATAAACTCCGCGGGAATTCCCTGCTCCGCCGGAACTCCCCCGACATAGTCTTCAGCCTGGCCATGAGACAACTCAAACAGGAGCGGCTCTTCGTGAATCATTTCGCCCCTCCCGTCTTCAATCGGCCAAGGGAACCGGCCAAACCCCGGACTAGTTCGTCTATATCATGGAGGCTCTTGGTCTCCGTGGCACAAACGATAAGTTCCCGCTCCCGGGCTGACCCGAATCTCGAAAGGGGAACGCCCGGAACAATCCGGTCATGCCTCGCCATGTCGGAACAGATTGCCGAGGCATTAAAAGGGAGTTCAAGAACGAACTCATGAAAGAAAGGCGCATTATGAACCCGCTTAACACCGGGAATCCTCAAAAGCCGTTCCAATGCCTTACGGGCACGGACTGCGCAGGCAGAAGCCATGTCGCGGAGGCCCCGGCCTCCCCGCAGTGCCACGCATACCGTAAATGCCAGGGCACAAAGAGCCTGGTTTGAACAAATATTCGAGGAAGCCTTCTCACGCCGGATATGCTGTTCCCTTGCCTGCAGGGTAAGGACAAATCCCCGCCGTCCTTTTTTATCTACAGTTACCCCAACAATCCGCCCCGGCATCTTCCTTACCAGCTCCGCCCGAACCGCCATAAAACCGGCATATGGACCCCCGAAGGATAAAGGAAGCCCCAGTGGCTGGCAGTCACCCACTGCAATGTCGGCACCCCAATCACCGGGAGGCTTCAAGAGCCCGAGCGAAACCGGATTCACCACGGCAATTGTCATCGCGCCGTGCGATTTTGCCCGCGCCGCCAGTTCCTCAACCTGCTCGAGGCATCCAAGATAATTCGGATGTTGGACGACGACAGCGGCCGTATTTTCCCAGTTAACCCGGGAGAAATCGGCAATTCCATCCCTTTCAGGAAGATTTTCCAGGAGTACTCCGGCATGGGATGTGTAAGTTTCGAGAACCCGGCGGTAAAGGGGATTTAGCCCGGGAGCCACAAAGACCCGGGGATGGTTGGTAACCCGCCATGCCATAAGCACGGCCTCAGCAAGGGCCGAGCCCGCGTCATAAAGCGAGGCATTGGCATAATCCAGTCCCGTGAGCTGGCAAACAACCGTTTGAAACTCGTAGAAAGCCTGAAGCGAACCCTGACTCGCCTCGGCCTGATAAGGCGTGTAGGCGGTAAGGAACTCTCCCCTGGAAATTATGGATTTAACCGCGGATGGGATGTAGTGCTCATAGGCACCGCCACCGGCGAATGAAAGGCGGGGCATCTGGTTTTTTGCCAGAATCCCCCTGATAGTGCGCTCCGCCTCTGGCTCAGACAATCCCGCAGGAAGGTCCAGATACCTTTCAAGACGAACGCTATCGGGCAGGGTCGAAAAAAGGGATTCAGTCTGTTGAACGCCAAACGACTTGAGCATGGCGCAGGTATCTTCCGGGGTGTGCGGTATGTATGCCATTGGCGTTATTTCCCCTTAGTCCTAGTGATGCCCGCCCTTCGCACAGAATGAGGCATAGGCAGCGGCATCCATCAGCGCAGACAACTCGGTCCCGGTCATCGAATCCCCGGCTATTTCGACTTCAACAAGCCATCCAGAACCAAAAGGATCCTTGGCAACTGAATCGGCGGCGGCGACTGCAGCGGTGTTCACGGCAACAACCTTTCCGGAAATAGGGGCATTAAGGTCGAACGCGGCCTTGACGGTCTCAACCGCCCCAAATGGTGTTCCGGCTTTTATCGCCGTCCCGGCGGGCGGGAGGTCAAGATAAACGATGTCCTTTATCTGCTTGATTGCAAAATCCGTAAGACCAAAGCGCGCGGTGCTCCCATCCAGCCCGACCCATTCATGAGTCTGCGTAAATTTAAGGTTTGCCGGGGCCATATACACTTCCTCCCTTGTGGAAAGGAGGTTTAATCCGCACTGCGGGCAGGGACTTACCCCGCACCGTCACTGCCAGATTATTTCCGTCCTCTCCTGATTTAATGAATCCCAGGCCGATGCCTGTTTTAAGACAGGGTGAATAAGTACCGCTTGTTACCGTACCGGCGGCAACCCCGTTGATTGTCAGGCCATACCCCATGCGGGGCACTCCTGGTCCGGAACAGGTGAAGGCTATCAGGTTGCGGGTATTTCCTATGGCCCGGATCTTTTCCAGCGCAGCCCTTCCCAGAAAATCCCCTTTATCCATTTTCACTGCCCATCCAATATTGGCTTCCATTGGATTCGTTTGCTCATCCAGCTCGTGCCCATACAATGAATATGCCATCTCCAACCTCAATCCGTCCCGGGATCCCAGTCCACATGAAGCAACTGGCAGGCTTTTCCCTGCCTCTAAAAGGGCCCGCCACAGGCCTTCAGCCCGGGATGCATCCGGATAGAATTCAAATCCGTCCTCACCGGTATATCCCGTGCGCGAGACCAGCATACGAACCCCGCCAACCGATACATCTGAAATATAAAACCTTTTCAGGGAAGAAAGCCCCGGGGACAACTTTTCTGCCACCTCTCCTGACTTGGGCCCCTGCAAAGCCACCATCGCCAGCTCATCTGACCGGTCAGTCATTTCCACATCCCCCCTTAGGAGGGTTTTGAAATGGGCCGCAATCTTGGCGTGATTCCCCGCGTTGGCAATAACCATGTATTCCCCACCCAGCTTGAACACAATAAGGTCGTCCCGAATTCCCCCATTTTCATTCAATGCGATGGTGTAGTGTCCCATGCCGTCCGGGAGGCGGGTTATGTCATTGGTAAGGGTGCGCTGGAGAAAATCGGTGGCTCCCGAACCTTTCAGGAAAATTCGCGCCATGTGGGAGGCATCAAACAGGCCGGCACGCTCACGGACCGCCATGTGTTCATCTACAATCCCGGCAAACATAACGGGCATATCCCAACCCGCATATTCAACCATCTCGCCGCCCAATTCACGGTGCAGATTATTCAACGGAGTCTTATTTATGGTTTTAACTTCCATGGATGACGCCAATTCTACATCAAACCGCAATCGCGATGCAGGCCTCCTGTAATGCCTCTGACAGGGTTGGATGGGGATGCTGAACGGCAGCCAGGCGGGATGCGGTTATTCCAAGTGAAATAGCCAGTCCCGCTTCAGAAATCATTTCAGAAACGCCGTGCCCGAGCATATGAACACCCAGTAATTTACCGGTTCCCTCTTCGGCAATAACCTTGACGAATCCCTCCGTCTCCTCCATACAATGCGCCCGCCCCATCGACCGGAACGGAACGGATGATTTGCGGAACTTAATATTCCGGGCGCGGGCCGCATCCTCCGAAAGCCCCACACAGGCGACCTCAGGCAGGGAATACACACAACGGGGAATTGTCTCCAGGTCCACATCATCGGGAACATTCAAAGCAGATGCCGCTGCCCGGCGACCCTGTGCCATGGCGGTATGGGCGAGCTGGATTCCCCCGGTAACATCCCCGGCGGCAAAAACTCCTGGAAGCGAAGTGCCCATGTGTCCGTCAACAATGATGGCTCCCCCGTCAGACAATGCCATTCCAATCATCTTGGCGGGAATACCATCCAATACCGGGGCACGACCAGTCGCCAAAAGCAGGGCTTCCCGCTCCAATATCGCCCCAGTTGAAGTGGTAACGATTACACTGCCGGCGCCCAATTCAACCTTGCTGACGCCCTCATTAACGCGGACCTCTACACCGGAAGCGGAAAGGGTTCTGGCCACCCGGCGTCCTATCTCGGAATCTTCAGTGCCCAGCAGGGAGCCCAAAGCTTCAAGGATGGTGATATTAACGCCCATACGCGAAAGCAGGCAGGCGAACTCGACACCGATTGCCCCGCCTCCCACAACCAGCATCGAAGCCGGCCACGAATCAGAGCGAATAAGTTCCTCGGAAGTCATGATGCGGCCCGGCACGAGGGAAAC
>Ga0315272_10000597_pt1 | contig 18533 bp, 16 predicted proteins | sample C3_middle_MG_FD_203918 | JGI IMG/M metagenome (GOLD analysis project Ga0315272, IMG submission 203918) | Sediment microbial communities from Yellowstone Lake, YNP, Wyoming, USA - C3_middle | ecosystem: Environmental > Aquatic > Freshwater > Lake > Sediment | place: USA: Wyoming | collected...
ATCGAGGTGTGGAAGAAGCTGGGGCCGGTGTATGCGCCGACGCCGTTCAGCCGGATGATCAATGTGTGGGAGCGAGCAGCGAGCATTGGGGCGCGGGATGCGATCAACTTTGTGGGGCTGGCGTGGCGCGATGGCCGGCTTGCCTTGAACGAGGGCACGGATTGTTTTTTTACCGAACCGACCGAGCAGTGCCCGTACTACAACCTGACGTTTCCAAGCGGACGCCCGGGCGATGGCATCGAGGTGATACGGCAGTTTCAGGGGACGTTTGGCGAGAGCGAGGCGGCGATCCCGCTGGTGTGGGCGCTGGGCGCGCACCTGAAAGCGTTCCTGGGCTACTGGCCGCACTTTGTGATGCAGTCGGACAAAGGGGCGGGAAAGTCTTCGGTGGTGAAAGCGATTGGCACGGCGATTGCCATGAAGCAATTTAGCCGCCAGACGCTGCAAAGTGAGTACCGCATCATTGGCAGCGTGAGCTACACGAGCCAGCCGGTGGCGTGGGGCGAGTTTTCAACCAACAAACAAGAGCTGCGCACCAAGGCGGTGGGCACGCTGCAGGAGTCTTACCAGTACGAGTCAACCAGCCGGGGCATTGGCCTGCGGCGCAAGTTCTTGATGAGTGCGCCGGTGCTGCTGAGTGGCGAGGATGTGCCGGTGGACGGGCTGGAGGGCAAGATTGTGCGGGCGACGCTGACGAAGGAAAAGCGCGGGCCGATGATTACCTCTGACTGCCCGACGTTCCCGATGCGCCAGTGGATCCAGTTCCTGGCCACGCAGGACAAGCGCCGCCTGCTGGCGCTGCATGTTGATCTGGTGGCCATGTTGCAAGCGACCAGCTTGGCCAAGGCAGATGACGCCGGCGCGGAGCGCATGGTGCACAACTATGCGGCCGTGGCGCTGGGCTGGCACCTGCTGTGCGAGTTTATGGACATTGCGGTCGAGACGGGCAACTTTCTGGGCGACTTGACCAAGCAGATGAATCAGCACATCGGAGAGACCAAGGCGAGCCGCCACCCATGGGTGTGGATCATCGAGAAGCTGCTGAGCGAGATTGCCCGCGGGGAGTTTAGATACCCGTTCAAGTTCGACACCGAGGATGGCGTGGAGGTGTTGTGCATCCGCACCGGGCACGTGATGGATCACATGGCGCAGAGCACCGGGCTGCGCGCCTTTTGGGATGAGCTGCCGATCAAGTCTGACCGGGCGCTAAAAAAGCAACTGGCGCTGGCAAATGTCTTGCTGCTGGATATGGATGGCGACGGCGAGGCGCTTGATCTTGAGCGCACAGTGCACGGCAAGCGGGTAGGTCACATGGTGGCGCTGAGCCTGCCGATGCTGCGGCAGTATGGGCTGCATGCGGTGGTGCCGATGGGGGAGATGTGATGATCAACAAAAACGACCCCGAACGCGAAGCCGCAAAACAAGCCCAGCTGCTTCGAGCGGCCCAAGAAAGTATTGGAACACCAGCCCACGCCGAGGCATTGGAATTTATCGCGCAGATGGCGATGCTCAGATACCGTTCTTTTGTGCGGGCAGGATTCACCGAAGCCCAAGCGATTGAATTGACGAAAGCGCGAGTATGAGCGGGATGTTTGGCGAGGAACGATCCACGTCCACGCACAAAAGCGTCGAGTGGTACACGCCAGGCTGGATTTTTGACGCGCTGGCGCTCACCTTCGATCTTGACCCATGCAGCCCTCATGACATGGAATCAGCGGTACCCGCCGCTAAGAAGTACACCGTTTTTGACGACGGCTTGAAAAGCCCTTGGTTTGGTCGGGTGTGGTTGAACCCGCCATATGGTCCTAATACGGCAATGTGGGTCGAGCGCATGACGAAACACGGCAATGGCATTGCATTGGTATTCAGCCGGACAGATGCCCACTGGTGCCAGGCCGCCATGAGATCCGCGACCGCAATGCTGTTCATATCAGGCCGGATTCAGTTCGTTCCAGGCAGGGAAAACCAGCACAAGAAAAGCCGGTGTGGTGCCGGCACTGTGCTGTTTGCCTTTGGCGATGATTGTGCACGGGCGTTGCGCAGGTTGGAGAGTTTTGGCGTCTTCGTGCAGAACCGGATTAGCGCCCGTCAAAGCGTGTTGGAGCTGTGCCCGGTATGAATGCCTTGCCCAAAGCCCGAACGCGCCGCCTGGCGCGATCTGGTGCGTCGATTCGCGCAGCGGCTGGAATGGTTTTGAGCCGTCCGCGTGCCTGCCTTGTCCCTCACCCCCCGCACCCCCTCACGATGGGAAACCGGCCCCACGGGGACAAGACTGGCAGGGCAAAGGGTCGCGCGGCGGGTTTTTTGGGCTGGCGGGTATATGGAGTGTGTGAAAAACCCGTGGAAATAGCGGTCACTACCACTGTATGCCACGTGGCTGTAAGGGTACCCCATCCACGGGTTGTGTCGATTTATCCACGGGTTGCCATGTTTTATCCACGGGTTGCCATGTTTTATCCACGGGTCTGTTTTTGCACTTTTGCGCCGGTGCCTCTCTCTATCTCTTTCATTTCATTAAGAAAAGAGAGAGATAGAGAGGGAGAACGTGCAAAAACATCAATCCACGGGTTTTTAAAGTGTAACAAAATGTATCCACGGGTTTGCTCTGCCATCCACGGGTTTTCGGTGGATGCTTTTTTAAGCAGAACCCAATACTGGCGCGGGTTTGAGCCTTGTTTTGTGCCAATCCACGCATCCACGGGTCGAAATGCCTATACCCCCCAAGAAAGTGGTTCGCAATGAGCACTGAAAACCCGGCTGATGAGCCGTTGATTGACGATTGGCTGACGTACATGGAGTCCAGCCGCGGCCGCACGGTGCGCACGATCGAGTGTTATCGGGCCGCGCTGATGCGGCTCAAGGAATTCATGGCGGGCAAGCCGTTGGTGGACGCTGACTCAGCTGAGTTGGAGGTGTTCTGTGGTTTGTGGCTGCACAAGAAGGGCGTGATTGCGCGCAGTCGCAAGCCCTACATCAGCGCAGTCAAGGGTTTCTATGCCTGGCTGAAAGCCAAGGGCAACGCCCGGGGCAACGCTGCCAAGGAACTGCTGCACCCGATCACCAGCCACCCGCTGCCGCGCACCATCAGCCTGGCCAACGCCGAGAAGCTGATGTGGGCGCCTGACATGAGCACATTCGTGGGCATCAGGGACGCATCGATCTTGTCGCTGCTGATTGGCTGTGGCTTGCGTGTGTCGGGCTTGACTGCCTTGAATGAGTCAGATCTGCGCACCATTGAGATCGAGTGTGTGCCGCGCTTGACGATCAGGGTCACAGAGAAGGGCAATCGTGAGCGCATCATGCCCGTGCCGCGTGAGGCTGAGGCGCTGCTGCGTGTGTACCTGGGGCATGAAGAGCTGGCCAGCATTGACCGATCATTCAAGGGTAAGGATGGCCGCACTGACAAGGTGTTGTTTGTTTCCACCAAGTCACCTACGCTCAAGCCGCATGAGCATACTGGTGAGACGCGCCGGCTGAGCCGCAAAGGGATCCATGATTTGATTCAAAGGCATGGCACCAAGGCTGGCATTCCAGAGCGCGACCTGCATCCCCATGCCATGCGCCATTTGTTTGGCACTGAGTTGCAGGAGGAAGACACGCCCACCCTGGCGATCCAGGAATTGATGGGGCACTCTGACCCCAAGAGCACGGCGATCTATGCCCAGCTTGCCATTCGCAAGAAGATGTCCACCATGGACAGGGCAGCGCCGCTGTCCAAGATGAAAACGCCCGTGAGCGAGTTGCTCAAGCGTTTGCCCAACTAACCCCCGGCTTTCCCCCTCACCTGCAAGGCTGACCCATATGTCCGACCGCACCGCGCCGTTACGCAATGCTTCTTATGTACCTACACCCAAAGGCTGTTATCAGGCGCGGCGAGGCGTAGATCGGGCGTTCTCCAAAACTGTAACAAGAACGGGCAGACTCGTTACGTGGTCACTGCGTGGTCTGGCAGTAAGCGCAGTGGCAGCGGGTGACGTCATAGCTACATGCAGGGGGTTTCATGTGTGATAAGCGCAGTGACACGGCTGCACAGAACTGGAATCAGCTCGATCTGCTGCCTGATGCACCGGGGGTGGGGGCTCGGCAGGAATACGACCACGGCCAGCCAAGGGGGGGTGGGTACCTGAATAAATGCACCCCGTCAGAAGTCGCAGAAGGGGTTCAAAAAAAATTCGCAAAAATTCGCCGATTCGCGCCGACTGGCGAAAACCGCACGCAGCCGGTCGATGCGCGCGAGGCAGCGCTGCTCGACGAGCTCGACGCCATGGGTTTGTCGCGGGTGATGCTGCAAATAGCGCACACCATCGGCTTTGACCACTTCATGGCAATGTGGCGGATCCTGGACGGGTCTTACGAGGCGATCACAGACAACGATTCGGGCATCTACATCCGCCTGCAGAGACTCAGCGCGTACCGGCGTTACCAGCTCAACCGATTTATAGAGGCGCTGGCGGCGATGGGCATGTCACAACCCCAGATTGCCTTGTCTGTCAAGCGCGACCTGGGTGAAAACGTGAGCGATCGTCACATATGGCGGCTCATGGCACCGGGTAGAGTCAAGCCATGAAGCGTGCCGTGATTTATGCCCGTGTGAGCACTCAGCGCCAGGCTGATGATGGCGTGTCGATGGAAAGCCAGATCGAGCAGTGCCGCGTCAAGGTCAAAGCGCTCGGGGCCGAGGTGGATCAGGTGTTTCGCGATGACGGCGTGAGCGGGCGCAGCGATAAGAGGCCCGGCTTTCAATCGGCGCTGGCGTATTGCGCGGCGCACCGGGTGAGTCACTTTGTGTGCTGGTCCACGTCACGTTTTGGGCGCAACCTGGAGGATGCGCTCAAGAACACGAAGCAATTGAGCGAGTGGGGCACGCGGGCGGCCTACGTGCACCAGGACATCGATCTGGACACCGACGCCGGCTGGATGCTCGGCGTGATGACCGGCATGATGGACGAGATTTACAGCCGCAACGTGGCACGGGACACGCTGCGGTCAATGATTACAGCCTCAAGGGACGGGTTTTTTGTCGGCGGCCGTGCGCCGTTCGGGTACTGGATAGAGAAAGTTGGCAAGCGCTCCAAATTGGCCGTGCACGAGGATCATGCGGCCATCGTTCGGATGATGTATGCGCTGGCCCTGAACGAGGGCCTGGGTGCGCAGGCGGTGGCGCTGCGCATGAATGCCGCCGGGCTGTTGCGCGAGGGTAAGACCTGGGGCAAGAACTCGGTAATGTTGATTTTGAAGAACCCGAGCTATATGGGCGTGCGCTTGTTCAACCAGATCAAGCACAAGACGCGCGAGGCAAAGGACGCGGAAGAAGTGGTGCAAGTTGCGGCCCATCCGGCCATAGTTTCCAAAGAAGATTTTGAAAAGGTGCAAACCATGATGCAAGACAGATCACCCCACGAAGTTGGCGGCACGGCTAAGAGCTGTTTTGCCTTCACCGGCCTGCTCAAGTGCGGCATTTGCGGCGACCAGCTCCAGATCCGCAACGGCACCGGGCGCGGCAAAAAAATCTACAACTATTACGCCTGTTTAGGGCACAAAAACGGCAAGCCGCGCTGCTGTCTCAAGCCCACCAGCGCCGAAGTGTTCGACACCTGGATGGTGGACGAGCTGCTGGACAAAGTTCTGACCACCAAAGTGGTGCAAAAGGTGATCGACGACATTCGGGCGAATGGCGGCAAATGGGCCGAAGAGCGCGCCCTGCGGCGCAAAGCGCTGGTCAAAGAGCTGCGCGAGGCTGAATTCAAGCGCGAGAAGATATTTGAAGTGATGGAGACGCTGGGCAAAGAGACGCCCAATCTCAAAGCAACCCAAGAACGCCTGAACGTGTTGCACGAGAGCATCAAAGACCTTGAGCAAGCCCTGAGCGACCTGGAGAACAAGCAAGCGCCGGATTACCGCCTGGTCGAAGTTGACCCAGAGATGGCCGTTGAGACCATCCACAAGGTGATCCGGGCTTGCCCGGATGTGAAGCAACTGCGCATGCTGATGAACACGTTTGTAAAACAGATCAGCGTCAACAATGGCAGCGTGATCGTTGACTACCGCGAGGATGCCTTATTGCGCAGTCCGGTGCCGACGGTTCATACAGGGGTTTCTTGGCTCCTCGACCTGGGCTCGAACCAGGGACCTACGGATTAAGAGTCCGAGCTTTCACAGACTTTAATAAAAAGAGGAGTAATAAGAGGAAGGATTCTTTATGAAATCTGGAAATGACAGCTTTTATTTATACGATCAATGGCCATGACCCGCCAAACGCAAACTCATCCCGAGTACCAACCACCACCCAATTTCAGTCGACGGGAGCGGTAGTGCACCCGCCTGTTTACGACTTTATTTATCCAGAATAGGAACACCAGTCTTCGACGGACTTTAAAACACATCGACGGACTTTAATCCTTACACCACAATCATCTGGCTCAACTCCAACTACTCCACCGTCACACTCTTGGCTAAGTTGCGCGGCTTATCGACATCCGTGCCTTTGGCACATGCGGTGTGATACGCCAGCAATTGCAAGGGCACCACATGCAAGAGCGGCGACAGCGCGCCATAATTCTCCGGCATGCGGATGACGTGAATGCCCTCGCCCGATTCGATGCGACTGTCGGCATCGGCCAGCACATACAGCACGCCGCCGCGGGCGCGCACTTCGTGCATATTGCTCTTGAGTTTTTCCAGCAGCGCATCGTTGGGCGCGACGGTGACCACCGGCATGGCGCTGGTCACCAAGGCCAGCGGGCCGTGCTTGAGCTCGCCCGCCGGGTAGGCCTCGGCATGGATGTAGCTGATTTCCTTGAGCTTGAGCGCCCCTTCCATGGCAATCGGGTAGTGCAGGCCGCGGCCCAGAAAGAGCGCATTTTCTTTCTTGGCAAAGTCTTCCGACCAGGCCATCACCTGCGGCTCCAGCGCCAGCACGGCTTGCAAGGCGGTGGGCAGATGGCGCATGGCCTTGAGGTGGCGTGTTTCTTCGTCCTCACTGAGCCGGCCCTTGGCCTGGGCCAGCGCCAGCGTCAGCAGGAACAAGCCGGCCAATTGCGCCGTGAACGCCTTGGTGGAGGCAACGCCAATCTCAACCCCGGCACGCGTGATGTAGGCCAGTTGGCATTCACGCACCATGGCGCTGCTGGCCACATTGCAAATGGTCAAGGTGTTGGTCATGCCCAGGCTTTGCGCGTGGCGCAGCGCGGCCAATGTGTCGGCCGTCTCGCCGGACTGCGTGATGGTGACCACCAGGGTGCGCGGATTGGGGACGGAATCGCGGTAGCGGTATTCGCTGGCCACTTCCACCTGCGTGGGTATTTTGGCAATGCTCTCCAGCCAGTATTTGGCGGTACAGCCGCTGTAGTAACTGGTGCCGCAGGCCAGAATCAGGACCGAATCCATCTCCTTGAACACCCGCGCTGCGCTGGCAATGCCATCAAACAGCTCAGGCACGATGCCGTCAACGCCTTCCAGCGTATCGGCGATGGCGCGGGGCTGCTCGAAAATCTCTTTTTGCATGTAGTGGCGATAGGGCCCCAACTCGGCCGCACCGCTGTGCGCCACCACGGTTTTGACCGGGCGCTGCGACAGCGCTACCGGCTTGTACGCCTTGTCCACCAGCCAGTATTTGCCCAACTGAATATCGACGACGTCGCCCTCGTCCAGGTACACAATTTGATCGGTGACACCGGCCAGCGCCATGGCATCGCTGGCCAGAAAATGCTCCTGGCCGTCTTTTCCGATACCCAGAACCAAGGGAGAACCGGCCCGCGCGCCAATCAGGCGATGCGGCTCGTCTTTGCAAAACACGGCAATGGCGTAGGCACCGTGCAAGGATTTAAGCGCGGCCTTGACCGCTTCAAAAATGTCGCCGTCGTACAGGCTGTCGATCAGGTGGGCGATGACTTCGGTGTCCGTCTGGCTCTGGAACACATAGCCCTTGCCCTGAAGCAGGCTCCGCAGTTCATCGTGGTTTTCAATGATGCCGTTGTGCACCAGTGCCACACGGCCCGGCCGGCTGGCGGCGTCCGCCCCCGTGCCATGGCTGAAATGGGGGTGTGCGTTACCCACCACGGGCGCACCGTGCGTGGCCCAACGTGTGTGGGCAATGCCGGTCGTGCCTTCGAGTTGGCTGGCACTTACCTGCTCGGCAAGCTCGGCCACGCGTGCCGTGCTGCGCGCCCGCTGCAAACCGTCGCTCGCGACCACCGCCACGCCGCAAGAGTCATAGCCCCGGTACTCCAGCCGAGCCAGGCCTTGCACCAGAATGGGAACGATGTTGCGAACCGATACCGCACCGACAATGCCGCACATAGACTTCTCCAAAAATTGGTTGGGCTTATGGTAGAAGAATGGTTGCGAAATATGTGATCTATATTTTGCATGATATGGATGTTTATTTCATTTAAAACTTGTTAAGTAATTTTATTCCATTTGTTATTTATACATGAAATAAATATCTGCTATTTCTATTGACAAGTAAAACTACCTAAGTGCTAACCCGCTAGCGCAGGGCCACACTATTTGTTAGCATTCTTGTTCGCAATAAAGGCTAACAACCTGCCACTTCAACCTATTGAGCCGGAGAGTAATTTGTCAGCGGAGTTCATTCTTGAGACGCGCGGTTTGACCAAAGAATTCAGGGGCTTCGTGGCGGTCAACCAGGTGGACTTGAACGTTCGACGTGGCCATATCCACGCGCTGATTGGCCCTAACGGCGCAGGCAAAACCACTTTTTTCAACCTGCTGACCAAGTTTTTGACGCCGACGACGGGTTCCATCACGTTCAATGGCACCGACATCACGACCGAGAAGCCGGCGCAAACTGCGCGCCGCGGCATCGTCCGCTCGTTTCAGATTTCGGCCGTGTTTGCCCACATGACGGTGCTGGAGAACGTGCGTGCCGCGCTGCAACGCAACCTGGGCACCTCATTTCATTTCTGGAAGTCGGAAAACACCCTCACCCATTTGCATGCGCGTGCCCGCGAGTTGCTGGCCGAGGTTGACCTGCAGGACTTTGCCGACGAACTCACCGTCAACCTGCCTTATGGCCGCAAACGTGCACTCGAATTGGCCACAACGCTGGCCTTGGAGCCCGAGTTGATGCTGCTCGACGAACCAACCCAGGGCATGGGCCACGAGGATGTGGATCGGGTGACGCAACTGATCAAAAAAGTCTCGGTCGGACGCACCATTCTGATGGTGGAACACAACATGAATGTGGTGGCCTCGATTGCCGAGCGCATCACGGTTTTGCAGCGCGGCGCCATCATCGCCGACGGTCCTTATGCCGAGGTATCGAGCAACCCACTGGTGATTGAAGCCTATATGGGCACCGTCGATACCGCCTTGCAGGGAGCCCATTGAGATGACCCCCACGCTGGCCGCTTCGCATCCTGCGCCACCGAAGGAGCTCCTGCGCATCCAGGACCTGCACGCCTGGTACGGCGAATCGCACATCCTGCATGGCGTCAACCTGACGGTCAACGAAGGCGAGGTCGTGACGCTGCTGGGGCGCAATGGCGCCGGCCGCACCACCACCCTGCGCGCCATTGTGGGCCTCACCGGCGCGCGCACCGGCTCCATCAAGATCAATGGCACCGAGACCATCACACTGGCACCGCACCGGGTGGCCCACCTCGGCGTGGGCTACTGCCCCGAAGAGCGCGGCATTTTTGCCAGCCTGACGGCTGAAGAAAATCTGCTGCTACCGCCGACGCTTGCCCCTGGTGGCATGAGCGTCGCAGAGATTTACCAGATGTTTCCCAACCTCAAGGAACGCGCCGCCAGCCCCGGCACGCGGCTTTCGGGCGGTGAGCAGCAGATGCTGGCGGTGGCGCGCATTTTGCGCACCGGCGCGCGATTGTTGCTGCTCGATGAGATCTCCGAAGGCCTGGCTCCGGTGATCGTGCAAAAGCTCGGTGAAATGATCCTCACGCTCAAAGCCAAGGGCTACACCATCGTGCTGGTGGAACAAAACTTCCGCTTTGCCGCACCGCTGGCCGAACGCTTTTACGTGATGGAGCACGGCACCATCGTGAAACAGTTTGCCCAGGACCAACTGACCCAGAACATGGGTATGCTGCAGGAATATCTGGGTGTCTGACCCAGCGCCAAAGCCCCATTTGACAATTCAGATTCTTTCCATGTTTCGACACTTAACTTAAAAGGAGACTTCATGAAACTCAGTCCTCTCGTCGCCGCCTTGGCGATTGCTTTCGCCGTTGGCGCATCGGCACAAAACGCCGGCCCGGTCAAGATCGGCTTCATCACCGATATGTCCAGCGTGTATGCCGACATCGACGGCCCGGCCGGCGGTGAAATGATCAAGTGGGCCGCCCAGGATTTCGGCGGCAAGGTGCTCAAGCGCCCGATCGAAGTGCTGACCGCAGACCACCAGAACAAGGCTGACATCGCGAGCTCCAAAGCGCGCGAATGGATAGACAAGGATGGCCTGTCCATGCTCATAGGCGGCACCAACTCGGGCACCGCGCTGGCGATGTCCAAAGTGACCTCCGAGAAGAAGCGTCCTTTCATTGTGATTGGCGCCGGCTCGGCGCGCCTGACCAATGAAGACTGCTCGCCGTACACCGTGCACTACGCTTACGACACCGTGTCGCTGGCCAAGGTGGCCGCCTCGGCGCTGATCAAGGCCGGCAACAAGAGCTGGTATTTCCTGACCGCTGACTATGCCTTCGGCTACTCGCTTGAGGGCGACGCCTCCAACGTCGTCAAGGCCAACGGCGGCACCATCGCCGGCGCTGTGCGTCACCCGCTCAATGCGTCCGATTTTTCTTCCTTCTTGCTGCAAGCCCAATCGTCCAAGGCTCAAATTCTGGCGCTGGCCAATGCCGGCGGCGATTTCACCAACGCCATGAAGGCGGCCAAGGAATTCGGCATCACCAAGACCATGAAGGTGGCCGGCCTGCTGGTGTTCATCAACGACGTGCACAGCCTGGGTCTGGCCAACACCGAAGGCCTGCAACTGGCCGACAGCTGGTACTGGAACCAGGACGACGCTTCACGCAAATTTGCCAAGCGCTTCTTCGACAAATACAAGCGCATGCCTTCGAGCTTGCAAGCCGCCGACTACTCGGCTGCAGCCAATTACCTGAAAGCCGTGCAGACTGCGGGAACAACCGACGCCGACAAGGTGATGAGCACGCTCAAGAGCATGAAGTTCGACGACTTCTACAGCAAGGGCCAGATTCGCGCCGACGGCCGCATGATTCACGACATGTACCTGTTCCAGGTCAAGTCGGCCAAAGAGTCGAGTACGCCGTGGGATTACTACAAGACGATCGCCAAGGTCCCCGGTGACCAGGCTTTCACCACGGTAGCCGAGTCGAAATGTGCGTTGCTGAAGAAGTAAGTACACGGGAAATTTGATTCTCATCATTGCGAGTGACGCGCAGCGATCCATGCAGCGGTGGCACACCAGCATGGATTGCCACGGCCCACGGCCTCGCAATGATGACGTATCGAAACTGGTATTTCAAAGCATGAAGTAACAAGGTTTTAATGGAAATTTTTGGCATCCCGCTACAAGCTTTTCTGGGCCAACTGATGCTGGGCCTGGTCAATGGCGCTTTTTATGCCCTGCTCAGCCTCGGGCTGGCGGTGATCTTCGGCCTGCTCGGGGTGGTGAATTTTGCGCACGGCGCACTCTACATGCTGGGTGCCTTTGCCGCCTGGATGATGCTCGACAAATTGGGTATCAATTACTGGTTTGCGCTGCTGCTCGCGCCCCTGACGGTGGGTCTGCTGGGGATCGTGATTGAACGGCTTTTCTTGAGACGTCTGTACCAGCTCGATCCGCTTTACGGCATGCTGCTGACCTTTGGTCTGACACTGATCGCGGAAGGTGTTTTCCGCGAACTGTATGGCGTCTCAGGTCAAAACTACGATGTACCCGAACTGCTTTCGGGCGCCACCAATCTGGGCTTCATGGTGCTGCCCAATTACCGCGCCTGGGTGGTGCTGGTGTCGCTGGCGGTGTGCCTGGGCACCTGGTACCTGATTGAACGTACCCGGCTTGGCGCCTACCTGCGCGCCGGTACCGAAAATGCCAAACTGGTGCAGGCTTTCGGCATCAATGTGCCGCTCATGGTGATGCTGACCTACGGTGCCGGTGCGGCCTTGGCCGCGCTTGCCGGTGTACTGGCGGCGCCCATCATCCAGGTCAACCCCCTGATGGGTTCGAACCTGATCATCGTGGTGTTTGCGGTGGTGGTGATTGGCGGCATGGGCTCCATTCTGGGCTCCATCCTGACCGGGCTCGGACTGGGTGTGATCGAAGGTCTGACCCGTGTTTTTTACCCGGAAGCATCCAACATCGTGGTGTTTGTGATCATGGTCATTGTGCTGATGATCCGACCGGCGGGCCTGTTTGGCAAAGAGGCCTGAGGTATGTGGCCCCCACGCTTGTCGCTTCGCGTACTTCGCTGCCCCCCGAGGGGGTTAATTTTTCTAGGGAACGGCCCGTCGAAAAATTGTTTTGCCCTCAGAGGTTTGAATGACTAGTTATCAAAAGATGATCCGCGTGACCTACCTGGCGCTGCTGGCGCTGGCGCTGCTGACACCCGTGCTGGGGCTCTACCCGGTGTTTGTGATGAAGCTGCTGTGCTTTGCCATTTTTGCTTGCGCCTTCAACCTGCTGCTGGGTTTTACCGGACTGCTGTCGTTCGGCCATGCGGCGTTTTTCGGCTCGGCTGCCTACATCACCGGCTACCTTATCAAGTCGCAGAACTTGACGCCGGAGTTGGGAATTTTGGCGGGTGTGGTGGGCGCCGGCCTGATCGGTCTGCTGGTAGGTATGGTGGCGATCCGGCGCCAGGGCATTTATTTCGCCATGATTACCCTGGCGATTGCGCAGATGGTGTATTTTGTTTGCCTGCAAGTGCCTTTTACCGGCGGTGAAGACGGTCTGCAAGGGGTGCCGCGCGGTGCCTTGCTGGGCCTGTTCTCGCTCAACTCCGACACCGCCATGTATTACCTGGTGGTGGCCGTGTTTGTGGCGACCTTTCTCGGCGTCGCGCGCATTGTCACTTCGCCTTTCGGCCAGGTACTCAAAATGATTCGTGAAAACGAGGCCCGCGCCATTTCGCTGGGCTACGAGGTGGACCGCTACAAGCTGCTGGCGTTTGTGCTGTCGGCCGCGCTGGCCGGCTTGGCCGGCTCGCTGAAAACCTTGATCATGGGTTTTGCCACGCTGTCCGATGTGCACTGGTCGATGTCGGGGGAAGTGATTCTGATGACGCTGCTCGGTGGCGTCGGCACTTTGTTCGGCCCGGTCATGGGCGCCGGCATCGTGATCTCGTTGCAAGACACCTTGGCCGACAAGGTCGGCTCCTGGGTGAGCGTGATCATTGGTGTGATTTTTGTGCTCTGCGTGATGGCCTTCCGCAAAGGTGTGGTCGGTGAGTTGCACGCTTACCTTGAGCGGCGCAGACGCGCCGCAGCAATAAGCTCAGGCCAATAAGGATTGTCGGCTTGCCCGACAATCAAGCCATGAAAACCACCATCTCATTGCGCCACTTTCTGCTGGCGTTGGCAGTGGTCGCCGTTTGGGGCAGCAACTTCGTCGTCATCAAGCTGGCTTTGGGCCAAATGCCGCCTTTGCTGTTTGCCACTTTGCGCTTTGTGCTGGTGCTGCTGCCCATGGCTTTTTTCTTGCCGCGCCCCAAGGTGCCCTGGCGCAACATGGCCGGTTACGGCCTGCTGATCGGGGTTGGTCAGTTCGGCCTGCTGTATATCGCCATGAACGGCCACATCTCTGCCGGTCTGGCGTCGCTGGTGGTTCAAATTCAGGTTTTCTTCACCATCGCCTTGTCTATGCGTTTGACGCACGAGCGTTTGCAGCGCATGCAGTGGCTGGCGCTGGTCATGGCCAGCGCCGGGCTTGGCGTGATCGTGTTGCACACCGATGGCGGCACCAGCCTGTTGGGCTTGGGGTTGGTGTTGCTGGCTGCGCTGTGCTGGGCCAGCGGCAACATCGTGGCGCGCCAGGCGGGCCGGGTCAATATGGTGGCCTACGTGGTGTGGTCGGGCTTGTTCGCCATCGTGCCGCTGGCGGCACTGTCGCTGCTGGTTGAAGGCGCCGACGCGGTCAGCGCCGGTCTGCGCCATGCGGATGCAAAAGTGTGGGCTGCGGTGGCCTGGCAGGCTTGGGGCAATTCACTGTTTGGTTACGCCGCCTGGGGCTGGCTGCTGGCGCGCTACCCGGCCGCCACCATCACGCCGATGGCGCTGTTGGTGCCGCTGTTCGGCATGGGCAGCGCCGCACTGTGGCTGGGTGAGGGCCTGCCCGCCTGGAAAATCGGTGCTGCCGCGCTGGTGCTCGGCGGCTTGGCCTTGAATCTGCTCTGGCCGCGCTGGCGCCAATGGCTGAGCCGAGGCGAATAGTTCGGTAGGACTTCTTAAAAACATGGCACAAATTACACTGGATTCCATCGATCTCCAACTCCTTGACCGGCTGCAAAACGACGCATCGTTGAACAACCAGGCATTGGCCGCGCTGCTGCATATTTCACCGCCGACGGCACTGCGCCGCGTCAAGCGCTTGCGCGAAAGCGGCCTGATTGAACGCGAGGTCGCCGTGCTCAGCGTGGATCAGTTGGCGCTGGTGCTGGGTCATGGCTTGTGCTCGATTGCCGAGGTGACGCTGGACCGCCAGGACCAAGGCGCGCTCGAGGCGTTCGAGCAGCGCGTGCTGCGGGAAGACGCCGTGCAACAGTGCTACCGGGTCTCACCGGGACCGGACTTTTGTCTGGTGCTGCAGACCGCCAACATGCCCGACTATCTGGCGCTGGCACAACGGCTGTTCACAGCCGACGCCAATGTGCGCAACGTCAAAACGTTTTTCAGCATCAAGCGCAGTAAATTTGGCGCCCGCCTACCGCTGCCGACTAGGCTAGCGGGAGTGTAAAACTCACGCTGCAACCGGCCTCGACCGCGCCACTGGCCCACACGGTGCCGCCGTGGCGCTCTATGATTTTGCGACTCAACGCCAATCCCATTCCCAGACCTTCAAACTCGCGCGCCGGGTGCAGGCGCTGAAAGACATGAAAAAGCTGCTGGGCGTATTGTGGTTTAAAGCCGATGCCGTTATCGGTCACCGTCAGCGCACAGCCACCGCTGCTGTGCATTTGCCAACTGATGGTGATCCTGGCCGGGCTGCGCGTTCGGGTGGCCTTGACGGCGTTGGACAGCAGGTGCGTCAGCACTTGCCCAAGCAGCGCCGCGTCAGCCCGCAGGGGCGGAATATCGGCGGCCACCTGCCACTCAATCGGCCGTCCGTCCAGCGTCGGTGCCAGCGCCATGATGACTTCCTGCGCCAGTGGGGCGAGCGCCAGCACGTCACAGTGCAACTCGATCCGGCCCAGGCGCGACAACTCGGTTAATCCGTCGATTTGCCGGGTCATCTGCGCTGCCGCCTGGCGCACCGTGTTCAGATGCGCCGCCAGCTCGGTGCTCATGTCCTGACCCAGGTCTTCGTGGATAAGCTGCACGTAGGCGTTGACATGCCGCAGCGAGGCTCGCAGATCATGCGAAACCGAGTGGGTAAAGTCCTCCAACTCGCTGCGCGCTTGCGCCAGCTCGCGTTGCAATCGTTCAACCTCGGCCTGCGGATCTTCCATGAGCGCCGGTGCCGGACAGGCACCCTGCTGCACCGGGTCTGACGTCTCGGGGTTCATTTATGGGGCCGCTTCCAGTTGGCAATGCTGACCTGGCGCGAGCGTGCCACGCTCAGGGCGCCCGCTGGCGTGTCCTTGGTCAGGGTCGAGCCACCGCCGACGGTGCCGCCGGCGCCAATCGTGAGCGGAGCGATGAGTACGCAATTGCTGCCGATGTGCACATCGGCTTCGATCACGGTGCGGTGCTTGAAAGCGCCATCGTAATTGGCAGTGATGCTGCCGGCACCGAAATTGACCCGCTCGCCCACGCTGGCGTCGCCCAGGTAGGCCAGGTGGTTGGCTTTGGCACCTTGCGCCAGTGTTGCATTTTTTATCTCGACAAAATTGCCGATATGCACATCCGCACCCAGCCTGGCACCAGCTCGCAAACGTGCGAAGGGGCCAATGCGCGCGCCCGGCCCAACCTCCACCGCGCCCTGGCCATCGGGCGCGCCACCCTGGATGTGGGTAAACGGGTGTATCACCGCGCCGGCCGCGATGGTGGCATTGGCAATCACGCAATTGGCGCCGATGCTGACACCTTCACCCAAGTTGACCACGCCCTCAAAGATGCAGTTCACGTCAATCGAAACGTCTTGCCCGCAGCGCAAAACACCACGCACATCCAGGCGTGCCGGGTCGGCCAGGCGAACGCCTTGCGCCATCAGTTGCGCGGCGCTGCGTCTCTGAAAAACCCGCTCCAGCTCGGCCAGTTGCGCGGGGCTGTTCACGCCCGTCACCTGGCACGCGTCCGTGATTTTGTGGGCCACCACCGGCACCCCATCAGCCAACGCGAATTTCACCAGATCGGTGAGGTAGTACTCGCCCTGCGCATTCTTGTTGTCGAGCCGGGCGAGCCACATTTTGAGCCGCATGGCGGGCAGCGCCATGATGCCGCTATAGACCTCCGAAATGGCGCGTTGTTCATGGGAGGCATCTTTTTGCTCAACGATGGCCTGCACGGCGTCGCCCTGGCGCACGATGCGGCCATAGCCGCTGGGGTCGGGCAAATCAACCGTCAAGAGCGCCAGCTGGTTGGCACCGCAGACGCCCAGCAAGTGCCGCAAAGTGTCGGCCTGCGTCAGCGGCACATCGCCGGAAAGGATCAGCACCATGCCATCGTCGTGCAGCAGTGGCAACGCTTGCTGCACCGCGTGGCCGGTGCCGAGCTGCGGCTCTTGACGCGCAAAATTGATCGGTAAATTGCCGCCCCTGGTGTTGATGCCGACCAAGCTGGCCTCAACCCAATCGGCCTCATGCCCGGTAATGACCACCAACTGGCGCGGTGACAAGGCCACGGCCGTATCCACCACATGTGCGAGCAATGTGCGCCCCGCCAACAGGTGCAATACTTTGGGCAATTTGCTGTTCATGCGCGTGCCCTTGCCCGCAGCCATGATCACCACGTCGAGCGCAAGCGCCCCAGGATTACTTCTTAAAATAGCCGCCATGCCGGTCTCCATTCCTTGACTCATTGGATTGCCTGAATTTTTTCACATTATCGGTGTCCGGCCCGGATTCACACCGGTCTGCCTGTTCACAATAAGATCACCCCATGGCCATCAGCGTTTTTGACCTTTTCAAGATCGGCATCGGACCGAGCAGTTCGCACACGGTGGGGCCGATGCGGGCGGCGCGCCTGTTCGCGCAGGCGCTCGAGCGTGACGGCTTGCTTGGCTCCGTCGCGAGCGTGACCTGCGAGCTTTACGGCTCGCTCGGTGCCACCGGCAAGGGCCACGGCTCGGATGTTGCCGTCATGTTGGGTCTGATGGATCATGCGCCTGACACGGTCGATGTAACCGCTGTGGCAGGACTCATCGCCAACGTTCGCAGCCATCAAACGCTGGCGCTGCTGGGCCGCCAGACCATTGTGTTCAAAGAAAATGAGCACCTGCTGATGTACCGCCGGGAAGCCCTGGCAGAACACCCCAACGGCATGAAATTCAGCGCCAGCAACGCCTCTGGCAAGCTGCTTAAACAGACCAAGTACCTAAGCGTCGGCGGCGGTTTTGTGGTGACCGCAGGCAGCGCCAACGAGCCGGTTCTGACCGCTTACCAGAAGGTGCCTTACCCCTTCAAGTCGGGTGACGCTCTGCTGGCGATTTGCCAACAGCAGCGCTTGAGCATCAGCGCCGTGATGTGGGCCAACGAGCGCACCTGGCGCAGCGATGAAGAAATACGCGCTGGCTTGAGCAACATCTGGCGTGTCATGCGCGAATGCGTGCAGCGTGGCTTGCATGCCGAGGGCACCCTGCCGGGGCCGTTCAAGGTGCAGCGCCGCGCGCCGCGGCTGGCGGCGCAACTGCGCTCGCGTGCCGAGCAAGCGCTGGCGGACCCGCTGTCGGTGCTGGACTGGGTCAATGTCTATGCCTTTGCCGTGAATGAAGAAAACGCCGCCGGGGGCCGCGTCGTGACGGCGCCCACCAACGGCGCCGCCGGGGTCATTCCGGCGGTGTTGCATTACTGTGATCGCTTTGTGTTGAACCACAGCAGCCGCAGCGACCACGACCAGACCCAGGACGCCGTGTTTGACTTTTTGATGAGCGCGGCGGCGATTGGTATTTTGTACAAGCTCAACGCCTCCATCAGCGGTGCCGAAGTCGGCTGCCAGGGCGAGGTCGGCGTCGCCTGCTCGATGGCCGCAGCCGGCTTGGCGGCAGTGATGGGCGGCAGCCCCGAGCAGATCGAGAACGCGGCCGAGATCGGCATGGAGCACAACCTGGGGCTGACCTGCGACCCGGTCGGTGGCCTGGTGCAAGTGCCCTGCATAGAACGCAACGCCATGGGCGCCGTCAAAGCCGTCAACGCCGCCCGCATGGCCATGCAGGGTGACGGCCAGCATGTGGTGTCAATCGACAAAGTCATCAAGACCAT
>Ga0315272_10000599_pt1 | contig 18499 bp, 12 predicted proteins | sample C3_middle_MG_FD_203918 | JGI IMG/M metagenome (GOLD analysis project Ga0315272, IMG submission 203918) | Sediment microbial communities from Yellowstone Lake, YNP, Wyoming, USA - C3_middle | ecosystem: Environmental > Aquatic > Freshwater > Lake > Sediment | place: USA: Wyoming | collected...
ACCCACAGCTCGCTCTGCTTGGATTTCTTCCGTCCCATCGCCATGCTTGTTTAGACGTCTCAAACATTCTCGACGTCACACGTTTCGGCCGATTATTTCCACGGGCTGTTAGCGTTGAATGCGTCGCCGAGAGCAACGAAGATACGCCCAGTCTGGTCCTGGACTACGATTTGAACGGCAATGTGGTCGCGTTTGAGACCTTGGACGCGTCGAGGCGGATGGCGAATCCGATGTCGTTAGAATACGCCGTCAATCAGCCCTTGCGGCGTCCGGCGCTAGCCGACATGAGTTCGCCCTGCCTTCTGCCCAGCCTGCCGGCGCAGAGGCATGTTGTCGAAACCACACGACCCAGCGAGGATCGTGAGCAGGCGTTGCGTCCCCGCGAAGATTTGCTGTGCTCCCAAGGGTCAGATCAAAGCCGCTTCAGGAAGATCGGTTCGACATCGAGAAACGCCCGCACAAACCGGCCGATGGACCGCAAAACCGTCAGGCTTCCGTGGAAAACGACTGCATACCACTTTTCTTCGTTCACCGAGGAGTGATGGATGTGCCATACGGCGGCCACTCTGCTGGACATAAGTCGTTTCCTTTCTTCGCGTTTCTCGCCTTTGGGCAACTCTGCCCGCAATCGTTAGACGCGCTATCCGGTTTGAATGTAACGGTTTAGTTGCACTGTTGTCAACAATTTGTAACATTCCTTCCGTGACGAATGTGCCCCGGCGCCGGGCCGGCAGGGGCCGTCGAAGCAGGCAAGGGGGAATTCTGCCCCCGCAGCGGCGTTTCGAGCCGTGCGGAAGCGCGTCATGCCGCCCGTGTCTGCGAACGGACCGGGCAACGATCTCGACGAGTGGCGCGGCTCGCCGCCCGGCGTGCCGGCCCGGGCTTTCCGGGTGAATTGAGATGCCCAACGCAACTGCCGCCCGGCACTTCCCGCCGCGGGTGAGACCCGATCCAGCGACCCGCGGCGCAATGACCCGCCCGGCAGTGATAGACTCTGTGTTTTCCCATGAACGACACTGTGAAGTACGTTCTCTCCGAAGAACGCATCCCAAAATTCTGGTACAACCTCGCCGCCGATCTGCCTACGGCTCCTCCGCCCGTGCTGCACCCGGGCACGCTAAAGCCGATCGGCCCGGACGACCTCGCTCCGCTGTTCCCGATGTCGCTGATCCAGCAAGAGGTCTCGACGGAGCGCATGATCGAGATCCCGGAGCCCGTTCGCGACGTCTACCGGCAATGGCGCCCATCCCCTCTGCACCGCGCGCGCAGGCTCGAAAGGGCGCTGGACACGCCCGCCCGGATCTACTTCAAGAACGAAGGCGTCAGCCCGGCGGGCAGCCACAAGCCAAACACGGCCGTTCCCCAGGCCTTCTACAACCGGGAGGCGGGCATTCGCCGCATCACGACGGAAACCGGCGCGGGCCAGTGGGGCTCGTCGCTGGCCTTCGCGGGCGCGGTATTCGGCATTCAGGTCGAAGTCTACATGGTGCGCGTCTCCTACGACCAGAAGCCGTACCGGCGCGCGCTGATGGAGGCCTACGGGGCGCGTTGCGTCGCTTCCCCTTCCAACGAAACGGAGTCCGGCCGGGCCATTCTCGCTAAGAATCCGAAGCATCGCGGCAGCCTGGGCATCGCAATCTCAGAGGCCGTCGAGTTGGCCGCGCAGCGCGATGACACCAAATACGCCCTGGGCTCGGTTTTGAATCACGTCATGCTGCACCAGACGGTGATCGGCCAGGAGGCGATGGCCCAGTTTGAGATGGCGAACGACTACCCCGACGTGGTGATTGCCTGCACGGGCGGCGGTTCGAACTTCGCGGGCATCGCGTTCCCGTTCCTGGGCGAGCAACTGCGCGGCGGCAAGAAAGTGCGAGTGATCGCCGTGGAGCCGTCGGCCTGCCCGAGCCTCACCAAGGGTCCCTACGCCTACGACTTTGGCGACACGGCCCATCTGACGCCGCTGATGAAGATGCACACGCTGGGTTCCACGTTCACCGCGCCGGGCTTCCACGCCGGCGGGCTGCGCTATCACGGGATGGGGCCGATGGTGAGCTTTGTCAAAGAGCTCGGTCTGATCGAAGCGCGCGGCTATCAGCAGACGGTCTGCTTCGACGCGGGCGTTCAGTTTGCGCGCGCCGAGGGCATCGTCCCCGCGCCGGAATCGAACCATGCGGTGCGCGCCGCCATCGACGAGGCCCTGCGCTGCAAGGAAGAGGGCGTCAGCCGGAGCATTCTGTTCAACCTCTCCGGACACGGCCACTTCGACATGCAGGCTTACATCGACTACCACGCGGGCAATCTGGTGGACTCGGAGTACGCCGCCGACGAAGTCGCCATGGCGCTGGCCGGGCTGCCCTCCGTTCCGGCCGAGTAGAAATGTGGTCCGCGGACGCCCTCGTCCGCGGACCGGCTAGTCCCGCTGCCGGGTGCGTTGTGGGCCGCGAATAAGCAAGCCGAAGAGGCCGACGAGGGCGTCGGCCGCAGACCTGGGGGTCTGCCCCACCAGAGTTACAGCCGCACAATCTTGGGCGACTTGATGCCCTTCAGCGCGTTCCGCGTGTCAACCACCAGTTGCGCCTTCTCGACGAGCTCCACGTAATCGATGGCCTTGTGATCGGTGATGATGACCACGCAATCGGCTGCGGCAATGACATCCGGATTCCGCTCCGCCGTGTAGGTGTGTTGTTCCACCTGGATGCGCGCGACAAACGGATCGCTGTAGGTCACCCGCGCGCCGTGCTTCGCCAGCAGGTGGATGACGTCCAGCGCGGGAGACTCGCGCACGTCGTCGATGTCGCGTTTGTAGGCCACGCCCAGAATATGCACGTGCGAACCGTTCAGGGCCTTGCGGACATCGTTCAACGCGTTCTGCACCTTGTCCACCACGAAGTGCGGCATGTTGCCGTTGATGTAGCCGGCCAGCTCGATGAAGCGCGCCTCCACGCCGGCCTGTTTGGTCTTCCAGGACAGATAGAACGGGTCGATCGGGATGCAGTGCCCGCCCAGGCCGGGGCCCGGATAGAAGGGCATAAACCCGAACGGCTTCGTCGCGGCGGCGTCAATGACTTCCCAGACATTGATGTCCATCCGGTCGCACATCACGGCCAGTTCGTTCACCAGGCCGATGTTGATCATGCGGAAAGTGTTTTCGAGTAGCTTCACCATCTCGGCCACTTTGGTCGAACTCACCGGAACCACGTGCTCCAGTGCCTGGGCATAGAACAGCGCGCCCACCTCCGTGCAGTTCGCCGTGATGCCGCCCACTACCTTGGGGATGTTCCTGGTCTGGAAGTTGGGATTGCCAGGGTCGACGCGTTCGGGCGAGAAACACAGGCAGAAGTCCTCGCCGACCTTGAGGTTCGAGCTTTCAAACATCGGCAGTAGCAGCTCGTCGGTCGTGCCGGGGTAGGTCGTCGACTCCAGGATCATCAGCAGCCCCGGGTGGGCGAAGCGCGCTACTTCCTGCGCGGCCGAGACCACGAAGCTCATGTCCGGGTCCTTGGTCTTGCGCAGCGGCGTGGGCACGGCGATGTTGATGGTGTCCAGGTCACGGACGACGGAGAAATCCGTCGTCGCCTTCAGCATCCCTGTCCGCACCAGCTCGGCGACGTCGGCGGTCGGCACGTCCTGGATGTAACTGACACCCTGGTTGATCTTTTCCACCTTCTCCGGAGTAACGTCGATACCGGTGACGTGAAAGCCCGCCTTGGCGAATTCGACGGCCAGGGGCAGGCCGACATAGCCCAAGCCGACAACTCCGACCCGCGCCGTTTTCGTGCGGATCCTGTCGCAAAGAGATTGAAGAATGGAGTTCATAGTATTTGTGGCGGCGGCTAAAGCTTGAGGCATTTGAGTGTCTCCCCTCCGAGCGTGAATCGACCGCCATCCAGCATATCAAGCCCTGTCAATAGATAGGTGGCGAAGTGTGGATCGTGATCGTTCAGGCGAGAAAACGGTCGCGGTGAACCCACAGGCCGAGCGCCGGATTGGATACGAAGAACACCTCTTCGCCATTCACGTCGTTCACGCCGTCGCGCAGCCGGGCGGGATCGTATTTCTTCAGCATGGCTTCGAGCGGCGCGTAGCCGAAACCGGCGCCTTCCACTTCCTGGCGCGTCAGGGAACCCGGGCAATACGTGATGGTGAATCGCCCTTCCGATGACCCGTGAATCAGGTGTGCCGCCGCACCGAGGCTGGCCGCGAGATCCTCGTTGTCCCGGACCATTTCGAGAGCCCTGGGGGTGCCGGAATACCCGTATTTGCGGATCAGCGCGTCGATCGAAGGATCTTCCCCAAACTCACGCACGCCCGGCGCGAGCACGATCAGCTCGGCTCCGTCGGCGAGCGCCATGCGAGTGCGGTAAACGCTCTTGTTGCCCAGCCATGTGCTCTTGAATTCGTCCGGATCGAGCCACACGACGGCCTTCCGGATCGGCTCGTCGAGCATTTCGAAGTTCACTTCCAGGCTTAGTTCCGAGGCGCGGTGGAAGCACTCGGCGTCGTCTCCGGCGTAAAGGCCGCGCAAGGCGAGTTCTCCGCATGCGTTGCTCGAAATCACGGTCTGCACGTAAACAATGGGGAGCTGCCGCGCGAACTGCTCGGAGGCGTAGTTCAACACGCGCCGCACCGGCGTGTCCGCGCGTCCCATGATGCGCTCCATGCCGTAGACCGCGCCGAGATAGTGGCTCTTGTTGATGCCCTCGCTGCCGCCCGTGCCGACGAATACATTCTTGTTGTGGTTCGCCATGCCGATGACCTCGTGCGGCACCACCTGTCCGAGCGACAGGATGAGATCGAAACCGCCGTCCACCAGCAGACGATCCACCTGCGCGGGCCACGCGAAGTCCAGCTTACCCTCAGACTGCTGCCGTATGAACGAAGCCGGCACTTCGCCCAACGTCACGAGCCCCTGGCGCCAGTCGTGGACGTGGAACAGCGCGCGCGGCATGTCGCCGAACATGGTCTCGATCTGCGTTTCCGTCATCGCGGAATGAGTACCGAGAGCGGGCAGCACGGCCGCCAGCCGTTCGCCGTAATACTCGTAGGCGAGACGGGTCAGCTCGCCTGCGCGCGAGTGGTAGCGTGTGAAGTCCGGCGGGATGCAGAGCACGCGCCGGCGCGGTCCAAGGGCGTCGAAGAGGCCAAACAGCACCCGTTTCAATTCGCCGGGAGTGAACTCGGTGCTGGCGGATCCGGTCGCGAGGTAGAGGCTCATCGATTGTGACGGCGTTCCTCTTGAATTATACCGGCATGGGACGGCCGAACCCTGATAGCTTCTTGAACATGAGGATTCGATCTCTGGTTGTATCGCTGTCCTTTCTGGCGGCAGGCGTGGCTGCCGCTCAGACGAGGGCGTTGGCCCAAACCCATCCCGGAGCGGTTCGGCTTTTGATCCAGGGCGACGACATGGGAGCGGCGCACGCCATCAACATCGCGACCATCCGAGCGTACAAGGAAGGCATTCTGCGCTCCACGAATGTCATCGTTTCCGGACCGTGGTTTCCCGAGGCGGTGCAACTGCTCAAAGAGAATCCCGGGCTCGACGTGGGCGTGCACCTGTGCCTGACCAGCGAATGGGAGCGCGTGAAGTGGCGTCCGCTCACCGACGCTCCAAGTCTGGTTGATGCCGACGGCTACTTCTTCCCGATGGTCTGGCCGAGGAAGGACTTTCCGCCGAACACGAGTCTGAGAGAAGCGAGCCCAAAAACCGGGGAGGTGGAGCGCGAACTGCGGCGTCAGATCGAGGTCGCCCGCAAGCATCTTCCGCGCATTACTTACCTTTCGACTCATATGGGATTTCCGGGGCTGAAGCCCGAGTGGGTGGAGATGGTGAAACGCATCGCCTCGGACGTGGGGCTCCCGCTGATGGAAACGCAGCCCGGCGTGAATTATCTCGCTGGTGTCTGGCGCTCCGGAGCGGGCAACGACTTTGACAACGGCCCGGCCCGGGCGGCTAAGCTGGCGGCGCGGCTTGAAAGGCTGCGTCCGGGCACCTACGTCATGGTGGACCATTGCGGCACGAACGATCCGGAGATGCAGGCGCTCGGGCACAAGGGTTACGAGTACGTGGCGGCGGATCGTTCGGCGGTTGTGGAAGCGTGGACTTCGCCGCTGGTGCTGGACGCGGTAAAGCGGCTGGGGATCAAACTCATCTCTCACGCCGACCTGCCGAAATCGGCCAGACAATAGCGTGTGGGGGGCCCGACTGGGCCGCGTGGGCGCTCCAGAGCCCGCTCAAGCCGGTCGCGCAGACCGAACCGCCCGCGGGGTATGTCGGCGGGGCCTGGAGAGCCACCTTGCCGCCTCCAAACAGTGTCAAATGGTCTTAGGACTCCGAGACAAATCCCGCTCGGAGACAGGCCAGGCAACGAAGGAGTACGGATGATTCGTAGATGCGGCGCGGTCGCGGCGCTGTTCACTATCGCCGCGGCGTGGATAGCCGGAGCGGGTGACAGGCACAGTTTTTGGAATGAGAAGGAGCCCGCCGAATGGTCGGATCAGGAGTTGCAGCGGCTGCGGACCGACTCGCCCTGGGCCCGGGTCGGGGCGGCGCAAGCGGTCTTCGAGAACAAGGGCGGACCGGAGATCGCGCGAGGCCGCAAAGGGGATCGCGTGCCCATCATCGGGCCGGACGGCAAGGAACTCGCAACGGGTACCGAGCCTACCGAGTATTCCGCGCCGGGACCCGCTGGACCGCTGCCGAAGATCAGAGTTCTGGTCCGCTGGGAGAGCGCCGCGCCTTTGCTTGCGGCGACACCGGGCCAGAGCGCGGTCGACGCGGCCAAATTTTACGTAATCAGCGTGTCGGGCCTTATGACTGGTGACCTTGCCAGCGCGGGCCGGCCGGCGCCAGCGAGCAGCGAGGAACGGGATCCGGCGCTGGATCGCGTGATGCGCGCGTCGTTCCTGCTGCGCGAGGGCAAGGAACCGATCCCAGCCACCGATATCCACAAGGCCTCGCTCGACGGTGTGGTGAGCTTGTACTTTCCGCGCGCGAGCGGTCCCATCGACGCCGCGGACAGAGAAGTGGCGTTCGTGACGAAAATGGGGCTCTTCGCGCTCAAGGTGACGTTTCCGCTCAAGGCGATGCAGTACCGCGGCAAGCTGGCCATGTAACCAAGCTGGCCCTGTAACAATGACGCGGCCGATTACGATTCTGCGGCGCGCTCGAGTTCGGCGATGTCGAGCTTCTTCATCTGCAGCATGGCTTGCATCGCTTTCGGGTGCTTGATCAGTTCGGGCAGGCGAGCGGGCACGATCTGCCATGAAAGGCCGAATTGATCCTTGAGCCAACCGCACTGAACCTCGGCCCCTCCGGCAGAGAGCTTCGACCAATAGTAATCGACTTCCTGCTGCGAGTCGCAGCGCACGACGAACGAGACTGCCTCGGTGAATTTGAACATCGGGCCGCCATTGAGCGCGGTGAACTTCTGACCGTCCAGCTCGAAGGCGATGGTGAGGACGCTGCCCTTCGGCGCTGGGCTGTCCCCGGCGGTGCGGACGTCGTCGAGGCGGCGCGAGTTTTTGAAGATGGAGAGATAAAACTCAACCGCCTCCTCGGCATTTGAGTCGAACCAGAGAAAGGGCGTAATCCGGGGAAAATTCTCGAAAACGCCCATCCGGACCTCCTAGCCTTCGAAATTCTGGAGCAATTCTGCTACATATGCCAGATCTTCGCGCGAAAGTCCAGGGTAAATGGGCAAGGCGAGCACTTCGCGCGCGGCGCGCTCGCTTGCCGGGAAGTCGCCCTTGCGATATCCAAGATCCTGGAAGCAGACCTGCTCGTGCAGGGGGAGCGGGTAATAAATTTCGCTGCCCACGCCGTGGTCCCTCAGGTAGGCGCGCAGCCGGTCGCGCTCGGGCGAGCGCACCACGAACTGGTTGTAGACGTGGTTCGTCTGGTAAGCGGCGGGTTGCGGGAGCGATACGAATGGCGTGCCCGCGCCGAGCAATTCACCGTAGTGCCGCGCGTTGGCTTGGCGCGCCGCGGTCCACTCATCCAGATGGCGCAGCTTCACGCGCAGGATCGCCGCCTGCAACGTGTCCAGGCGCGAATTGATGCCGACTTCGTCGTGGTAGTAGCGCACCTGCGAGCCGTGCACGCGCAATCCGGCCAGACGTTTCGCGGTCTCGGGATCGGCCGTGGTCAACAACCCGCCCTCGCCCATGGCGCCCAGGTTCTTAGTTGGGAAGAAGCTAAAGCAGTCGATATCGCCGAGCGCCGCCACGCTGCGGCCCTTGTACTCCGCGCCGATCGATTGCGCGGCGTCTCCGATCACTTTCCAGCCGCGCCGGCGCGCGATGTCCACAATCGGATCCATGTCCGCCGCGCCGCCGTAGAGATGGACGGGCATGACCGCCTTGATGCCGGTCACGCGCCGGGCCGCGCGCTCCAGTTGCTCCGGATCCATGTTGCAGGTCGCCGGGTCGATATCCACGAAGACCGGCATCGCGCCCGCGCGTACGATCGCGCCGGCGGACGCGAAGAACGTAAAAGGCGTGGTCACCACGCGGTCGCCGTGGCGGACATCGGCGGCCAGCAATGCCAGAAACAGCGCGTCCGAGCCAGACCCGCAAGTGACGGCATGCTCCGCTTGGCAATAGGCGGCAAGCTCGTTTTCGAGCTGCGCGACGTCTTCGCCAAGAATGAAGTGCTGCGAATCCACAACACGGGTGATCGCGCTCAGAATCTCTTCTCGAATAGGCTCGTGGATGGGACGAAGATCGAGGAGCGGAACGCTCCGGAGAGCGGCGGAACCGGGCATGAAGAACCTCTCGCGCCGCGGGCGCGGCGAACTTTCATCCTAGCATCGGGCATCGTAGCCGTTTTGGAACCGCGCACCGGGAACGCCAGTCTCCGGACTCGGCCCGCCTGCCGCGTCAGCGTCAACCCGGCAGGCCTGCCATCCGGCAGACGAGATCATGGCTGCTGCCACCACACGGTCACGGCTCCGGCCGCTTAGTGCGCCACCTGGCTGAGCAGCCAGGCATACTCGAAGGCCGTGTCGCGCAGGCGATCGTAACGGCCCGAGGCTCCGCCGTGACCGGCCGGATCCATCCTGCATTTCAGCAGGAGCGGATTGGAGTCCGTCTTCAGAGTCCGCAGGCGGGCGACGTATTTCGCCGGCTCCCAGTACATCACCTGGCTGTCGTGGAAGCTCGTCGTCACGAGGATCGAGGGATAGGCGCGCTTGGTCAGATTGTCGTACGGGCTATACGACTTCATGTAGTCGTACGCCGCTTTCTCGTTCGGGTTGCCCCATTCGAGATACTCCTCAATCGTCTCCGGCAGGGAGGCGTCCATCATCGTGTTCATCACATCGACGAAAGGCACCCCGGCGTGAACGGCGCGGAACAGATCCGGGCGCAGGTTGACCACCGCGCCCATCAGCAGTCCACCGGCGCTGCGCCCTTCGATCACCAGGCGGTCGGCCGAAGTCCACTTCTCCTTGATGAGATACTCGGCGCTGTCGATGAAGTCGAAAAACGTATTCTTCTTCTTCATCAACATGCCGTCATCGTGCCATTTCTCGCCCATCTCGTCGCCACCCCGGATGTGCGCAATCACGTAGATCATGCCGCGATCGAGCAGGCTGAGGCGGTCACTGGAAAAGGCCGCCGGCGTACCGATCCCATACGATCCGTAGGCGTAGAGGAACAGGGGCGCCTTGCCGTCGCGCTGAATGCCCTTCTTGTAAACGATCGACAGCGGGACCTTCACCCCGTCGCGCGCCACAGCCCACTGCCGCTCGGTGACATACTGCGCCGGATCGTACCCGCCAAGCACCTCCTGCCGCTTCAGCAGCAGCGACATGTGCACGCCGGTGTTGTATTCGTAAACGCTCGGCGGAGTGACCATGCTCTGATAGTTGAACCGGTAAGTCGTTGATTCGTAATCGGGCGTTTCTCCTGGCGAGACCGCATAAACAGGCTCGGGGAAGGTGATATTGAACCAGCTCTTCTTGGTGTAGTCGAAGAGACGCAACTCGGTCAGCGCGTCGGACTTCACGATCACGACCGCGAAGTTATGGAACAAGTCGACGCCCTGAATCAGGTCACCGTCCTTGGGGGCTACAAAAACCTTCCACTTCTTTTGCGGCGTCGCGAGCATATCCTCGTGTACGGTGAGCAACTTGAAGTCCTTGGCTTCGTCATTGGTCCGGACGTAGAACAGGTTCTCGCGATGATCGACGTAGTAGCGCACCCCTTTATCGCGCGGCCGGAAGACCTCGAACGGGTCGGCGCTCTTATCCGTCGCCAGGTAGCGGACCTCCGTGGTATTCGTGCTGGCGATGTTCAGCAGCAGGTACTTCAGGTCCCGGGTCTTCTTCAGGCTGATGTTGTACAGCGCATCCTTTTCCTCGTAGACCTTGTCGAACTTGTCCGAGCCGAGAGTGTGCCGCCAGAGCGTGTCGCGGCGCTTCGTAGTCGCATCTTCGGTGACGAAAAACAACGTTTTGTTATCGGCAGCCCATTCCACGGAGTTGACCCGCTCATAGGTGTCTTCAAAAGTCTTGCCGGAACGCAGGTCCTTGACGTTCAGGGTGTACTGCCGGAAACCGACGAAGTCGGTCGTGTAGGCCATCAGGTTCTGGTCGTCGCTGTAGGCGATGTGCCCGATGGAGACGAACTTCTTGCCTGCGCCCAGTTCGTTCGGGTCCAGCAGAATCTCCTCTTGCGCATCCTGGGTGCCACGCTTGCGGCAGTAAATCGGGTACTGTTTCCCTTCCTCCGTCCGCGTGTAGTAAAGGTAGTCGCCGCGGTGAGCCGGCACGCCGAGATCGGTCTGCTTGATGCGCCCGAGCATTTCCTTGTAGAGCGTATCTTGCAGGGGCTTCAGACCCTGCGTCATCGCCTCGGTGTAGGCGTTCTCCGCTTCGAGGTATTGGGCCACTTCCGGATTCGTCTTCTCACGCAGCCAGAAGTAGTCGTCCGTGACCGTCTCTCCATGGCGGACTTCCTGGTGCGGAACGCGCTTTGCGGCAGGCGGTGCGGGCTGGGCCGGTAACAGCAGGCTGGAGGCAAGGATCAGGCCTGAGAGAGAAATCGGGCCGGAGGCAAACGAGCGGATATGGAGCATGTGCATCAGCACTTCTGATGTTAAGCCAAGCAGGCGTCAATCTGCTTTGACCAGGGTGTGCGCGGGCACGTGGCACGGGCTCATACCCCGGGATCCGCGCACTCGCCGTGGCGCAGCCTTGGGCTCGAAACGGCCTCGTGCTACATGTACTCCGGCGAGGGAATTCCCAGAATCGCGAGCGTCCGCTCCAGCTGTGTGCGGAAATAATCCGTCATCCACAGCAGGAAGGTGCGCTTCTCGGCGTTCTCCTCCGAGAGCACCGGATAGTCGTGGTAGAAGGTGTTGAACGACTGCGCGAGGGTGAAAGCGTACTTCGCCACGGCGGCGGGCTCCCCGCTCGCGAGCGCGCTTTCAATCGCCTTGAAAGCCTTCGACGCAGCCAGCAGCAGTTGCCAGCAGTTTTCGTCCGCCAACTGCCGCCCCATCGCCGCTTCGTCGAGAACCGCAGTGAAATCCGGGATCGTCAGACCGCGCTCGGCCAGCTTGCGGAAGATATTTCTGGCCCGCACGGCGGCATACTGCACGTACGGCCCGGTCTCGCCTTCAAAGCTGAGCGCCTCCTGCAAGTCGAAAGCGATAACGGTGTTGCGCGTGAACTTCAGCAGGAAGTAGCGCAACGCGCCCACGGCGATGTCCCGGGCGATGCGCGCTCGATCCGCCTCAGGCTTATCGGCGTGACGCGAATCGACTTCGTGGCGCGCCTTCTCAATCAGCTTGTCGATCAGATCGTCAGCCTTGACGCCGAGTCCGAGACGCCCGCTGACGAGCACGTACGGCTTCTGCTTGTCTTCCTCGCTGACCGGGATCTCCAGTTCGACGCAGGTGCGCGGCGTAAGCGCGACCATCTCATAGCCGAAGTGAACGGACTTCCCTGCCTGATCGTTGAAACCCAGCGCGCGCAGACCCGCCACCACCACATCCTGCAAGTAGGACTGGCGCGAGTCGATGACGTTGTAGACTTCGGTGCCCGCGCCGAACCGCGGCGACTCGCCGTCATACGGTTCGTGCGTGGCGACCCAGGCCACGTGGCCGTCGTCGTAGGTCCGTAGCGGCTTGTAGTGGAAATCCTTGCCGAGAATGCCGAACTTCCACATCTGATAAGCGATGTCCTTGCCGACGTAAGTAACCGTGCCGTTGGAGCGCACGATGACCTTGGAATCCTCGTCGCCGGCGTTCTCGCGGAAGTGCGAACCGGCCATGACGTAGCAGCCGGAGTTCTTGCCCTCCGTTTCCAGGTAGATGGCTCCGCGCGCCTTCAACAGCTCGAAGGCGGTGGCCCAGAACTGGAGGTGCAGAATCTCGCTTTCACGCGGCAGAACATCGTACTCGATGCCCAAACGCAGCATCGTCGTCAGGTGGCACTCGACAATGGCGTCGGCGATCAGGTGGCCCAGTTCGGCAACCACGCTTTCGCCGTGCTCGATATCGTGCAGCGCGTCGCGCTGCCACTGCTTGGCCTCGGGATGCGTTTTGTAGTACTGCGACGTGGCGGCGTAAAGGTCCCAGCAGTAGTAGTCGAACTTCCCAGCGGCAATCAGCGCGCGCACGTCATCCGGCGACTTGTGTTCCAGTTGGTGAAAGCCGACGACCACGTCCGCTACCTGGACGCCCGTGTTGTCGATGTAGTTCTGCACCTCGACTTGGCGGCCGCAGGCGCGCAACATGCGGACGAACGTATCGCCCAAGACCGCGTTGCGCAGGTGGCCGATGTGCGCCGCTTTGTTCGGATTGATGTTGGTGTGTTCGACGATGACCTTGCCCGGCACGGCAACGGAAGGCAGGTCCTCGCCGCGCAGCAACCCGGCGGCGTAAGCGCCCCGGTCGAGGCGCAGATTCAGGAATCCGCCGCCAGCGATCTCGATGGCAGCGACGCCGGCGATGGGAAGCAGACCGGCCGAGATTTCCTGGGCGATCACGCGTGGCGCCTTGCGGAGCTGGCGCGCCAGGCTGAAGGCGACAGGCAAGGCAAACTCGCCAAACGAGGCTTCTTTGGGCTGTTCTACGGCGATAGGCGGCAACTCCGCTACCTGGCCCGACAGGTAGGCGGTAATAGCCTCGCGAATTCTACGTTCAATGACTGCAAACACAATATTTATCGTATCAGGCGGTCCAAAGCGCCTCGTTCGCAGCCGGTGCGGTTAGAATGTATCTGGCCAGCCGCCAAGTCTCTATGCAACCGAACAGCCCTGATGTCCCGCTCTGCGTTGACCTCGACGGCACGCTGGTCTCGACTGACACGCTGCACGAGTCGCTGTTGATCGCGGTGAAGCGGAAGCCGGTCTTGTTGTTCCGGCTGCCGTTCTGGCTGGCGCGGGGCAAAGCGGGATTCAAGCGCCGTCTGACTGCCGAAGCCGCTCTTGACTGTTCGCTGTTGCCTTACCGGCCGGACCTGCTGGAGTGGCTGCGGGAGCAGAAATCGGCGGGCCGCAGGCTCTGCCTCGTCACCGCCTCCGACCAGAGCGTCGCCGATGCGGTCTCGACCCACCTGAGCCCGCTGTTCGATGAGGCGTGGGGCAGCGACGGAACCCGCAACCTCGCCGGCAGCCGCAAGCAGCAGTATCTGGTCGAGCAATTCGGGGAAAAGGGATTCGACTATGCCGGCGACGCCGAAATCGACCTGCCCGTGTGGAGCAGCGCACGAAAGGTAATCGTCGCAGGCGCTAACCCCGAACTTGAAGCTGAGGTCGAACGCCGTTTCCCCGACGCGCTCGCCTTCCCTGCTCCGCCCTTCAGTTTCAGGACCATCGCCAAGGCCGTACGAGTCCAGCAATGGGTGAAGAACGTCCTTGTGTTCACCGTCCTGCTGACGTCCCACAGATTCCTGGATTCGAGCCTTTGGCTGCCCGCAATCCTGGCGTTTTTTTCCCTCAGCTTCTGCGCCTCGTCGATTTACATCATCAACGATCTGCTCGACCTGGAGTCGGACCGGAAACACCCCAGGAAACGCAAGCGCCCGTTCGCCAGTGGCGCACTGCCAGTAGCGGCAGGGGTAGCAATCATTCCGGTCTGTCTCGCGGGCGCCCTCGTGTTATCGTTCTGGCTACCTCCACCGGCGCGTCTGATCCTGGCCGTCTACCCGCTTATTTCTGTTGCCTATAGCTTCTACTTGAAGCGGAAACCGCTGGTGGACGTTTTTACGCTCTCGGCTCTCTACACCATCCGCGTGCTGCTGGGCGCGGCGGCGACGGGGGTGCTTTGTTCGGAATGGTTGATGGGATTCAGCAGCTTCCTATTCATCAGCCTCGCGTTCAGCAAGCGGGCGTCGGAACTGATCGGACTGCAGCAGCGCCATGCCACCGCTGTCTCGGGCCGCGCCTATTTCGTCTGGGATCTGGCGGCGGTCCAATCCGCGGGCATCGCCAGTGCCTTCACCACGGGCATCGTCCTGACGCTCTACATCCAGAGCAAAGAGGTGCTGCAGCTCTACCGTGAACCGCAATGGCTCTGGGTAGTCGCCGTCGGCATTATCTTCTGGCTCCTGCGCATATGGCTGGTCGCCTCGCGCGGCCAACTCGATGAGGATCCGGTCCTCTTCGCCGTGCGTGACCGGATCAGTTATCTGCTCTACGCCGTCTTCGCCGCCGCCGTGGCGCTGGCTCGCACGGGCTGGCTCCCCATGCCCGGCATCAAGTAGCCGGGCCCTCGCGGACCATTCACCGAACACGTTTCGGACATTGCTGTCCGTGGCAGAAATGCCAGAACCGTGAGCGGTTTCGTTTTACAAGTAGTTGAATCGTAATGGCCTATTTTTCGACAACCGCTCATTTGAGCGGTTTTGGGGGCTTACCACAGACTGATAGCCCTTCCGTGAAGTGCCTGTCCGGACCTGGCTGCGCGGGACAGTCTGCTTTTGACCCGCCCACTACAATGGAAGGTAATGAAGAAGCGAATTTGTCGCGCCGGCGAATTCCGGGAGCTCCTGGGCAAACGGGCACTCGTCGCCGATGGCGCCATGGGGACCATGCTCTATTCGAAGGGCGTGTTCATCAACCGCTGCTACGACGAGCTCAACCTGACGAGTCCGGCATTGGTGGGCGAGATCCACAAGGACTACGTCCGCAATGGCGCCGAGATTCTGGAATCGAATACGTTCGGCGCAAACCGGCTGCGTCTCGCCAACTTCGGCATCGCGGACAAGATAGCGGACATCAATCGCGCCGGCGTCCGCCTGGCGCGGGAGGCGGCGCAAGAGCGCTCGGACGTTTTCGTAGCGGGCGCGCTCGGACCCTTGGGCGTGCTGCTGGAACCTCTCGGCCAAACTTCGTTCGAAACGGCCCGGGCGGCGTTTCGGGAGCAGATCGAAGCCCTGGTGGAAGAGGGCGTGGACCTGCTGATCCTGGAGACGTTCAAGCACCTCACCGAGCTGCGGGAAGCGCTCGCCGCCGCTCGCGAGGTGGCGGGCCGCGATACCGTCCTGGTGGCGCAGGTCACCATCGATGACGAAGGAAATCTGCACGACGGCACGAAGACCGCAACGTTCGCGAAGTTTCTCGACCAGTCGCCCGCCGACGTCGTTGGCATCAACTGCTCGGTCGGCCCCAAGGCGATGCTCGAGACCCTCGAACAGATGATGCAGGTCACCAGGAAGCCGACCAGCGCCATGCCCAACGCCGGCCACCCCGCCCTGGTGGATGGCCGCAACCTCTACCTCTGCTCGCCCGAGTACATGGCGCAATACGCCCGCCGGATGCTGTGGGCCGGTGTACGCATCGTGGGCGGATGCTGCGGCACCACACCCGAACACATCAAGGCCATCCGCAGCGAGATCCGCTCGCTACAGCCCGGGCACACCGCTGTCCAGGCCAGCGTGGAGGAGAAGAAGGACGCCGCGCAGGCGATGAAGAAGACGCCGGTGGCGGAAAAGTCCGCGCTCGGCGCCAAGCTCGCCGCCGGCAAGTTCGTCGCCTTCGTGGAGATCGTGCCGCCGCGTGGCGTGGACGCAAGCAAGGAAATCGAGGGCGCACGGCTGTGCAAAGCAGCCGGCATCGACGCCATCAACGTGCCCGACGGGCCGCGCGCCAGCGCCCGCATGAGCGCGCAGGTTACCTGCCAGTTGATCGAGCGCGGCGCGGGCATCGAATCGGTGCTCCACTTCTGCTGCCGCGACCGCAACATTCTGGGCATCCAGAGCGAGCTGCTCGGCGCCTATGCGGCCGGCATCCGTAACCTCATTTGCATCACAGGCGATCCGCCCCGTATGGGCAGCTACCCGGACGCGACGGCGGTCTTCGACGTGGATTCCATCGGCTTGGCGAATATCGTCAACGGGCTGAACCAGGGCCTCGACATCGGCGGCAACGCCATTGGCTCGCAAACCTCGCTCCTGCTGGGTGTGGGAGGCAATCCCGGTGCGTTGAACATGGACGAAGAGATCAAACGCACGGAGTGGAAGGTTCAGGCCGGAGCCGAATACATCGTCACCCAGCCCGTTTTCGACGTGCATCAGTTGGAAGCGTTCATCAAGCGCATTGAGGGCTTCCGCATCCCCGTGATCGCCGGTATCTGGCCGCTCACCAGCTTCCGCAACGCCGAGTTCATGGTCAACGAATTGCGCGTGCCCGTTCCCGCGGAGTTCATGGAGCGTCTGAAAGGCGCCGACAGTCCCGAAAGAGCGCGAGCCGAGGGCGTGGCCATAGCGCAGGAAATGGTCCGCCGCGTCCGCCATCTCGTCAACGGCGTCCAACTCAGCGCGCCGTTCGGCCGCTATAATCTGGCCATCGAAGTTGCCGCTGCGATAGGCCCGCGATAGACTTGCAAATTGACTTGTGCTTCTCCGGATGGACTCGGGAAGCGCCCTCTACGACTACGTGACGCCAACCGACCTGCTTGAAATCGATCAAGACGCCCCTGCCGTCGAAGCTATCGCCAGGGCAGCGGCTCTCATCCGGAAAGGCGCTGTCGTCGCCATTCCGACCGACGCCCTTTACACGCTGGTCGCCGACCCCTTCAACCTGCAGGCAGTGCGCCGGGTTTTCGCCGCCAAAGGCCGCGAATCGCTGTATTCCCTGCCTCTGCTGGTGACGGATTTGATGATGGCTGAGGAACTGGTGAAGGAGCCGCCGGTCCGTTTCAACCTGCTGGCGCGCCGCTTCTGGCCCGGGCCGTTGACCATCATCGTGCCGGCCTCCGCCAAGGTCCCTCTGCGGGTGACAGGCAACACGGGCCGCCTCGGACTGAGGCAGTCGAGGTCCAAGACCGCGTCGGCGCTGCTTGAACTGATGGGACAACCTCTGGTCGCGACCAGCGCGAACGTGACTGGCGCGCCAACCTGCTCCAGCGGTATCGAGGTCTTTGGCATTCTGGACGGACGGATCGATCTGGTGTTGGACGGCGGACACTGCTCGGGCATGGGCGCGACCACCGTGGACATCACGGAGCCCTACTGGCGGCTCATTAAAGAGGGCGCCGTCCCTGAGCGCGACATCGCCGAGTGCCTCAAACAAGCCTGACGCGTCCGGCCGGAGTTGCTTCTGGATTGGCTTGGACCGCTACAAATGCTCGCGACCCGTCCGCAGCCGTCTCGTAGCTGACCGGCCCCGCACGTAACTGTCGCTTCTCCCACTGCGCCCCGCGCGAATGGCCGTAGCTGAGCGCCGCTCGCGGCCGATGGCTCTTCATGCGCGGTTGCTCTCGCATGTCAGCGCCTTGTCTTCAACGTAGACGCGATTCCGGGGGAGCATTGCGAGGCGGGAAGAAGACCCAAAGGGCGGATCTTCGTTCGCGCTCCGGTGTTGAGTTCCTCCGGACCCGCTGAGAGCAATCGCAAACAGCCTCGAAGAAGCCCGGCCCTCGGAAGGAATTCTCAGCCGCCCGAGGGCCATCTCATAATTGCCGCTCCCAGAGTGCGCCGAGCAGCGGTGCGGGCCGCCGAAGGAGCCTCAGAAGCAGGATCAAAATCACTATAACAAGCGCCGTCGGGGTGGAAAAGTCAATTCGGCCCAGGGGGACGGTTGACCTCCCCGAGGGCCGCCCGGATGCCTGGCGGCGCCGCAACCTGCAACGTCGCGCTCTTGTGTTGTGATATCGGTAGGTACAGTGGCGGAACGTCATCCGTACCCACGGAATCAGGAGTAATTCTCAAGATGGACAGCAGACGAACATTTCTGGCGGGAGCCGGGGCGACCGTGATCTCGCATCTGCCCGCGGCCCAGGCCATGTCGGCGAACGGCCGCCTGCGCATCGCGGTGTTGGGCGTAAACGGGCGCGGCACCGCGCACATCGCCAGCATCATGAAACTGCCTGACGCCGAAGTCGTCACGCTGTGCGACCCCGACCTCGACGTCGCCGGAAAACGAGCCGCCGAGTTCGAGAAGACCTACGGCAAGAAGGTCCAGGTAGAACAGGACCTGCGCCGGGTTTTCGACAACAAGGAAATCGACGCGGTCACCATCGCCACGCCGAACCACTGGCATTCGCTGG
>Ga0315272_10000600_pt1 | contig 18495 bp, 16 predicted proteins | sample C3_middle_MG_FD_203918 | JGI IMG/M metagenome (GOLD analysis project Ga0315272, IMG submission 203918) | Sediment microbial communities from Yellowstone Lake, YNP, Wyoming, USA - C3_middle | ecosystem: Environmental > Aquatic > Freshwater > Lake > Sediment | place: USA: Wyoming | collected...
AAGTATCAGGTATAATTTATGGCGCAGAGGATTGTTATTGATCCAGTGACCCGGATTGAAGGGCACGCGAAGATCACCATTCATTTAGATGACGAAGGCAACGTGACGGATGCCCGCTTTCACGTCACGGAGTTTCGCGGCTTCGAGCGATTCTGTGAAGGGCGTCCCTTATGGGAAATGGCGGCGATCACCGCGCGGGTGTGCGGAATTTGCCCGGTGAGCCATTTGCTGGCCTCGGCCAAGGCGGGAGATCAAATTCTCGCGGTCACCATTCCGCCCGCGGCGGAGAAGTTGCGCCAGCTCATGAATCTGGGCCAGATCGTGCAGTCCCACGCCCTGAGCTTTTTCCATCTCAGCGCGCCGGATTTGCTGCTGGGCATGGATTGCGAGCCGGCCAAACGCAACGTCATCGGCCTGATCATGGCGGATCCCGCGCTGGCCCGCAGTGGCATTCGTCTGCGTCAATTCGGCCAGGAGATCATCCAGATTCTTGGCGGCGCCAAGATTCATCCTGCCTGGGCCGTGCCCGGCGGTGTGCGTTCAGGTCTTTCCAAAGAGGGTCGAGACCACATTCTCGAGCGGTTGCCCGAAGCCAAGACCACGGCGGCAAACGCGCTGGCCATTTTCAAAAAGCTCCTCAAGAAATACAAGCGGGAAGCCCAGATATTTGGCAATTTTCCGACGCTTTTCATGGGGCTTGTGGGGCCGGATGGCGAATGGGAGCATCATGTTGGCAAACTGCGGTTTTCAGACGCTTCGGGCAACGTGATCGACGATCAGATCGAAGCCTCCCGCTATCAGGAGGTGATTGGCGAGGCCGCTGAGTCGTTTTCTTATCTCAAGTCTCCATATTATAAGCCTCTCGGTTATCCGGATGGCATTTACCGTGTGGGACCGCTGGCCCGGCTCAATGTTTGCAGCAAGTTCGGCACTCCGCTGGCCGATGCGGAACTGGCCATTTTCCGCAAGATGAGCGATGGCGCCGTGACCAGTTCCTTCATGTATCATTACGCCCGGTTGATCGAAATCATTGGGTCTTTGGAGCGCATCGAGCAATATATGGAGGATTCGGATCTTATGTCCGACCGTTTGCGCGCCGATGCGGGCATCAACAAGCTTGAGGGCGTGGGCGTGAGCGAAGCTCCGCGCGGCACGTTGTTCCACCACTACCAGGTGGACGAAACGGGCCTCATCAAAAAGGTCAACCTCGTCATTGCCACCGGCCAGAACAATCTGGCGATGAACCGCACCGTGGCGCAAATCGCCAGGCACTACATTCATGGCCCAAACATTCCCGAAGGAATGCTCAATCGCGTCGAGGCGGGCATTCGCGCCTTCGATCCGTGTCTGAGCTGTTCCACCCATCAGGCGGGTCGCATGCCCATGGAAATCGAGCTGTGCAACGCCCAAGGCGAGATCGTGGACCGCGTTGCGAGGTCGTAAATAGACTGTTTTCCCGACAGCGCATGAGCGCTCGCGCCATTCTTATTGTTGGTTACGGCAATGAATTGCGCGGGGATGATGGCTTGGGTCCGCGCCTGGTGCGCGAAATTCGCGCCCTGAATCTGCCCGAGGTTCACTGCGTCGAGGCGCATCAGTTGCTTCCCGAATTGGCTCTGGAACTGGCGGCGCACGATGCCGTTTTGTTTGTCGATGCGATTCAGGTTGATGCGGACGCGCCTGTTCAAAAGATACCATTGACCCCATTGACCCCTGCCGCCGCATTTACCGGGCCGCATGTCAGCGATCCTGCGGGGTTACTGGCATTGACACGGGACCTGTATCAAAAATGCCCAACCGCCTGGCTGGTTGCCATTCCAGGCACCCAATTCAACTTCAGCGACTCCCTTTCTCCCCAAGCCGAAACAGCCGTGGCCCGTGCCGTGGAAGCGGTGAGAGCGTTAATTGTGTCGTTCCGCTGACGCCCTCGCTAAAATTCCGCCCGAGGCGTTCTTGACATGGAACAGGCGTAGGGGTATCGGTAACAGCATCACATGACCGATTACTTTATGAAAAACCCAATCATTACCCCCGAAGGTGCCGCGCTCAGAACACGCCGGCAGTTCATCAAAACCTCCAGCGCAGCCGCAATGGCCGGTATTTTTGCCGCCAATTTGAGTTTTCCCGAGAAGACATTCGCCGCGAATACCGACACGATCAAGATCGGTCTCGTGGGTTGCGGCGGACGCGGATCGGGCGCGGCGTTGAATGCGCTCATGGCGGATCCCAACGTTGTTTTGGTCGCGATGGGGGATGCGTTCGAGGATCGCTTAAAAAGCAGCCTGGCCAATTTGAAGGGCAACAAGGAGGCGGGCGCGCGGGTGCAGGTGGATCCGGACCATTGCTTTGTCGGTTTGGACGCCTACAAGAAGGTGTTGGACAGCGGCATTGACCTGATCATCCTCGCGACACCGCCAGGATTCCGACCCATGCACCTCAAGGCAGCCGTGGAAGCGAACAAACACATTTTCACCGAGAAACCGATGGCCACGGATGCCGCGGGTGTGCGATCGGTCATGGAAACGGTCAAGTTGGCCAAAGAGAAGAAACTGGCGATGGTGGCGGGTTTTTGCTGGCGCTATAACTACGGCGAACGCGCTGGCGTTAAACTGATTCACGAGGGGGCCATCGGCGACATTCGCGCCATTTATTCCACCTACAACACCGGCACCTTGTGGAGCTTTCCCCGCAAGGAGGGTTGGACGGATTTGGAATCCCAGATGCGCAACTGGTATTATTTCACGTGGCTGGGCGGCGATCATCTGGTCGAACAGGCCGTGCACAGCGTCGATAAAATGATCTGGGCCATGAACGATGTGGCACCCGTGCGCGCGGTCGCTCATGGGGGCCGCCAGGTCCGCACCGGTGCGGATTTCGGTCATATTTATGACCATTTCGAGGTGGTTTATGATTTCCCCAACGGCGCCAAGGGCTTCATGTTCTGCCGCCAGATGGATAATTGTTCCAATGACAATTCGGACACCATCATGGGCACCAAAGGCGTGGCGCGCATCAATGGCTTCCGCAAGGGGCCGGACATTCGCGGCGAGAAGAATTGGGATTTCGAAGGGCCGCGCCCGGACATGTATCAGGTGGAGCACAACGAGCTGTTTGCCTCCATTCGCGCGGGCAAGCCAAACTTCGACGGCGATTGGATGATCCAGACGACACTGATGGCGATCATGGGACGCATGGCCGCTTATACCGGTCAATCGATCACCTGGGAGGAAGCGCTCAATTCAAAGGAAAGCCTCATGCCCTCGCTGGATTGGAACGCGAAAATCCCCACGCCAGCCGTGGCCATGCCTGGCAAATATCCGTTGATCTGAAGCTCCTCATCGCCTGATTAAAAAGCGTATGAAACAAACCAAACAAACCATTTGTCGGCGTGATTTTATCCGGTCTGGCAGCGTGACGCTCGCGGCAGCGACGCTGGCGCCATTCGCGATGGATTCCGCCAGTCCCGCCCTGGCCCAAACCGCCAAAAAACGGACGCTTAAAAAAGCCGTTCATCTGGGGATGATTTCCGGTAATCAATCGGTTCTGGAGAAATTCAAGCTCGCTAAGGCCCTCGGATTCGATGGTCTGGAGGTCAATGGACCGAACGATCCTCATAAGGCTGAGATACTCAAGGCGTGCGAAGAAACGGGCCTGAAGATTGCCAACGTGATGGATTCCGTGCATTGGTCGGATACGTTGTCCGATCCGGATGCCGCAGTACGCGCCCGGGGTGTGGAGGGCTTGAAGAATGCGATGCGGGACTGCAAAGCCTATGGTTGCTCCACGGTGCTATTGGTGCCCGGCGTAGTGAATAAGAAGGTGAGTTACGACGAGGTCTATGAGCGCTCGCAAGCGGAGATACGCAAAGCGATACCATTGGCCGAGGAATTGGGAGTCAAAATCGCCATTGAGAATGTGTGGAATCAATTCCTGCTCAGCCCGATGGAAGCGGCCCGATATGTCGATGAATTCAAGAGCGACGCGGTGGGCTGGCATTTCGATGTGGGCAACATTGTCAACTATGGATGGCCGGAGCAGTGGATTCACATCCTTGGGAAACGCATTTTCGATGTCCATGTGAAGGAGTTCAGCCGCGGCAAACGCGACAAGGAGGGACTGTGGAAGGGCTTTGACGTGGAATTGCTCGAAGGGGATGACGACTGGCCCACCGTCATGAAGGCGCTGGATGACGTGGGTTATCACGGATGGCTGATTGCCGAAATCGGTGGCGGTGGCGAGGAACGTCTCAAGGACATCGCAACCCGCATGGACAAAATCAACGCGCTCTAAGCCCCGGTTGCATTTACCACAATTCAACCTCCGCATGGCGACTGACATTTCCGGCAGGAAAGGATCGGGCCTCGTGCGGAGGTTTTTGCGTTTTGGATTTTGGTGTTTTGTTTGCGTGGGGGTGTTGATCGTGGTTTTGGCGGCCGCGTTCCATCTTCTGATGCAGCGGATGCCTTCTTCCTACTCATTAACAAGCCGTCCAATCCCACCCCCCAGCCCGGAGCAGTCGAGGTCATTGGGCGGAGACTTGGACGGTTTCGGATCGCCGTATATCGGACACACAGGCAGTTGGGATGGCAAAGGCGGCGCATTCGCTGGCGCGTTGAAGAACTCAGCCATGGATACTGAGAGGGACATGGGCCTGCGCTGGACCTTCATGCCGGTCTATTGGCGCGCATTGGAGCCGGAGGGGCCTGTCGATCTCGCTCAAAATACACCCGCCGCATGGCAGGAGTTGGACTCCTTTGTCATTGCCGCTCACGCCCGTGGTTTAAATGTCCTGATGCAAGCGCCCGTTGTGGGCGGTAACGCGGGGGGCCCCCCCCGCTGGGCCGGGCGCCGCGAACCGGGCAAGTCCGCCCCGACGAACATGATCGCGCTGGCCGATTTTGCGGGCAAGCTCGCGCATCGCTATGCTCCGGGAGGCACGCTGGCCCAAGCGCAGGGATGGGGCGCGCGTTACGGGGTGCGGGCCTGGGAAATGGATAACGAACCGGAAGGTTATTTCACCAGTTGGACCGGTCAGGCTGGGGATTATGCGGAATTTGTCACGCTCGCTGCCGCGCGAATCAAGGCCGGGGATCCGCAGGCGGTGATCGTCGCGCCGGGCATGGCCTCTGGAAAAAACGGCCCGTCATGGCTGGAAGCCGCGCTCGATGCCCAATCCATGAAGGGTTCGCCCGCATATCGCGCCGCGGCGCGCGAATACTCCATTGGTCCCGTCGTGGACGTGATCAGTATTCACAACTACGAGGGGCTGGATTCGGTATTCGGCGGCGGTTCACGCACGATTGGCCGGATATTCGATGAAGTGCGCGGGGTGGTCGAACACTGGGAACAGAGCCATCCCGATGCCTCCCGCGCCCGCAAGGAGGAATACTGGCACACGGAGGGCAATTTCGATTTTTTGGGCATTCTGTCCTCAAGTCGGCGCGCGGCCTGGCGGTTCCAATTTTTTACACGCGCCTTTGCCTGCGGCATTCGCAAGGTCTGCGTGATGGACGCTTCGCCTTTGGAGCAAACGGCTGTAAAAGCCTATGTTTCCACCTTGCCCAATCCGTTTCCCATGATTGCGGCGGATCGTGAGATCACTGTCATCCAGGGTCAACCTGTGGTCTTCAGACACAGTGACGGTCCGAAACCCGGCGACGGCCGGGTCTGGGTAATTTGGGCTGCCGCCAACACGGGGAATGCCGAGGTGGAGATTCCCGTGGTGCGGCCGCGCGTGACGGTGATTTCGGTGGATGGCTCCCAACAGACACTCGAAGCCAGCGGCGGGCGCGTGCGGCTGAGCCTCAAAGGCGATGCGAAAATGGCGCCAGGCCTTCTGGTGGTGGATCGGCTGAATTGAATTTCAGAAATCAGGACCAAACGGAGGGTTCCAATCACCCATAAAAAAAACGCCCCCCGAATGCGAGGGGCGCTCTGAATGAGTGCTAAAGGCCGATGGCTAATTTCCTTCGGATTTCAGAGCCAGGGCCTTGGCGCGCTGGGCCAGGCCGGTGTTGGCGGTGACTTCAGCCGCTTTTAGCAGGGGGGCGGTCAACTTCGCGGCCACGGCCTTGTCCTTGTTGTCCTTGAGGATTTTCTCAGCAATGGAGACGGTGGCTGCGCTGGCTTCCTCTTTCACAGCGGCATCCTCCAGGAAAGGAGCGATCGCGGTGACCGCATCCGGGCTGGTGATGCCGCCCAGGGTGCCGAGCAGGAGTTTCTTCTCATCGGGCTGTTGCACGAGAGGAGCGATATTCTGGCACATGCCCAGGCGTTTTGCCGCAGGCATTTCCGAATCACCGGCCCATGCGAGATAACCGCGCAAGCAGACCATTTTATCGGTGGGATTGGCCGCCGACTTCGCCAGGCCGAGCAGTTCCGGCAAGGCGTCGGTCGTTTTCCAGGAACTCAACTCGCGCAAGGCGGCGGTGTGAATGTCCGCATTGGAATCATCAACGGCCGCGCGAACGGCCTTAAGGGGCTTTTGTCCGCCAATGCTGCCGAGCGTGCGCAGGAGAACGAGCTTCTGAGGGGTTTGAGCTGAACCCAGCGCGTCCACCAGTTTGGCGGCGCTTTCGTCTGGATTTTGTTCCCGGCCGCAGATGGCGACGAGAGCCTGCTGCGCGGCTTCGGTATCCTGGGCGTCCTTTCCGTTGTTCAGGAAGCCGAGCAGGGCGGGCAGTTCTTTGGTTGCGCCCAATTCACCGATCCTTTTAACCGCGGCAACACGCACTTTGACATCGCTGTTGCTGCCCGCATTCAAGAGTTCGGGCATGGCTTCCACCATGCGGCGGCGACCGATGAGTTCGATGCCGTTGAGTTTTTTGGCAGTGTCGTTACTGGCCAGCATTTGCATCACCGCGTCGGTGGCTTCCTTCACCTTCATCGAGGCTAGGGCCTCCTGGGCGGCCTGGGCGACTTCAGGATTGCTGTCGCTCATCAGCCCGGCGAAATGGGGAACGCTGGAGGCATCTCCAATCTCCGCCAGGGCGCGGATGGCCGCCAGACGAATGGGGGGTGTTTCCTGCGAATTCGCACCTTTTAAGAAATTGACTGCCAAGCCGGATTCGCCGCGCTTGCCCAGGGCTTGGATGACGAGCAACTTCAGATCGTCCGAGTAATGTGCAAAATCCGACACCAGCGCTGCGGTCACATCGGTTCCAGGCATTTCCATCGCGGCGCGGATGGCGGCATCGACCAGAACGAAGTCCGTTCCATGAAGGGATTGCTTGAGCAGGGTCATTGCCTGATCGGAAGGACGGTTCAGGATTGCGCCGCGCAACGCTCCAGCCCGCACCTGATGGGGTGCTTTGGCGTCCGCCAGGGTGTCGTAGATGGTCAGTGCTTCCTTGCGGAGACCCTTGTTTGAAAGGCCTTCCGCGCAGCGCAGCATGCCTTCGGCGAACACAAGATGACCCGGAGCCGGGGTGTTGGCCCAGGCGTTCTGGAGGGCTTTGGCTGCAGCCGCTGTGCCGATGCTTCCCAGGGAATTTGCCGCCGCCGGACCCACTCCGGGTTCTGGCGAATACATCAAGGTGTTGAGTTGCGAAATGGCCTGCGCATCGTGCCGGACGCCTACGCTGGTGATGACACCGATGAGCGGTCTGCCATGCAATTGATTCAATGCAGAACGGAACGCGTTATCGGCTTCCGCTCCCGGGATGGGCTCCAGGGCGTAACGGGCCATGTGGGCCATTTTTTCGTCACCCAACAGGGACGCCAGAACGGGAACAGCGTCCTTGTCGCCAATGATCCCCAACTGGCGGCAGGCATCGGCTTTTTCCTTTTGAGGGGCCTCTGATTTGAGAGTGGCGATCAGTTTATCCATCTGCTCCTTGTTGGGGGCGGATGTTTCCTGGCCAAAGGCAATGGTCGGGGCCACGCAGGCGAAGGTCAGAGCGAGGGCCAGGGCGGAAAATAATTTGGAATTTTTCATGTTCAATTTTCTTTTAAGTAAAGGTGAGTCCTCAATTAAACGGTCCAGGGTTCGCGCATGGCGCGGGAACGCAGACGATTGGCCTCCGCATCGTTGATGAACGATTCGTTCTGATAGTCGAAGCGCATGTCCCGTTTCAGCCACATGCAGATGTTGGCCGCGTGAACGGTGGTCATCGAGCGGTGCATGACCAGCGGATTGGCCACAGTGAGCCTGCGGGTTTTGATGCAATTCAAGTAGTCGCGCATATGGCTCATGGGGCGCTGGGTGCGGGCGATGTAGTCGCCGACGATTTTTCGGAAATCGCCCAGCAGCGCCGGGGAGGAAACGTCCGGCTTGGTGTAGCCGTCGGCGACGGCCACCCAGCCTTCCGGCCCTTCGAATTTCATGCCGCAGGAGCCGGTCCAGACCCCTTCGCGGTGCAGCACCATTTTGACGCCGTTCGGAAATACGGTGACCATGCCGTCGCCAGTGGGGTTGTTGACGTAATGATACTCGACGGCGGGCTTGTCCAGGGAATCGATGCCGGCCATGGCCTGGGCAAAGGTATGGGCGCCCCATTCGCCAATGCAACTGGTGTGGAAATCGTAATGGCCGCGCCATCCGCCGCTGGTGTAGGCGGAGTTGTACGGACGCCATGGACAGGCTCCCAGCCACTCGTCCCAGTCCAACACATCCTTGGAGGGCAGAGGCTGGGCGGGAAGCCAGTCATGATTCATTTCTGCGGCGTCCCAGGGGGCAATGTGGGCGCGGGCGGTGTGAATTTTCCCCAAACGACCGCTCTTGGCCAGTTCAATGGCAAAAACGAAATTGGCCTCGCTAAGACGTTGAGTGCCTGTTTGATAGACGCGGCCATAGCGTCTGGCCGTTTCAACCACCGCCTGACCCTCGGCAATGGTCATGGAGGAGGGTTTTTCGCAATAGACATCCTTGCCCGCCCGCATGGCCATGGTGGCGGCCAGAGCGTGCCAGCGATCGCCGGTGGCGATCAGCAGCGCGTCGATATCGGTCCGCTCGGCCAGAAATTCGCGCATGTTGCCATAAGTAGCGCAGTCTGTGTTGCTGTATCTGGCATCGACTATTTTTTTTACAGCCTCCCGACGGCTTTTTTGGGCGTCGCACACCGCCACGAACTGCACATCCGCTTCCGGAAGCATCCAGCCCAGGTCGCTGGTGCCGCGCGGACCAATGCCAAGACCGCCCATGACGATGCGCTCGCTGGGGGGGACCGCGCCGTTGCGTCCCAGCACGGAGGCGGGGATGAAAAGCGGGGCGGTCAGCGCTCCCGCCGCCAGGGCGGTGTTTTTAAGGAAATGTCGTCGCGTCAGGGCTTTTGAATCGGCCGAGACCATGGACGACGTTGTTGGAAGCTTGAATACAAGACTCCCAATGGGTGATGTTTTGAGTGCCATGTTCTGAGATTAACAGCCCGGGTTTCAGATGGGAAGCCCTGCTTTTTGAATTTTGCAGCGGTCATGGCAGTCCAATTTTACGGACCATTCCGCAAAATGGCGCGATTCCTTTTGACCTGAGGGGAGGTTGTCGCTACACCATTAAGCCATAATGTTATTGAGCTAAAGGGATTCAAATGACAGTCCCCAATATGATTTTCATGGCGGTCGATTTGCCGCAGTCAGAGCTTTACTACGTCTGGGGTCAGGCGACAGCGGAAGCTAAAGTCATCATTATGATCCTGGCGGTCTTTTCCATCTTTGCATGGACGGTGATGGCTTCAAAGGCGATGCAAATGCGTCGAGCCAAAAAGCTCAACCAGTATTTCAACATCGAATTTCGGGGGCAGAAAAGTGTGCTCGAAATTCATGATCGCCAGGTCCAGGTGGATGGTTGTCCACTCTTTGCGGTTTATCAGGAGGGTTGCTTGGAACTGGCCGGACGGCGTAAGAGCGCGGCTGTCAGGCAGGACAATCCCAAAATCACCTTAAACTCGATGGAGCATGTGAAACGCGCGTTGGAACGTGCTGTGGCTGATGAGTCTCTCAAGCTCGAGTCGGGTCTTATCCTGCTGGCCATTGCGGTCAGCGGCGCTCCTTTTTTAGGATTGCTGGGCACCGTTTGGGGCGTCATGAGCACCTTCAGCTATGTGGCCATGAAGGGGCAGGCTGACCTGGCCACGATGGCTCCCGGTGTGGCAGCAGCGCTGATCACGACGGTGGCCGGGTTGCTGGTCGCAATCCCCTCGATGTTCGGGTACAATTATCTTGTGCATAATTTGCGGGTTTTGACCGTGGCCCTGGACAATTTTTCCCAGGAAATGATTTCGAAGGCTGAAATTGAATTTCTCCAGGACGATGAGACTGGCCGATGAGAGAAAGGCGCCAATGAGGGCGGCGAACGAGGCTGGGGTTCAATGCGCCAAATGCGGTCATTCAAACCGGCGCGGACCCAGCGCCTGCGAGGAGTGCGGCGCGCATTTGTATGTGATCTGTCACTCTTGCGGACACCGGAACCAGCGGGCGCTGACCCAATGCGATAAGTGCGGGGAGCGGCTGCATCGCTCTTTTTTAAGGCGGTTGTTCAAGAAGCTTGCGCCCAAAAAGGCTTTGGTCAAGCCGGTGCATCTCTTGATGCTGGTCGTAACGGTGTATCTGGCCTATCGGATTGTCGTTCGCCTGGTCGAATAGCGGTATTCGTCCGGATTTGACGTCTAATGGATTGAATTATGCGACGGTTCTCACAACGGAATTCACTGGTCACGCTGAGTGATATCAATATCACCCCGCTGCTGGACCTCGCATTTGTGCTGCTCATCATTTTCGTGATCACCACGCCCCTGCTGACTCAGAGCATGGACGTCAAGCTGCCGGGGGGGGGGCGGGTCGATAAAAGGCAGATCGAACCCAGGGATGTCCGAACGGTGGAGGTTGGAGCGGATGGCCAGTATCGTTTCGACCGCCGCCCGATGGGGCCGGATCAAATCGAGAACGAACTGTTGCGGGCGTATCAGGCCAATCCCAATCTCATCGTTTATATCCGGGCCGACGAGAACGGACCTTATCGCAACGTGGCCAACATATTGGATCGTTGCCAGCGCCACGACATCACCCGCATTTCCCTGCGGACAGAACCCAAAAAACGTTGATGAACCGGAGCCAGAAAAAGTGTTTGATCGTGTCGCTCGTGACACATGGATTTCTGTTGCTGCTGCTGATCGTGGGTCCGGCCTTTTTACCATCGCGGCCCGCGGCCAACGACCTGCCGATGCTCGACGTCATTCCATCCACACTTGTCGATGCGCTTATCTCCAGCGGGGGCACACCCGCTCCGGTCACACCGTCCGCAACGGTTGCGAAACCGGCCCCACAGGTGGCCGCGCCTGTCGTTCAGCCCGCGCCTGTCCAACCGGACCCGCCCAAACCGGAGGTCAAAACGGCCAAACCGCCCAAAAGCGACCCTGACGAACCGGAAACACCCGAGCCGATCAAAAAGGATGTAAAAAAGATTCCGGACCCGGACGCCATACCGCTCGACCCGCCGAAGACGACCAGGAAACAGATCGTGGTGAATATTAAAAAGGCGGTCACGCGCAAAGTCGGGGGCAATTCGCACGGAGATGATGAAAAAGCGCTTGAGGAGTCCAAAGCCAGGGCGGAGGCGAAGGCCTATGCCGCGGCTCAAGCCAGGCGCCATGCGGCGTTAACCGGTGCGATCAGCGATATTCGCGGCGGATTGACAGGCTCGGTGAAGATTGAGGGGATCGGAGACGGCGCAGGCGGTGGAATGGGAGGGGGTCCGGCGGCCGCCAATTACGCCCAGGCGATCCGCAGCCTCTACGACAAGGCTTGGTATGACCCGCCTGAGGAGGTCACGGATAACTCCCTGAACGTGGAGGTGAAAATCAATATTGCGCGCACCGGACGCATCGTTTCCGCTCGTGTGACAGGACCTTCCGGGAACAGCACCCTTGATCGCTCGGTGCGCCGGGCCTTGGACCGCGTGTCATCCGTGCCCCCGTTCCCGGCGGGGGCCACAGATTTGGATCGCACTTACACGATCATTTTTAACCTTAAATCCAAGAGGCCTTTGGGTTGATATCCAGTGAACCATTTAATCCTAAGGCTAATCAAGTCATGAGCATTGTTATTACATTGTCCCGCAAATGTTTACCTGCTTTTTTGCTGGCTGGAGTCTTGCTCGGTGGAGCGAGAGTTTCCGGTCAGGTTGACCCACCGATGCGCATTGAACGCGTTGCCGATCCATCTGAGATCATTCCAATCAACCTGAGCGGGTACTCTGGCGAGGTCCTGTCCACGCTGAAATTTGACCTCGAAGCCGTTGGGTTCCAGGTAAAAAGCGCCGAAGCCTCCAAGTATCAGGTCACCGGCTCGAACGACGGGCAAGTCGAGGGCCGGTTAACGGTCAGCGGCACCAGGGCGCAACTACTGGCCAAGGCGTATCAGGGCGGATCCATGCGCACCCAGGCGCACGCGCTGGCGGATGACATCATCGCCGCCCTGCGTAATTGCAAGGGCATCGCCCAGACCAGGATCGCGTTCAAGGGACTGACGGGGGATACGAGTGAGATTTACATCGCCGATTACGACGGGAACAAACCCGTGGCCGTGACTTCCGACCACACGCTTGTGGCGGCGCCGGCCTGGGCGCCTGGCGGGAGAATGCTCTATTACACCTCTTATAAGCTGGGAAATCCGGACATCTATTCGCATGATTTGAGCAGCGGCGCGCGCAAGATTGTGGCCCGCTACACGGGGTTGAACACCAGCGCGACGATTTCTCCGGATGGGCAACATATCGCCCTGATCCTCAGCAAGGCGGGCAGCCCGGACTTGTATGTCGGCAATGTGGACGGCACCAACCTGAAACAAATGACCACCACCAAGGAGGACGAATCCTCGCCCTGCTGGTCGCCGGATGGCAAAACCATCTGTTTTACCTCCAGGGTGAATGGCCGGCCGCAATTATTCACGATCCCCGCCGGGGGGGGCGCGATGAAGCGGTTGCCAACGTCGGGAGTCCTTAATACGACGGAATCGGATTGGTCGCCGGACGGACAGTTCATTGCATTCACTTCGAATATGGGCAGTTTTCAGATCTGCGTGCTGGAATTGAAGACCGGAACGGTCAGGGTTCTCACAGCAGGGGAGGATCCGAGCTGGGGCCCCAATTCGCGAACACTTATTTATAACCGGCGTGTTGGCGGTAAAAATATCGTCTCTTTGCTTGACGTGCCGACTAAACAAGTGAAAGATATCGCACAGATTTCGGCTAGCTGTTCTCAAGCCTGCTGGGCCAGGTAGGGCTTCAGGCAAAGAAAACAAAGAGAAAAAAATGAAACGTTCTATTTTATTGAATTTATTGGTTCTGGGTCTGGTCGTCGCCATTGGCGGATTTGGCTGCAAAACGAGGCCCAAAGGGCTGACACCGATCACCGGTCAAAAAACCGCGGTGGGTGGTCCGGGCGCGGGCCCGTTTGTGAATCAGGGGGGGGTGGGTAATGGCTTGGACACCACAGGGGTCAAACCCATCGATCTGGCCAAGGGGACCGAAGGGCAGACCGCTCTGGCCGGCTTGGATACCTTTGAAAATTTCAATGCGAACCGCGATGTGTTCAAGGCTTACATCGTTTATTTCGAGTTCGATCGCTCCACCGTCAAGGAAGGGGAACGCGCCAAGGTTGAGGCGGTGGCCGCATATTTGAAGACCGCTCCAGCCGATAACGCCCTTTTGGTCGAGGGCCATTGCGATGAACGCGGCACAGAGGAATACAACCGCGCCCTGGGTGAGCGTCGCGCGCTGGCTCTGCGTGAGTATTTGATCAATCTGGGCATTGGCGCCGAGCGCATTCGCACCATCAGCTACGGCAAGGACAAACCCTTGGAAGCGGGTCATGATGAAGCCGCATGGTCGAAGAACCGCCGTGGTGAATTCCTGCTCCTGACGCCCAAGAAGTAACGGGTTGCCGGGAACGGTTGATTCCGTGATTTAAGCGAAAAGGACGGCACTATGTGCGCCGTCCTTTTTTGTTAATCCATGGGAAACCCTCCGGCTGTGCTGGAGGATTTCCCACGGATTAAGGAGGCAGAGTTGTCCGGGCGCAATCCGGCGGTTTGATTACGTTCCGATGGCTTGGCCTATTCCACAGAATACCAAGTCATTCCCTGCGCGGGCGCCTGCACGGGGAGTTCAATGGTATGGTCGCGGTTCAGCTTGAAGATCTTTGCGGACTTTCCCTGAGAACGAACGCAAGCCGTCCTGGTCAGGCCGGTGTAATAGAGGTTCACCCGCAAAGTTTTTTGCACAGGCTGATTCAGCGGATTGAACACAACGAGCAGGCCTTTCTCCTTCAGCTTCGGATTCACATGGAGCATCCAATCGAGGTCGCGGGCGTCGGCGCGACGACCATGGATGAGGTCGCTTTCGAGAATATCGCGGTGCGCCTTGAACCATCCGACCGAGCGTTGGACCATGGCCTTCGTGCGGTCGGTGTCGTAGAGGCGCGGTCCGCGATAACATGCCTGCACCCCGAGCGCAAGGTTGCCCATCATCATTCGTTCATAGTGATCGAGGTGCTGCTCCAGCGGTTCAATGGTCGCCGCCGCGCCGCCGCCCTGATATTCCGTCAGCGGCACAAACATCCAACCCATGCTGGGCGTCTTCTCCCAAGTGCCGTCGAAGATATTCTGGCGCATGTGAATGACCTGCTGCTCGCGCGGCAGCGACCAGTTTGATTCCCGATAACCCATGCCGGTCTTGCTGGAGCCGGAGAGAAAATAATGGTCCGGTACATTCAAGTAAATGCCCTGTGCGCGGCACCACTTGTAGAAATCCGCGATGGCCCGCCACTGGTTCCAACGCGAATCGTCCAAGCCGCGATGACCGGGATGCTGGACACTCAGGCAGGGATCTCCGGGATACGAACCGTCGTGCTCCAACAACGTGAATCCGCTCGCCCGATGGAACTCGAAGAGCCTGCGAAAATAGTTCGTTCCCCACGCGCTGACCAGGCACGGGGAGTTGCCAAAGGTCGGGGTCTTGCCCGGTGGCATCACAACGTCATTGCCGCCGCCCACCTGTCTGGAAGCCAGCAGCGAGTAACTGCCGATCTCGACGCCTTTGCCGCGGGCGTAGGCGGCATAACGCTGTGCCGTGGCCAGCGTCTCCGGCTTTTCGTTCTCGAGATCAAAGCCGCTGCCGAAGCTCAGAATCACCATCTCAAACCCGGTTTCCGCGCACTGATTGATGGCATTGGTCACTGTGGGGCCGTCAGCGGAACGCACGTGCATCATGAGCGGATTTTCCGTCGCCCACGGGGCGATTACGCGATACATCCGCCGCATGGCCAGGCCGCAGCGCTCGCGATCATAGTTATCGAACGGCAACACCCACGCGTGGAAGGACTCGAACACGCCGCCGGGCGCGATGTCCTGAGCCGGGCCAAGGTCGGGACCCACATCGAGCAGGCAGGGAGTTTTTTTCTCGTAGTTCACCTGCGTAGTGAAGTCGGGATCGGGCAGCCAGTGGAACGAACGGCGATTCGCGCCCGAGGCCATCATGCCTCCAAACGCCATATCGGTCTCAATATGGAGGTTGGGAGGATTCAGCCCATTGCTGAGTTCGTCCACTTCGGCCATACGCTCCACCACCGCGAGCACCTCGCTTGAAAAATGGTCCACACGGATCGAATGGTCGGCGCCGTTGCGAATCGTGATCCACTTGCTGTAACAGGGAATGCCGTCGTAAAGCTCATAATGAACGGAAACCCAAACGGCGGCGTTTGCCGTGGCATTCGTCCCATCGGGCTGTGCAAAATCCAACCTTAGGGAAACGCCAGGGGGCGGCCATTGAACATCCGGGGCGTGATGTCGCACCTGCTTCCAGGCGAAACGTTCCTTCGGCTGACCCACTTCAAAGCCGATGAATCGAAATGCCCCAGGATCCGCAATCATCTTGTCCGTCCATTCCGGTCTCAAGAAGGCGTAGTTGGGCTGGCCCTTCAATCCTCCTACTTCGTAGCGCTTGCCGTCCAACTCCACGATGGCCTCCGGTTTCACGCCGCGCAGAATGGCCTCGCCAGTCACCAGATTATCGAGGCCGACTGTGGCCGCGTTCGGAGTGAGGCGAAATGTGCGGGCCAACAGGCCATTGGCGAGAACAATTTCATTGGGATGCTCTCCCCGATACACCCCGGCTTTGAAACCGCTCCCGTCAATGAGCCAATCCCTGGCAGGCAGGTTGGATGACTTGTGCCATGTGGACAGCTTCGCGATCGCATCCCCGGTTTCACGAACGCCAACCGCTTCGCCGCCGAAAAGCCCGGTAACAACCGGCAGCCCGCCAAAGGCCAGCAGACACATAACGACACTGAATTTCCGCCCCAACTTTGCTGAACACAATTTTTTGATCAAATTCATACCATAATCCTCGATTGGCATGGTTCTCCCCTACCCGTCCATGCACCCGCTTTTACTTCGCGCCATGGTGATATGAAGATCACAAAAAGCAAATCAATCTTCCAACCAGTCTCCGGGAGGCGACATTTTCTCGTGAGTTAAAGAGGGGACATTTCTAAAGAGTTTTGACACATCTGTTTTTCTGGCTGGTCTCGCACTGAGGATCTGGTTAGGCTTCCGGATATCATGAATTGGAAACCGTGGATTTTACTGGCGGCATTATGCGCATCGGCCGCGTCGGGTGCGGATCGCTGGCCTCAATTTCGAGGGCCGGACGGACAGGGTAATTCGGACGCCCAAAACCTGCCGTTGTCGTGGTCGGAAACGAATAATGTGCAATGGAAGACCCCCATTCACGGACGCGCCTGGGCGTCACCGGTGATTTGGGACCATCAAATCTGGCTCACCACGGCCCCGGAAGACGGCAAAGAGCTGTATGCCGTATGTGTGGATGCTGAAACCGGCAAGATCACCCGGGACTTGAAGGTTTTCGATGTCGCCAGGCCCCAATATTGCATTCCTTTTAACAGCTATGCCTCCCCTTCTCCGGTGATTGAAGAGGGACGGGTGTATGTCACCTTTGGCGCGCCGGGAACCGCCTGTCTGGATACGAAGACCGGCGCGGTGCTGTGGGAGCGTCGCGATCTGGAATGCAACCATTTCCGCAGCGCCGGTTCCTCCCCGATTCTTTACGAGGACAAGTTGATCATGCATTTCGACGGCAGCGATTTCCAATACGTGGTGGCGCTCGATAAAAAGACCGGGAAAACCCTCTGGAAAGTGGACCGTTCCATCGACTGGCAGGATCTCAATGCCGAAGGCAAACCCAAGGACAGCGGGGATTTTCGCAAAGCCTTTTCGACTCCCCTGATTGCCGCTTTTGACAGTCAGCCCCCCATCCTGTTGAGTCTGGGATCCAAGGCGCTCTATGCCTATCAACCCAATGACGGCAAGGAACTGTGGCGTTTGGAAGAACGCCAATGTTTCTCTGGCAGCACGCGACCGGTCGTCGGGAAAGACCGCATCTATTATTGCGCCGGGTTTTCCTCAGGGCAGCTCCTGGCAGTCAAACCGGGCGGCAGCGGGGTTGTCACTGAAAATCAGATTTTGTGGCGGGTGAAAAAGGACGTACCCCTGAAACCCTCGGTAATTCTGGCGGGAGATTATCTTTTCATGGTGGATGACAATGGAACCGCCACCTTTGTTCGCGCTGAAAACGGTGAAATCGCGGGACGGCAAAAAATGGGTGGCCATTTTACCGCCTCCCCATTGCACGCCGGCGGTCGCATCTACTGTTTCAGCGAAGAAGGCAAAACGACAGTTGTCGCGGATCATCCGCCCTTTAAAATATTGGCCGAGAATACGTTGGAGGATGGATTCATGGCGTCCCCCACAGTCACAGAGGACACACTGGTTTTAAGAACTAAAACCGCGCTTTATCGCATCGCAAAGTGAACCAACTACGATCCGGATTTTGGGACCGGATCAGCCGATCTTGCAAACGCAATTCTCGCCTCCGAACTCATTGAGGCAATGGGTTTTGCAGGCCGGGTCGTTCACCCACTGGCCGTCCACAAGAAAACGGTATTGGTAGGCCCCGGCCGGGAGTGCGACCACGACTTTCCATAGGCCGGTTTTTTGGCGCGAAAAAGCCAGCGGCTTCTGTTGCCATCCAGTAAAATCGCCCGCCAAAAGAACGGCTGTGGCTTTGGGAGCGTCCAGAACGAATTCTACCTTTTTTTTAATTTGCTTTGCCATAATTTTATATAAGCGTCAAAACGGAACTGTCAAATTAGACCCGCTTTTACTCCGCCTACAGCAAAGTATCTTACAGGATATTCCGCATTTCTCAAACCAAAACTGCGTCTCAATCATGTGCCAAACGAAGCGGAACGTGTCGTTACAGCCTCCGTTTAGAAATCCGTGGCGGGCGCGATCGAGCGAATCTGGCGCATTTTTTCAGCCTCAAGTATGACCTGCATGCGGCGCAGGTCCTCGGCAATGCTCCCGCTCAAAACAAGGTAATCATAGTGTATCCATTGACTGATTTCCTCTTTGGCCACACTCAACCGCTTGCGTTGCGCGGCTTCAGAATCGGTGCCCCGCCTGCTCAAACGTTTGGCCAGGATA
>Ga0315272_10000601_pt1 | contig 18484 bp, 23 predicted proteins | sample C3_middle_MG_FD_203918 | JGI IMG/M metagenome (GOLD analysis project Ga0315272, IMG submission 203918) | Sediment microbial communities from Yellowstone Lake, YNP, Wyoming, USA - C3_middle | ecosystem: Environmental > Aquatic > Freshwater > Lake > Sediment | place: USA: Wyoming | collected...
TCCCTATCCGATAATCCATCCATTAGTTTCTCCCCTTTGCAAGGAAAGGGAAACTCTCGTCATAGAAATTACTCTCCCATTTAGTCAAGAGAAAGACGTTAGTATAGATATAGGGAATGATTTTTAATATTGGTATTTACTTGACAACCGCAAGACGCCCTTGGAAATACTAGCTTTGTATGATAGCCAATGCCAACAGGGATGTTCCCAAACACTAGCGAAAACAACAACTTGGCAATCTTTCTGTCAAGTGCCAATGAACATTGTTTTATCACTTTACCAAGTGGTAGATAAGTCTAAGTGGTTGATTATATTGGAAATCGATAATGTCTCGTGTGTAGAACATCGAATTTTTGTCGAAACCCCATAAACCCGGCGATTTTTGGGAAAAATCGGGGTGCAAAATTTTTTTGCAGGTCGTCTAAGTATCCGTAATCGTTGCTATATTCCGATCGAGTAATTTGATAATCATTCTCAAAAATCAAAAAATCGAACTTGACACCGTGTCGGCCGTTGATACGTCTAGGCTCGTGGGTAGGTCAAGGAAGCAGAAAATGAGCGATTATAATTTGCAAATGATAATCATTATCAAGAAGCTTAGGAAGCAAGGAATGATCTAGGTTTACCGATGCACAATGCCGAATCCATTGGTAGCTGTTTCATATACTTTTGATAATCATTCTCAACAACAGCTGGTGTTGGGGCACGTGTTGTGCCCCGTGGTCTTCCGTTACAGCCAATTTAGGTTGCTGAACAAGAACCCGCCTAGTCTATGGAAATTACCAAACAAGATTATGCTGTTCGGCGTTAGCAAGGCGAATCGGGAATGTTTCTGTTTCTTGATCAAAGCTTCTTTCCCTTGGTCATCCAGCATCGAAAGATATCGAGCGAAGCAATAGGTATCCGAACAAGACAATGGTGTATTCGTAAGGCGAGCGAATCGTTCCCAATTGCGGATAATCCCATTGTGAAACAGCACCTGCTTTGCCTTATACTCCAATTCGAGCGTGTCGGGAATATCCACACGAAACGGATGTGTGAATTGTGGTGTGATGCTTCCGTGTGTTGCTAGCCGAAAATGAAGCACATGTGGCGATGTTGGAATACGATCATAGGCTTGCAAGAAGTCGTCGAAAGTCATGAATCCCTTAGTCACAACAACTTGGTCTTTTTGGATGTAAGCAATACCGGCTCCGTCGCTGTTGTGCATCCACATGTTCTGCAAGCAATCGATCGAAAGCTTTCTTCCCCTAGAAACAGCAATCACGCACATAAGCAGCCCCCCTTTCTTTGTTCTGTTTTCAAAGAGCACTACCACCATATGCTCAATAGGCCATTCTATGGATAGAACAGCCTATTCGGCATACGGTTTATTGTTAAGCGGGGCTCAGAGCGAGCCCCTAGTGGTTGCGATTATCACACGCCTTGCTTGGCCATGTATTTGATCAGCACTTCATTTTCTTTAGCTCCTCTTTCGATTATGAAGTTAACGAATCCATACCATCCCCTTGACTTGATTGTTTCTCTTCCGTATTTCTTGCAATACCTGACAATGTTGTCGACTAACCGAAGCGTGGCCTCGAACACGTCGAATTCCAATGTTCCCTTGAATATACGAAATTCGATTGTTGCTCTATTTTGGAAATTCAATGCGAAATACCTGCTTTCTTGGTTATACTCTAGTGCCAATTCGTAATCCGTTGTTTCGTATCTAGCACACCACCTGGACAATTGATATTCTGTTCTCCTAGAAAGCTTGACTAATTGTTGCCAAAACGTTTCAAAGAAGAGCAGAATTCTTGCTTCCGTGTTGACTATTGACCTATATGTTTTTCCCAAAAACAACCTATTGATGTGCACATGAAGACCACATGTTCCTACATTGTCACTTTCGTATCCGTTACTCTTTAAATATTCGAAAGCTTTTCTCCAGGGGATTACGTTTATGTGGTAGTCTAATGTTGCTGGATGTGAAACTATTTCTAATCCACTATGTAGGCTTCCATCATGCTTGATATATACAAACTTCTCTTCTTCGTTTCCGTTGAATATTCTTAGTAATTCTTTCGCTCTTCGGCTATTCTCACCACCATTGTCGACTTCCAATTCAACGCCGAAGAGCAAGTCTTTCTGAAAATCCCCGTAATATCGGGGATTCGGTTTATAGCTATATCTATGGATATATTTCTCTTCTTCTTCTTCTTCTTTTAGGTCTTCTGTTGGAACCAAACATTCTGGACAAACAAACTCTTCTCCATCGAATACGACAAGGCGACTATGGATAAATCTTCCGCAAATAGGACAACGCCTATAGTCTAATGCACATTCCAAACATAACCAATTTCCGTATCTATCTTCGATACGGTTATAGGCGAACATAATGATTCGACCACAATTCAAGCATCTAGGGATTCCCCTAGAGCAATTTTCACATAGTGGAATATATTCGTATGTTAGCTCTACGTTGCTTGTTGTTGGACAAAATCGGCAAGTTTGAGAAATGTTGTTGTTGGAAGCATTGTTGGAAATGTTGTTGTTGGAAGCATTGTTGGAAATGTTGTTGTGCTTTTTCATGGCCTACTCCTTTCTTTGGCTAGTGGTTTATCTTTGTTTTTACCTATAACCTACACCATAATCATAGTATATACGGTTTTCTTGTCAAGATTCTTAATCGTAATCACAGAATTTTTTTTCTGAACAATATCAATGATTTATGGCAATCGAGAAAATTTTTCTCTTTGGGAACAATCGAGAAAACTAACTGGTCGCTCGGTAAGTTTCGCTCTGCTGAATGAATGTTCACTCACTGAATGAACGCTCATTCACTGAATGAAGGCTCATTCATCGCCACCGGGACTGCGAGGGTGATGGTGCTGGGTGCCGGATGATCCCTCCCCCCACCGATAAAATTCCCATTGACATCTCCTGGTTTTTGTCTATTATATCCCCGGGGAGAGGCTTAGGATCAAGCAGTTTTGCCCGGTAGGTAGGTTAGCCAGGTTCTTGCCTATCGGGCATTTCATTTTTCTCTTGCTTTTTTCTTTCTTTTTGTTATTGTTATCTTGGATTAGTCTAGGAGGTGCGTATGTATATCATTGTAAAAGGCAAGCGTTCTCCTTTGCAGGAAAGGTTGTTAGAGCAGTGCGAGGAAGGTAGGTATCAAGCTAAGCAGAACCGGAGGTTGCTTTCCTCCCCTGGCTATATAGACATGTCCGAAGCTCGTTCTCTTCTTAGTAGGGAAGCGCATGTAGAAGATTTTTCTGCCGTAGCGGATGTGTTCAAATCTAATCCTCTCAAATATGAGGCCTTTGGCAGATCTGGCGTTAAGAAAGGCGAGCTATGAAAGTAGTGGAATCTGAGAAGTTTATTAAGCAAGACAGGCGCAAATCGGAAGAGGAACTCCGGGAGATAGTATCCACCTGCATAGCCAGGCGTCCTGCCCTGGTGGATAGATACTTGCGTGTCCTAGAATCATTCATAGACATCCGAACATCCAAGAACGTCCTCCGCAGATACATCAATCTAATCTCCTCTTTGATCTATCGTTCTGATAATGTTATCTTTGAGCTCCAACCAGACGTATCGGATGCTTTGCTAAAAGAAGTGCAGGATGGCTTTTACAGAGAGGGTGTAGATGTTATTTTGTATGATCTAGCCAAACTAGGCGAACTCTGGGGCTTCATTGGTCTCCGTGTAGAACCCAGAAAAGACGGAGTCAAATTCCGTCCAGTCTTTCCCTTTGATATTCTCTTTTACTATCCCGATCTAGAAATGGACGACGACTCGCAGGTTCTTGTTTATGTGCTCCGCATGGGCAGGGACGAGTATGAGAAGCGGTTTGGCAAGGTATCTATTCCAGACAGGACAGTTTCTCCCTTTAGCAGATTCTTCGATGTAGTCGGTGCTACGGACGAGCTTACCAGGATTACTGACCTAAACCCGAACGAGTATTACGAAGTCTACGAAGTCTGGTATAAAGATCCAGGAGAGGGCTCGTGTTATGTGGCCACACTGGGTCTAGATTATACAATCCGTGACCACTTCAAATCCCCGTTCGTATCCGATCATCCTTTCGCTTTCTATGTTCCATCTTACCTTCCTGGCAATATCTATGGTTTTGTAAACGGTGAGCAGTGCATACCTGCGCAGGAAGGGATAAACGATATAGAAGAGCAACTTCCTTCTTTGGTAGAGAGGTTAGCATATCCTCCGGTTATTCTGAAATCATTCCAGGGTCTTCTAACAAGAGAGGATGTAGTAAATGAGCTCCGCAAGCCTTCCGGTGTAGTGCTTGTAGACAGCCCAGACATGGCTGTAGAAGAAGTTGTTCCTAAGATAGACCCAGGTGTTCTTTCTACCTTGTCTGACCGGTATGAGAGAAACATCCTGGATACAGTTGGCATATCGGAGGTTATGCTTGGTCACAGCGCTAAGAATGTGAGGTCGTATACACATGCTCTCTTAGCATCCCAATTCGCATCCTCGGAAGTAATCGTCCGTGCACTCAAATTTGAGCAATTCATCGAACGGGTAATGACTCTGTATGCCATGTATAAAGTCTTATGCACAGATAAGTTCCCTCTCTTAGCAAAGACGCCCCTCAGGGTAGAGGTATATGCCCACACCACATCTCCTGTTCTTTTGCAAAACTTTACTACACTCGTTCTGGAATTAAACGCACGTGGGCTCATACCGCCGGAAGTAGCGATAGAGCTATTACCTATTCCGCATAAGGACAGGATAAAAGTTATGATACAGAGAGCTAGGGAGGCGGCACTTGTTCAGGAGGCCAGAGAACAGAATAAGCAATGAGGATAGTGCGAGGTTAAGGGTGTGATAGGTGATTGGCAATCTAGAAATTACGAGGGCATTGAATCTCCTTTAGGATATACAATCAGAAGAGGCAAGTGGACAGATCGTCCTGTTTGGACGCAATACACCACTTGGTGGATAGAAGTGTCTGTCGTAGCTGGATTCAATATAGATCATCCCTTCCTCTGGTATTTACTCCTATGGATGCCTGATCCAAACAATGTGTCTACAAGGAATGTGTTTATTCTCTCCGGGTCTGTAGCAGGGGTATCGTTTGTAACCGATATTCCATCTGGTAATCTTACTGTAAGATGCGAGTTCCTCAGCGGTAGTGTTTCTCTTAGCAATGTTAGTAGCATCTCTCTTGGTGGTCTTGCTCTAGGGTTCGCTCTTGTTTATAATAATCCGACCGGTTATAGTATGGATATATCTGGGGAGACAGTCGGTCATGAGATAGACGCCTGCGAGTCAGGCATGTTCTGTGATAGCAATCAGAATACCTATGGGCTGTGTTCTGGGGTTGATGTTTACGGACTGTCCTTATCTCATCCTTTACTTACATTTTCCGATGTGGCTTTTTGCGATACGAACAACAATGTTTATTACTGCATAGGAGGATAAGATGTTAGTTTTAACGAAGACGGTATCTGATAAGATTATAAGCGATATGAACAATATTGCCTCTGTTGGGTTAGGATACAACGGAACGGAGAAGGTCGGTAATGGTTATGCTAGGGTGAATGTTTCCTCTGGGTTGTTCATATTCGACTCGGAGGATGCATCTTACTATTATTACAAGAACTCTTCTCAGATTTCCTTCCCTAGCGCAACTGGGGATTGGGGAAGTATAAACGAAATCTACTTTTTCGACAGCTCCGGCAATAAGCTCTATACCTTTACAATGGATTCTGCTCTTAGTATAATTACAGGTGTAACGTTTGTGATAAATGCTGGAGGGTTAGTTTTGAAGGTAAAGAAACAGAGCTAGGAGGCATGAGATATGGGCTGGTATAGCACGCCGTTTAATTACGATGGAACAAGTCCTACGCAGGTTAGGGACGATCTGCAGAAGGCCAACGAAAATTTCCAGGCATTGTCAGACGTATTCGAGAACGGCACGCCTCTTTCTGGTAGAATAAAGTCTAGTTACATTCCGGGCGGTGGAGGCGGGTCTGTATCTGGAGATATCACTGTAAACTCTGTTACGGTTTCTAACCCCAACAAGGTTAATTTTGGTATAGATTTATCTCCTAATGCATCTGGATTTTATCAGGCTGCTATTAAGATGCCGGTCGGCGTTCCTGGTTCAGCCATCCAATGGCAACCCACATCTGGAGGTTGGGGTGTTGGAGAGTCCAAAATAGGGGTGGACTCCTCTGGTAACTTTATGATCATTGGACGGTATAACAGTAGTGGAAGAAGAGTAATCAGTTTATATGATGATGTTAATGTCGGTGGGCAGCTGATCCCGATCTCTATAAGGCTAGCTCCACAAACCAATCAGACTAGCCTGATAGATCTCAGAAGCGGGGCTGTCGACTGCTCTGGTGCTTATATTCTTATGCCGACTGGTGGAGTTAAAGGCAACTTCATCTCGTGGGGTGATCCTCCGTATGATAACACCTTGATTGGCGTATCGTTATCTCAAGGTAATACTTTGGTAATTGCTGGTAAGCCTGATCCCACAAAGGGCAATAGGCGTCAGATTGGGATGTGGGATGATGTGACTATAAACGGCAACTTGAATGTAACAGGGACAATTACTGGTAATGTTGTCTATCAGGTGCCCAGCACAATTGGTGTTAAAAAGATCGATATCAATGCAGACGCCAATCAAGATTACGGAATAAACTTCAGGAATTCCAATGGATTTACCCAGTCAGCTATTCTGATGCCAACGGGTGGTAATGGGTCGTTCATAAACTGGGGGAATACCAACCCGTATGATTGTTTGATCGGTATTTCCTCTTCTCTTGGTCAGTTTATCATAGCTGGTAAATCCAACGGCGTGTCGAGAGATACTCATGTCTATGAGAACCTGATTGTTCATGGTTATACCACTTCTGTTGGCTTTGCGTTGAACACATCGGTTGCTCAGGATTATGGACTTAATTTAAGAGGGTCTTCTGGTTTCAACCAGGCCGCAATTCTTATGCCTATGTCTGGGAAGGGAACGTTTATCTCTTGGGGTGACCCAGCTTATGACAACAGCCTCATAGGGATCCAGAACTCGACAGGTCATTTTGTGATTTCTGGTAGAGCGGATGCTGCATATGGTGGCAGAAGGACTGTGTATTTATATGACGATACGATTATGACCGGGAATGCCTATGTATCTGGCAATCTGAGCGTGAGCGGAACGATAAGTGGAAATATTCAGCTTCCTGGCACGATTGGTGTTGAGAAGATTGATATCAATGCAGATGCCAATCAGGATTATGGACTTAATCTGAGGAACTCTTCCGGATTTAGCCAGGCTGCGATCCTTATGCCCATGTCTGGCAATGGGACATTCATTTCTTGGGGAAGTCCAGCTTACGATAATAGTCTTATAGGGATTCAGAATTCAACAGGTCATTTTGTAATCTCTGGTAGGGCGGATTCTGCTTACGGAGGAAGAAGAACTATATATATGTATGATGATACAATTATGACTGGGAATGCTTATGTATCTGGTAACTTGGTTGTAAGTGGGGCAATAAGTGGGAACATCCAGCTTCCTAGTATAATTAGTGTTAAGAAAATCGACATCAATGCAGATGCCAATCAGGACTATGGGCTCAATCTAAGAGGATCTTCTGGATTTAGCCAAGCTGCAATTCTTATGCCTATGTCAGGTAATGGGACGTTTATCTCTTGGGGAAGTCCGGCCTATGATAATAGTTTAGTAGGGATTCAGAATTCAACAGGTCATTTTGTAATTGCTGGTAGAGCTGATATCATGTATGGGAATAACAGAACAGTGTATCTATATGATCATTTGATTGTGAATGCGAATGTCTATGTGAATGGGACAGTGAATCAAGGATCTGATTTGTCAATGAAAGAGAATGTTGTTTTGTTCTCTGATTCTGCTCTTGACATAGTCAAAAACATAGATGTTTATAAATACTTACTGAAATGGAGCAAAGAGGAGCATGTTGGATTTGTAGCTAACTATGTGAAAGATGTGTTCCCACATGGGGTTACTGTAAACGGTAACGGGATGTGTTCAATAAATATTCTGGATATGTTGGCATTGTTGTTTAAAGCGGTAAAGGAGCTTGCGGAACATGTGGCGAATAATTAAAGAAATTTTTGACATTGGGCATGAGATCGGTAGCAATAAGAGTTGGTATTATAGTAAGACTGTATGGTTCAATATAGCTGCTCTTATTGCTGCTGTTGTGGATTATAAGACGGGAGGTATCACATCTCAGCAGGACATACAGACGATAGGGCTTGGGTTGTTTGCTATGGTTAATTTGGTGCTTAGATTAACAACCAAAAGGCCTATAGGAGGAAAGCAGAATGAATAACATCAGGCAGTTGATTCTATCTAAGCTTACTTGGCTGGAAAGATTTATCCTCTCGTTGTTTGAGAGAGGTATTGTGGAGTATCTTGAAAGGCTTCTTCCTATGGCGGTAGACATCGTCACAAAGCTCATGCAGAATAATACTCTTACCTCTGAACAGAAAAGAACGGAAGCTGTTAAGCAACTCGGGGATGCTGCTAAGAGCGCAGGAATAGACGTTGGGCTTTCTGTCCTTAATCTAGCAGTGGAAATGGCACTACAGAAGGTGAAGGCCTATGGAGATAAGACCAATTGATGTTAAGGTTACTGGATTAACGGTATATGGTGAGGCTAGGGGTGAGCCCTACGAAGGCCAGGTTGCCGTAGCACAGGTTATTCGTAACCGTGCTCTGGCCAATAACACTTATCCTGCTACTGAATGTCTGCGACCCTATCAGTTTTCCTGCTGGAACAAGAACGATCCTAATTATCCTATCCTGCAAGCTGCGTTGAGAGGTAAGAGGGATATTCCTTCTGTATTTTATGAGATAGCGGATAACGTTTTGAATGGCAGAGTTCTTCTGGATGAAGTGGGGGACGCCAGATACTATATGACCAAGAGTTTGTATTATTCCAGCAAGCGTCCCTCTTGGGCGAATAAGTTAAGGGTAACGGCAGAGATTGGTAACCACGTGTTCTTAACAGAGGAGGGATAAGATGAAGTTTAGGAAGGAAGATCTGGACAAAGTCATGTTAGGGTTGAATGGTGAACCAATGGTCTTTGCTGGGGACAATACTGAGATTACCTATCGAAATGCTATTTTAGCTTCTCTTGCTAGGGATGATTCTCAGGACATTGAGCAGAAGATGAAGTGCTGGACGTTGTTGAAGAAGATTATGAGTGAAGACGATGTAATTGATCTGACCTCGGAAGAAATAAGCTTGATTAAGAAGAAAGCAACATTTTTACCGACGATTCCTTTTGGTAGATTAGTAGACTTTCTAGAGGGGGTATAGTGAGGGATGCAAGTCCCATACAATTTCCAGCAAGTAATAAACAATAATCAGTATCAGGTAATTAACGGGGTTAAGTGTTTCCCCGTTAGCATGTTAGATGAGAACTTTGACTATATCTGCAGGGTAGTAAATGTCGGATCAACTGCTCCCACGGTATCGTATGACGGTCAATTTTGGTTTGATGGGACTACGCTCAAGATAGCTCAGTCCTCCTCCTGGAAGGATATTAAGGTTGCCAATGCTGTGAATGCTGATAAGCTAGGCGGGCTTCTTCCTAGTCAGTTTCTGAGGTCTGATCAGAATACAACCTGCTCAGGTAACGTTACAGCTCAGCAATTTACTTCTACTACTACATCTGCACCTCCCCTTGTTGTGAGTAGTAATCAGTTAGTTACAAATCTCTGTGCAGACTATGTGGATGGTTACCATATAGATTCAACTGGAGCTTCGACAGGACAGCTTGTTCAGTTTGACACGGCCAATATTAAGCTTAAACCCGTGCCAATCTATTACAACTCCGCCAATAATAGGGTGGGTATCCTAACGTCTAGTCCTAACGGTTTTTTGGAGGTGGCTAATTCGTTCTATGCGGCTACTGGTGAGATAAGAATATATCCTCAGAATACTACCACAGAGGGTGGGCAGCTTACCCTTCTTGGTGCTGGATCATATAAGTATTATTACATTGATAACTGTGCTGGTCAGTTTAGGCTTATTGCACAGACTGATAGTGGTGAAATTGGAAGGATTATAGTCGACTCTAATGGGAATGTTGCTATCGGAAGTTTTACCCCGTCCCATAAGCTACATGTTGCTGGGAATATTGCTATTCAGGCAGGGGCAGGTGCTTTCATTGGAACTGTGGATAACTACCAATTGAGTATTAGGACTAATAACACAGACAGGATTGTAATTGATACAAGTGGTAGAGTTGGGTTGGGAGGTGTCACATCTCCTCAGGCAAGTTTACATGTTGGTGGCGGGGAAAGTGTATATTTTGGTAGTGGAGGTAACACTTATCCTACAACTCCCTCTAGCGGCAGTGGTGCTCTTGTTGGTAAGAGCGCCACCTCTGATTTCAGGTTGGTCTTACAAGATGGCACTGCTAGAGTGAATATGTATTGGAATGCTTATTGGGATTCGTCTACTAGTGCATGGAAGTATGTTATTAGTAATGAACCCGCCTGTAGGTTTGTAGAATCTCTTAACGGGACGACAGGTTGCTACTTCGGGCTTTACGGCGCTCCTGCCGGAACTGCTGGTAATACTATATCATGGACGCAGGTGGCTGAATTTGCAAGTGGAGCGGATGTGTGGTTGAGTCCAATGGGGGTATCGAGTGATTTTTATATAAGTTCCAGTGGCAATATTGGTATTGGAACAACATCGCCTGCATATAAGTTGGATGTGGCCGGCGAGATTCGCTCGATATCCTCAGGTTATATCCATATACATCCTGCCAGCTCTACCAGCGATCAATCGTTTATCAGGATAGTAAATGCGGCATCCACTACAAATAACCCTTATGTTAACTTTGGTTATGGTTCGTATCTCGGGCTCTGCAGTATGTATATGAATATATCTGACAAGAGTCTCAGGCTCAATGTTAGTAAGACCTCAGATGGTGCGAATCTTAGAGATGCAATCATTATTCCTCCTGCCAATGGTGCACAGACGGCATGTATAATTCCAGCCTCGAATGGTGGTTATACTTCTGACTGGCCTTCTGGGTGGACAGGGACATTGGCTACATTTGATATTAGCTGTAGTGGTATTTATTACAACCTTCTGACTCAGCGTTCAGATGCAAATCTAAAGACAGATGTCCAGTCTCTATCAGACTATCTTCAGACTGATTGCTTGGATGTTATCTCATGTCTAAAGCCAATAAAATATGTATATGTGGATGATCCTCTGAAAACTAACCGATTTGGCTTTATTGCTCAGGATGTGTCTGAGGTGTGCCCAGAGCTTGTAACTATCGACACAGAAGGTAAGGCAAGCTTGAACTATATGGATCTGATAGCACTGTTGACCCGGGGCATCCAGGAGCTCTATGACATGCTTGGGAAGGTTATACAGAAAATTGGCGGGATTAGTTAAATAAGGTATTGACTTTCTGTGAATGATATGCATTTATGAGTATGGGGGAGAGAACTAACTATATGGTTGAAATAAGGAGGAAAGGCAGATGGCCAGACGGACTAGACGTAAAGCACGACGCAAAGCTCGCAAGTAGCGAGCATATACACGTCTAGTGGTTAGTTCTCTCCCCCAGAATAGGAGGATGATATGAATGGAGAAATGGCACCACAGATGGGAATAACCGGAAGTCCGATCGGGATGGAAGAATACGCCGATATAGTGGTGGCAATGTGTATCAAGGGGTTGGAAGAAGCCCTCGGCATTTACTCTTCCACTTCCGAGAAGGGGCAGGTCTGTTTAGATTGTCTCAAGAAACTAAGCAAGGTAGTGCCTGATGCTGATCAGAAACTAGCAAAAGCGGCACAGGCTGTGCAGGCTGCTCAACCGCCTGCTGGTGGTATACCTGCCGGTGGAACTCCACCAACTCCACCGCCTGGTGCTGGTGCAACGCCAATAGGAATGTAAGGAGGATAACATGGCTACTAAAGGTAAAGGAACTCAGAAGATTAACCCTGGGAAATACAGCGGATATGTAACGGGTGACTATTGGGGATATAATCCCCGAAATAGTGAGCCTAATGATGGGCTGTTCAGCAAGTATAGGAAGAACATTAAGATAGACAAACCTGTCGCTCAAAGTAAGTAGGAGTGAGCTATGGAAGACACAAAGGCTCCAGAACAGCAACTGCATGAGATACAGGAGTTTATCAGGAGCGCTTACGAGGATCCCGATCTTCGTCCGCATCTGAAGACTCTCCTGGATAAGTTCGGTATAAGCTTACCTGAACCTCCGTATGAAAAAGAAGTCAAGCGGATAAAGGAACAGTATGACGGAGAGATTGATAATCTAAAAAAGAAACTGGAGGAACAGGAGAAAGCTCGAAAGGAAGAACAGTTTATCAAGATTCTCGAGAGTTATGGTCTTTCCAAAGATGATTTCCAGGATGTCCTGGATTTTGCCAAGCAGAATGGGATTATCAATTTTGAGACAGCAGTTCGCTTGTATGTGAGCGAAAGACTTCAGAAATCGAGAAACAGCCTTCCCATTCGTGCTAGACAAGATGATGATGTGATAAAGAGATATTCTGGCATTGATGGGAAGGATAAGCTTATGGAAGACGTATTATCAATGTTAGGGAGGTAATAGAGAGAGATGGCAACGACGGTAAATATTCCGTTCTTAACCGGTGGAGTTTTTCAAGACTCTTCACAGCTTAAGCGTTTCCTGGATACGACTAGAAGAAACTTTATTGCCTATGCGGTAGCACAGAATCTTCCTAAGATCTCACCGATGGTGAGACTTATTCTCGAGAGAGCGGATCAGAGACCGTTCCAAGCTGCTTTTATTGTTCAGCCAGTCTATCCAGACCTCAGCTCTCCTAGCCCACAGTATCTCGATACCAGCGGAAATTTCACAATTAACGACTTCAATGCAGCCACGATAAATGCCATCTTTGAACCCGCTGTGATGGGCAATACTATCAGATTGAACGAGTTCGAGATTGCCCAAGCGGATTCTCCAAACAAGGTTGTTAACGAACTGGCAATCAAGGTGAGCGATATCGGGCTTCAGACCTTTGCAAAACTTACGAATGATCTCATTAGATCCAGGACAAACGACAAAGAGTTCTACGGTATTCTCGATGTGGTTGGAATTTCTGGTGTATTTGGTGAGCTAGACAGGACAACCTATACCTGGTGGGTTGGAACTCAATATTCATACGCTACCGACCTTGGAAATGCCTCTAATGTTTACCAGGGCATCGAGCGAGGCGTGAATAAATACATGAAGAATGTCGGTAGCATGTTCGGTTTGCCTTCTTGTGGATTTACCGACTACGCCACGTTCCAGAAAATCATCGAATCCTTTACTCCGCTTGAGAGATATAACGTTGGGCATGTAGCAGAGATTACCGAGGTAAGAGAACATACCGTCAAGGGTGTCATTGTTGGTGGTGTTCCGGTATTTCCAGATCCTTATCTTAGCCCATACGATGCTGGTGGTGGTAACTATGTCGGCGATATCATTTATCTCAATCTGAATAATATCCACTTTACCTTTGCTAGCCCGTTCAGCTTCTATACAACTGAGTGGCAACCAGAGTATATCAATGCCAAGCTCTCTTGGCTGAGCGTGTTCTTGATTGGTGGTCAGTTGTGGTCTGAGCGTCCAAAGGCACATTTGGTGATTAAGGGTGTTCCTAGCATGAACCTCTAACAGAGGAGATAGAGCATGATAGTTAAGAACCAAGACAGGAGGCTCATCCTCTTTGATAGAACGGATGGGAAGATATACGAATTAGACCCAAATGCAGACACGGTAGTCCCAGATGCTCTCTGTGTGGAGTTCCTGGGCTATGGGGCTACCGATGATCATCATTACGACGTATGCAGAAAGAGGCTCGAGTTCCTGAGGTTTGAGCCTGCTGTAATGAAAGAGCTTAAGGATGATCCGGAGGCTGATAAGGTAAATATTGTGACTATTGATTACTTAAAGGGTTTGCAGTTTGAGACAGGAAAGGTAATAGAGAGACGGACTAGGAAGGCATGAGCCTAACGGCGGCTGATTACTTCCGTAGATTATTTGACTTCTATCCTGTCGCTTACGATGAGTCGCCTCTTTTGTATAGAATCCTCAATAAAGCCAGACAGGATGTAGCGGATAACTTTTGCCTCAAGAAGAGCACGCATTCTTCCGTCAACAAATATGCTAGGTGGTTTGACCGTCCCACATGGAATCTCTATACCACCTGGTATATCTTGGGCAACGCCCCTCTTACTAATATCTCTAGGGTGTGGCGTGTGTATTATGTGAATCCGGATAGGGACTATGTTAAGAAGCTAGATCAGGTTACTTATGATGATGTTATAAGGGACGTAGAACCAATTGGGTATATATATGACCAAGTCGAGAAGACAGTATCTATCGTTCCATCTACCTGGAATCACCAAGAGAATGAGTATATCGACATACTCTACACGCCTTTGGTCAATCAGATGTATAATCTTTATGACCAAGAGGATCTCATCCCAGACGAGTTGTTAGATTGCGTTGCTCTCCGTATGGCTTACATGCTTGCTATGAATGATATGCAGTTCACTCTAGCAGAGTTTTTCAATAATCAGTGGAAGATGGAGCTTTTTAGGAGTGTTCGAGCGAGAGGCTAGGACATGGCTAAACGAAGGAAGCAGAGCGAGATTGTTCAAAATGTTGAACAAGACTTCCACATCTTGGGACTGGCAACCAATGTTGGAGATGCCACAACCAAACCTGGGATGTGCCAGAAACTCACGGCCATGCCAGACCTCAAGCTCGGGTGGAAGAAAGTTCCTAAGAGCACCGCCTTCTTCACTTCTTCTTTTGGTGCTCTGAATGGATTCAACAACGATGGAAGGTATGCCTATCTCTGGCTCGGTAAGTCCTGCGAGGTTGTGGATACAGTTAATAAGACGTCGATCAAGGTGACAGTAGATGAGGATGTTCAATGGGCAGGTGGATATGATGACCTGCTCTTTTTTGTTACCACTGCAAGTAAGGTTTATAGATTCAAACGGGACGGAACTCTTCTTTCGACATACAACACTGCGAACGGTAACAGAGCCTGCGTCTACCGGGGTCGTCTCTTTGTAGCCAACGGTAAGACGCTCTATTTCTCCTCGGTAGATTTTCAGGACGTGAGCAAGACAAACTTTGCTACCAATACCACGGTTCCTCAGAACCCCAAGGTAAATTATGCTTCCGGCGGTAATCTAACAGGAACCTACTATTACAAAGTTTCTGCTAGTGCTGGTGATGGTGGGTGGACAGGACTTAGCGTAGAAGTCAAAGCTACAATTTACGCTGCTCCCACAAATCTGACTATACTAGCTTCTGCCGGTGGGAATCTTGCGGCAGGGACGTATTACTATCGGGTTTCCTCCTTAGATGATGCAAATAATGTTCATAGGGCTACGAATGAAGTATCTGCTACGACCGATAACACAAACAAGACAGTAACTCTCTCCTGGTCTCCTGTTGAAGGGGTGTCTAGATATAGGGTGTGGAGAGGGACATCAGCTGGACAGGAGAATCAATATGTGGACGTCACGGGAACCTCACTCGTGGACAACGGAACTCTCACTTGGGTGAATGCTAGTTTCGTGGAGAATGGAACAGTTGTTTTAACCTGGGATGCTCCTTCTGGCGCTGTTAAATATCGTGTCTGGAGAGGGACAACAAGCGGTGGGGAGAGTCAATATGTAGAGACAACATCTACCACGCTTGCCGACACGGGTGGTCTTGCCTGGACTTCTGGGATTCCACCGAAGGATGTCTTTCTCTCTACCGAAGGCGGTGGGTATATACTCATCACCCATCCAACGGTCTCTTGGATAAGCTGGCTTTATGTCATTAACGACATGCTCTATGTGTTCACGGATGGCAATCTATTCATTCTCTCTGCTAGTGTTGCATCCAATATTCCTTCTAGTTTTTATCTCCTGGATACGGGTATTCTGATGCCGTTTTCTAATTCGACCTTAATGGTGATACGAGATCTGATCTTCCTTGTAGATAAGACTGGAATATACAAGCTCAGGACAAATACATTAGAGCGGATAGACAATCTTGTTGCAGATCAAGTCCCGCTATTAGATCATTTCAAGGCTGGGACGTTCATGTTTGAAGACAAGAATTGTCTAGCTATCCCGTATAGATACAATGATCTTACGCTCTGTTACTGCATAGAATATGACGTATGGTTTCAGCTTCCTTTCCGGGCAATACGAAGCTTCACAAATCCCAATGGTGAGAACTGCTCCTTGGTCGGATACCCATATCCTGGCCAAACAGGGACTGTGGCATTACATGTGATGTTCAATCAGACTTCGTATTATCCGATGACAGTCAGATTGTGTCCGTTTGATCTCGGCATCAAGAGATACAAATATATACGGGAGATACTCATAAAGACCAACGTGGCTTGTCCGATAAAGGTTGGGTTCGATGACCAGTATGTCTTTGAAAGGCTCGTCCAATACTATACCGACCTGGTTGGGTATAAACCTGCACTGCAAAAGAAAGGCGTTTACCTCTGGTTAGAGCTTTCGGAAGATTCTGATGTGTTTATGTATGTTCACTTTATCAAAATGAAGCTTACTCTACTTGGAGAGATCAACTACTTCTATGGGCAGACTCCAGTATGGTTAGGGTCAAGATAGAGGACGATGAGCTTAAGTTTATTGAGAATGCTACGCAGGATCATATTAGCTTTGTCGAGACTACGAATGCGATCATTCGCTCCCTGAATCTGAATGTCCCGACAATCCTTCCCTTCGAGCTTATATTAAGAGAAGTAAAGGATCAGAGAGAGTTCATACAGATCAATCTTCAGTTTCATCAGTTCTTGAACGATACATTACATTCTGTTCTAGCATCTCTTCCTGTTCCTGTTATCTTCATACCAAAGATTCTGCCTGCTAGTTCCTTTGAGCAACTTAAGATGGTAGAATATATAATGCATCAGGATATAGACGCAGTGTTTCAACAGTTATCGGAGGAATACAATGTCGGTTAAGCTTGGTGATTATCTGAGAAGTATTAGGGTATTTATTGAACCACGAGAACTGGGTATAGATGAGCTCAGGTTAGTAGAAGCAATCAATTCTGCCAGATTGTGGGTTGCGAGCGACATGGAGTTGTATGATGGTTGTTCCTTCGTGGTGAATGGATGGGGTGTGGATGGTTTTGTGGGTATTCCCAAGAGGGTATATTTTACGTCTTATCAATTCCCGGATGTAAGGGTTAGGTTGTTGGATACACCGGGAATGCAGATAGAAGTGCACAAGGGTTTGTTTGATAGAGAAATATATCCGTGTGGGTATCGACTAGAAGGTAGTAGGATTATTTTGGTTCCAGCCGGGATCTATAAAGGCATTCTAGATGTCATTTATCTGCCGTGGTTTAAGCGATTTGAGAAAGAGAGCGATGAGGAAGAGAAAGATGATCTTATTCCAGAAGTCTATAAAATGTTGGTGGTTTATAGAGCTTGTTCTTTTCTGACTAGCGATGATATCCACAGGTTCTTTGTATTGCAATATGACTGCTTAGCTGAGCAATTCAGGAGGCTAAAAGGTGGAAAGGTATCTATATCACCTAGAACAGAACAAGATAATCTTCGAGTTAATTGATGCTATGCTCAAGAATGGTCTCTACTTCGCCCATAGGGATTTTCTTGTCGTCTATTGCAGAACAGACTTAGAGACTGCAAAGAGGATAGTTGAAACTCAAGACTTCTATTTAGATGACTTAAAACTTGAAGGCGAAGTGGGACTAGTATATCATTTCTGGGGAGATATAAAAGATATAAAAGACGTGCTGTCCCTCCTCAGATTAGGGAAAGAAATGTTTACCCACCTGCTCTATTGGGACAGCAAAGCTAGAAAGTGGGTCTTAAGGAGGATAAGAAATGGGAGCGAGAAAGCCGAGTGTGCCACAGTGGCAGAAGGAATATCAGGAGTTCATGCAGAGAATTTCCTCCTCTAGTCCGGCGCCTAATGTTGCTTCTGATCTGTATACCACGGTAATGAGCGCTCTGATGAAACAGTATAGCGAGAAGGTAAGCCCTGCTTTCCAGAAGGCGCTGACATACGGAGAGAGAACACAGACCACGGGAGCAGTCGGAGACTATAGTAATCTCAGAGATTTCTTCCAATCTTCTCTGCAGAAAAACATACAATCATACCAACAGAAAACAGCTCCTGTTGCACAAGAGATTGCTTCTACCGTTGGCTCTCCGGAAGCCTATCAAACCTTTAAACTTGCGACAGAGGGATCCAGGAGATTTGGTTCTCATATTGATTTTAGCAACATACAGAAGTCGTGGCAGGAATGGAAGGAGAATGTTAACAAATCTATGGCCGAGCTTGGAATACAAGGGTTTGATATAGAAGATCAATTTAGAAAGTGGTATGGAGGATAAGATATGGCGGCAGTAGCACCAATTATTACAGCAATAGCAGGTTTAACAGCAATAGGG
>Ga0315272_10000602_pt1 | contig 18410 bp, 28 predicted proteins | sample C3_middle_MG_FD_203918 | JGI IMG/M metagenome (GOLD analysis project Ga0315272, IMG submission 203918) | Sediment microbial communities from Yellowstone Lake, YNP, Wyoming, USA - C3_middle | ecosystem: Environmental > Aquatic > Freshwater > Lake > Sediment | place: USA: Wyoming | collected...
CGTCAGCCCGGTGCCGGGACGGCAGCTACAGCTTCAGCAAGTCGCATCGCGGGACATGCTCACGGCACGGTGGTGTGGCGACGTGGATAAATTGATTCGCGCTGCCCTGCTCTGCCTGGCTGCCGCTGTGGCAGTCATACCGCTGCCGGCTGACGCTCGCATCAAGCGCAGCCAGAGCGCCAAGGTTGAATTTAAATACCAACACCCATGCCCCGCTACCGGCGCGCGCAAGGGGCCGTGCAAGGGCTATGTGATCGACCATATCAAGGCGCTGGCGTGCGGTGGCGCCGACGCCCCAAGCAACATGCAGTGGCAGACCGTGGCCGAGAGCAAAGCCAAGGACAAGTGGGAACGCAAGGAGTGCGGTAAGTGATGGAAAAAGACCATGTACTAAAACAGGCCATCGAAGCCCACCTGAAGGAATCACCTTACTTGATTGATCTTCAGGCAACCCACAGAAAAGCGACCGCTGAAATCATCAACGCCTTCTTAGAGCGACTCGTGATTTCCGAAAAGCTATCACTTCGGGATGTCTCGGAGGTGCTCCGCGAGCTTGAGGATGCCCCGCGCAATCCGTCCCTCCGGGGTGAGGTCGGGAATATCGTTGGCGCGATGCGCAATGCGTCGCAACGAAGCAAGTAGAGCCTCGTCAAAATCCGATTCTTTTCTTCGAAGCTGCAACTTTCGCAGCGCAATGTTTTGCTCAATAGACCAGCCAATCGGCATGTCGCGCCAGCCTGATCTAGTAGTCCGGTCTCTGGTGTCTAGCGTATCATCCTGATCCATATCTGCCCTTTCATGCCGCCCACCGAGGCGGCTTTTTTTCGCCCGTTGCTTTTTTATTGTAGGGGTTTTCCCTTGGTTTGGAAAAATAGTTTAGATTTTGCTTGACTTGATGTTTAGGTTTAGCTAAAGTTCACTTATCACAGCAATCCCGCTGCAAAGGAGTGAACCAAGATGGCAACAGCAAAAACCCCGGCCAAGCGCGTAGCGAAGGCAACCACAGCCAAGGCAGCATCTGTTGCCAAGGCGATCAAGAAGACCATGGCCGCAGTGCCTACGGTCACCATCGGCCAGCACCTGCCTGACCTCAATGCCACCTATGTCGGCATTGCTGGAGACATTGTGGGTGGTGAACCAGGTCACCTTGTGCGGCTGGATGAAACCCCTCCCGGCCACCTGAATCGCAAGGACGCCGCTGCCTGGGCGGAAGGTCTTGGAAATGGCGCTCGCCTGCCAACCAAAGCAGAGGCCGCTCTGATGATTACCAACGATAAGAAGAAAGCCATCAAGGCCGGTTGGTACTGGACCAACGAAGACTACAACGCTTCGTTCGCTTGGACCTTCTGCTCCCATGGCAGCACGTACATCGGCAGCAAGAGCGCCGCTGGCGGCGCTCTGGCCGTCCGCAGATTACCGCTTCAGTCCTTCAATCCTTTGGGTGTGGTGGAAGCGTGAACGCATCCCTTCCACTGTGCATGGCCCAGGCGCTGGCGCCCTTTGCACCACCCAAGTCCGAAGTGCACCGGATATTGGCCGCCAGCGAGCGCGACTTGATCGCCGCCGACTTGGCCAACAACGCCGCCAAGGCTACGTTTCACCAGCGCAACGATGCCGCGGCGATGGCCTTTCAGATTCAGGCCCAAGACAAGACAGGTGCGGCATGAAGGCCGTCGAAAAATTTGCCCCCTGGATTGGAGCGCTCATCGCGTGCGCCACCCTGGCCTACCTTGGCCCGACCGTCCTAGACCGTGCTGCAACCGCGCAGGATGAAGAACGCAGGGCGGCGGCTGAAGAACGGTTTGCCAAAGCCGCGCGCGCGATCTGCGGGGAAAACGGCGCATGGACGCGCGAAGGCAACACGTTGCAGTGCTTCACCCATCGAGGTCACAAAACCATCACGGCGAGCGTCTCCAAATGAGCCTCGAGAAAACCATCGTCATTATTTTGTGCGTGATCGCTCTCGCAGTGATCGTGTTTCTCATCGTCAGTGACTGGAGCGCCATACGCGCAGAAAAACGTTCCGAATTCAACGAAGCGCGCGCCCGGCGCGATGTCGAAGCATTGCTGGCTGATGCCAACACCGAAGTTTTCACCAGGCCGCGCGTCCGCGCTGGTCTTTATCAACCCAACGAAAGAAACTCATGAGCAATGAAGTTGCAACTGCAAACGTATTCACGCCCCCATCCACTCAGCAATTCGGTGTCGAGAGCGCCAGCACCGCAATTGCGGCTCAATCGAAGGCGATGGTCGAGTCCCGCTACATCATGGCCATGCGCAACCCGCGCAACTGGGACGCCGTGCGCCAGGACTTGATCAAAGAGTGCCGCCGCCCGAGTTTTGCACACAACAAAAGCGCGTACTACATCAAGCCCATTGGCCAGGGTGTGGAGGGCCTGGGCATTCGCTTTGTTGAGGTCGCGCTGCGCTGCATGAAGAACGTGCTGGTCGAGACCACCATGATCTTCGAGGACGAGATCAAGGAAGTGCACCGCGTCTCGGTCACCGACCTTGAGGCCAATATCACCTACCCGCTCGATGTGCGTGTCAGCAAAACCGTAGAGCGCGCCAAGCCAAACAGTGACGGCTCCTACCTGTCGGTGCGCAAGAACAGCTACGGCAAGGACGTGTTCACCATCCTTGGCACTGATGACGACCTGTTGAACAAGCGCGGCGCCCTGATCTCCAAGGCCATCCGCACCATCGGCCTGCGCATCATCCCCGGCGACTTGTGCGACGAGGCCGAAGACATCATCAAGTCGATCCGCATGGATGCGGCGGCCAAAGACCCGGATGCCGAGCGCCGCAAGGTGGTGGACGCCTTCGCCAGCATCGGCGTATCGGCGACCGACTTGACCGGCTACCTTGGGCATGACCTGGGCAAGTGCTCGCCAGCGCAAATCGTCACGCTGCGTGGCATCTACGGTGCCATTCGAGACGGTGAAGCCACTTGGGTCACTGTCATGCAGAACAAGTCTGAGCAAGCGCCTGGTGAGTCGGCACAACCGAAGTCAATTCCAACCTGCTCTTCCGAGTCATTCGAGAAAAACAAGGCCGGCTGGCACAAGGTCATCGAGTCCGGCAAGAAGTCGGTCAATGAGCTGATCACGACCATCCAAACCAAAGAACTTTTGACGCCAGACCAAAAGATGGAAATTGCAAGCTGGGAAATAAAAGGAGAAGCATCTTGAAAACGCATGAACTTACCCAGGGCTCGCCAGCGTGGCATGCCCACCGCGCCACCCATTTCAACGCCAGCGATGCGCCGGCCATGATGGGCGTCAGCATCTACAAAACGCGCACCCAACTGCTGCACGAACTGCACACTGGTTACGCGCCCGATGTTGACGCAGCCACGCAGCGTCGATTTGATGACGGTCACCGCTTCGAGGCGCTGGCCCGCCCGCTGGCCGAAGAGTTTATCGGTCAAAGCCTTTACCCAGTGACCGGATCCGAAGGTAAGTTTTCGGCGTCATTCGATGGTTTGACCATGGGCGAAGACATTGCCTTTGAACACAAAACGCTCAACGATGAACTTCGCGCCGTCATGAATGATGATTGCCTTGGCCATGTGTTGCCCGGACAGTACCAGATCCAGATGGAGCAGCAACTGATGGTGTCTGGCGCTGATCGAGTTCTTTTCATGGCCAGCAAATGGAACGGCGACGAACTGATCGAAGAGCGCCACTGCTGGTACACAGCAAATCCAACACTGCGCGCCGAGATTGTTGCTGGATGGGCGCAGTTCGATGCTGACTTGGCCGCCTACGTGCCGGCCGAAGTTCTGCCCGCGACCGTTGCTGCCGCCGTCACTGCACTGCCGGCCGTGTCCGTTCAAGTGACCGGTTCTATCGCCGTGCGCGACAACTTCTCAGCCTTTGAAACCGCCTTGCGCGACTTCATCGACAACCGGCTGATTCGTGAGCCCAAGACAGATCAGGACTTTGCCGATCTGGACCTCCAGATCAAGGCCCTCAAGAACGCCGAGGCAGCGCTGGATGCCGCCGAAGCGCAGATGCTGGCACAGGTGGACACCGTGGACGCGGCCAAGCGCATGAAGGACATGCTGAAAAAGCTAACCACCGACAACCGCCTGATGGCCGAAAAGCTGCTGGCTGCCAAAAAAGAACAGATCAGGGGTGAGATCGTGGCCGATGGCATCGCCGCGCTGCGTGAGCACATCGCCGGTCTGAATACTCGCCTGGGCAAGCCCTACATGCCCACCGTGGCCGCTGACTTCGCTGGTGCTATCAAGAACAAGCGCACCGTGGACAGCCTGCGCGAGTCCGTGAACAACGAACTGACGCGCGCAAAGATCGAATCCAGCGCCATCGCTGACAAGATTCAGATCAACCTGACCACGTTGCGCGAACTGGCATCCGAGCAGGCCTTCCTGTTTGCCGACACCGCCCAGATCGTGCTCAAGGCACCGGATGACCTGACGATGCTTGTCAAGTCGCGCATTGCAGACCACAAAGCAATCGAGGAAAAGCGCATCGCCGATGACCGCGAGCGCATCCGGCAGGAAGAGCTTGACCGCATCGCCGTCGAAGCTGCAAAGCCTGCCGAGACAGCCGAGCCGGTTGTCGCGCCTACCAGCACGCCAGTGGCCGCCGCCAACGTGGTGCCCATGCGCACCTCGCCGCGCCCGGCTGCACCCAGCACGCCGCCAACACTGAAGCTGGGCCAAATCAGCGATCGGCTTGGCTTTGCCTTGACCGGCGACTTCCTGAAGAACCTGGGATTTGAACCGGCTGCGACCGACAAGTCATCGAAGCTCTTTCATGAAGCGGACTTCCCGCTGATCTGCATGCGTCTGGTGTCGCATATCCAGAACGTGCAAGCCAAACAAGCCGCCTGATTTTCAACCCACCACCCAGGAGAACGCAATGCCAAAAACCTTCACTGCACCCCAAGACTTCACCGACGAAGATAGGCCGCCAATCGCGCTCACACCAGTCGAATCCAACCAGGTCAAGGCCATCGGCTATGACGAAGCCACCAAGACTCTGGCCGTCACCTTCACGCGCGGCACCGGTGCAATTTATCACTACCCAGGCGTTACGCCAGAACAGCATCATGCATTTGTCAAAGCTGAGTCCATCGGCGTTCACTTCGGCAAGCACATCAAGAGCCTGCCGTTCAAAAAGTACCACGGCGAACCCGTCGCTGCCTGATTTACGGGGCGACCATGACTGAACAAAAAACACCACGACCGACCTTCAAAGTGTCTGGTATGGCCACCATCAAACACCTCAATGTGCGCAAAGAAGGCCCCGATGATGAAAAGATTCTCGCCGTCGATGTGAAACTGGAGATCAAGAACGTTGACCGTCGCTTGTGCGGATACTTCGACGAAGCGCTGGAGGCTTTCTTGTGGCGCGGCGACACGGATTCCCTGATCGTCCGCAACACCTTCCTCGTCCCGGTCTGCTACGGCAATGAGATCAGCAGCGCAAGCGTGCAGATCGGATCGAACTCGTACCTGGGCTGCGATGTCAAGAAGTTCGCCCTGGAGCCGCGCGACGGCGGCGTTATCACCTTGACCTGTAGCGTGGCCCTGTACCCGAATGCCGCCGAGGTGTCGGACTTGGCCAAGATGGTGCAGGACGATGTAAGCGTGGCCATCCAAGGGCCTCCTGATCTTTTTGACGGCACGGCAACACCCTGACATCCACAACCCTATCCCCAACCACTGAAAGTAAATCATGAATGCAACTGAACCCGAAGTCAAGAATACCGTGAAGTTTTCCGAACTGCCAGCACTGGGAGCCGACCTTGACGGCGGCGAGTTCGCTGGCATCCACACCAAGCCAGACGGCACCCACTGGGCTGTCTCCAGGCTGCCCGGCTTCGGCTCCAAATTGACCCACAAGCTGGCCATCGCCGACGCCAAGGAACGCGGTGGCGAATTGCCGACCAAGGCCGTGGCCGCCATGGTCGTGGTCAATCTCAAAGTAGATCCCGGTTGGTACTGGACCGGCGAAGAGTATGACGCTTCGGACGCTTGGTTCTTCTTCTCCGATGGCTACACGGGCATCAGCAGCAAGAGCGCCGCTGGCGGCGCTCTGGCCGTCCGCCTGATTCAGATCACCGCTTAGTTCTTCAATCCTTTAAATTCATCGGAGCCAACCATGCCACCCATCACCATTGAAGCCATCGAGCAAAAACAGACAGAACTGGGCGCGCTCATCCAGAAGTTCAAAGATCAGTCCCAAGTCAAGGTCATCAAGATCGAAGGCCGCATCATCGAACTGCTGCCCGTAGAACGCTATGCCGGAGCAAAGCTGGACGACCATGGAAACCATCTGCATGATGTCATCGTCTTGGCCGCACGTTCCGACGACAGCCACAACTTCGACGGCGCCCAGCAGTGGGCAAAGAGCGTCGGCGGCGATGCTCCTTCGCCAGAAGAGTGTGCACTGATCAAGGCCAATTGCCCTGACGTACTGACCCGGTGGATATGGACAAACAAGACTCATGCCGAAAACGCTTCGAGCGCTTGGGACTTCGGCTCCGGTGGCGACACGTACGTCAGCAGCAAGAGCGCCGCTGGCGGCGCTCTGGCCGTCCGCAGAGCTTGATTCTTCGGTCCTTTAATCCTTTGAACTGAGCCGCGCCAACCATGGCTTTGCACAACGACATCCCAATCCATCGCACAGGCGTGCGCCTACTGGATCTTGCCATCAAGGCACAGATACAGATGCCGCGCACCGTCAAGCGTGCGTTGGGAGAAAAAATTACCCAGAACTGCGTCGAAATGCTTGATCTGATGGCTATGGCCAATGCATCGCAAGGTGATGCACGGTCCGATTACATCCAGAAGCTGCTTTCCCGTGAGCGCGCTGTTACTGTGCTGTTTCGGGTAAGTCACGACGCCAGGTACATCTCGCCAAAACTGTGGGCAGATTCCATCGAATTGCTGGGTAGTGTCGGAAAGCAAGCCGGTGGTTGGCTCAAGCGAACGAACAGGGCGCCAGCAGCATGACAGTCAAGGCTCTCATGCCAGTGCACAATTTGAATCTGGTTGCGCCCCTGGCCCACAAGGTCACGGATATGCACGTCACGGATACCGCTGCCAACGTGCAGGCCCGGTCCGGTGCAGTCGCTTCGCTGATCGGCCAAGGCCTTCGGCAATGCGATGTGGAAAGCGCGATTGTTACGCTTCGAACGCTTGGAACTTCAACTCCAATGGCAACACGAACATCAACAACAAGAGCGCCGCTGGCGGCGCTCTGGCCGTCCGCAGATACATCCCTGTTCGAGAGGCTGGTGCAAGCCTACATAGATTGCCGGCGCAGCAAGCGCAACAGCTCAAGCTGCCTGGCTTTTGAAAACCACCTGGAGCGCAATTTATGCGATCTCCATGATGAACTGATCTCGGGTACCTATCGGCCGGGTCGGTCCATCTGTTTCGTGATCACCCGGCCCAAGCCCCGCGAAGTCTGGGCCGCTGAATTCCGTGACAGGATCGTCCACCATCTGCTCTACAACCACATTGCCCCGAGTTTCATCGCTGGCTTCGTAGCCGGCAGCAGCGCCTGCATACCCGGGCGCGGCACCTTGTACGCCGCCCAGCGCCTGGAGCATGGAATCAGGTCGATCACGGAAAACTGGAGTCGGCCAGCCTTCTATCTCAAGATGGACCTGGCTAACTTCTTCGTGGCCATCGACAAACATATCCTGTTCACCCAACTGGCGGCCAAGGTGCACGAGCCATTCTGGCTTGGGCTGGCCAGAACTATTCTGTTTCACGACCCGCGCCAGAACTTTGAATACCGGGGTGACCCGGTGCTTTTGGATCAGGTGCCGCCCCACAAGCGATTGACAAACTCCCCTGCCGATACCGGACTGCCAATTGGAAACCTGTCATCACAGTTTTTCGCCAACGTCCACCTGAACTTGTTGGATCAGTTCTGCGTTCACCAGATCAAGGCCCGCAACTATGTCAGGTACGTGGACGACTTCATTCTGCTGGACACGTCGCCCCAGCGCCTGAATGCCGCCCATGACCGGATCGCGGCATTCCTGCCCGAGCGCCTGGGCGCGCACCTAAACCCAACAAAAACCATTTTGCAGCCCGTAGAGCGCGGCGTTGATTTTGTAGGCCACGTCATCAAGCCGTGGAGGCGCACGACACGCAGGCGGACTATGACCACAGCCATGAGCCGCTTGCGCACCATGCCAGCCGACGAAGTGTTTGAGGCCGGGAACAGCTACCTAGGCCTGCTTTGCCAGGCCAGCCACAGCCACGCCGATCGCGCCCAGCTCGCCAACGTGCTGCGCGGGCGTGGGCATGCGGTCAAGAGTGATTTTTCAAAGATTTATAGAAGGCCAGTATGAGCAAAAACACAAAAATAGAATGGGCAGACCACACGTTCAATCCGTGGATAGGCTGCACGAAGGTGGGGCCAGGTTGCGACAACTGCTACGCCAAGGCCGACTTTGAAGACCGCAAGCACCGCGTCGTGTGGGGCGCTGGCCAGGCCCGCAGCCGCACCAAGGCCTGGGGCGGCCCGATGCGCTGGAATAAGCAGCACGAGGCGTTCTTTGCCGAGCATGGACGCAGGCAGAGGGTGTTCTGCGCCAGTCTGGCCGATGTGTTCGACAACGAGGTCGATCTGCAATGGCGTGTTGACCTATTTCGCCTCATCGCTGACACGCCGCAGCTTGATTGGCTTCTATTGACCAAGCGCATCGGGAACGCAAAGGAAATGATCGCAGAGGCAGTGGACTCGAATGATCTGCCGTCATGGCCTTGGCCGCATGTTTGGCTCGGCGCCACAATCTGCAACCAACCCGAAGCCGACCGAGACCTCCCAAAGCTGCTGGAAGTGCCGGCGGCAAAGCGGTTTTTGAGCATGGAACCGTTGTTGGGCTCGGTGGACCTTTCAACGCACCGTGGCGCAAGAGGTCTGCCGATCTACTGGGAAGGCACCGAAGCCGATGGCACGCTGCCCCAGTACTGCGGCCTCTCCGGACGCTACCTGGGCGACTTCACGCGACGCGGCTGGGTGAAGACAAGTGAGAACATGAGCCCCTGGATTGACTGGGTGATATGTGGTGGGGAATCTGGCCCCAAGGCCCGACCCATGCACCCGGACTGGGCACGAAGCCTGCGCGACCAGTGCCAAGCTGATGGCGTTCCGTTCATGTTCAAACAGTGGGGTGAGTGGACGCCAGGAGAGAACGTCGAGCGCGTGCGCGGCACCGTTGATACCGCTTTCTTGTGCTCCGATGGCTGGCGCATCTATCCGCTCAATCTGGCGACCGATGGCGGCCATGTTGATGATCAGCCAGACCTGTACCGCGTCGGAAAGAAAGCCGCCGGCCGCCTGTTCGACGGCCGCGAATGGAATGAGGTACCGAACTGATGGGCTACATCAACCCACTCATGCGTCTTCCGGCTGCCAAGAAGCTCCTAGCGTTGCCGCAGGAGCAGCGCGCACCGATGGAACAGCTACTGCGCGAGTTGCGCGCAGACGCCGACCGTGAAGCCGAAAACGCCTGGAAGCGCCGAAAGGGTCCCATGGCCGCCTACTGGCGGGCCGTTTCAACATATGCCCGACACATCGCACACATCCTCAGTAAGGAGCCATCATGACCCTACCCTACGAAAACGCCACCAGCGGCGAGCGCGCCCTGGGCGAAATCCAAAAGCTGTTGCGCGGCTTCGGCTGCAACAAGTTCGGCAGCATGATTGACGACGGCGACGGCACCGTGCTCGTCCAATTCGAGTATCGTGGCCGGTCCATCAGCGTCAAGGCCTCAATCAATGGCTACGCCACAGCCTGGTTCAAAGAACACCCCTGGGGTACCCGCACGAGAACCACCAAGGACCGGCATCAGAGCAAGGCCATGGACATCGCCAGTGTGGCTGTTTACTCAATCCTTCGTGATTGGATCAAAGGTCAGATCACCGCCATTGAAACCGGCATCCTGACATTTGAGGGTGCGTTCCTTGGTCAGATCATGCTGCCGACCGGAAAGACCATTCTTGAACACGTTGCAGAGCAGAAGATGCTGTCTGCATTGGAGGGGCAGAAATTATGAAAACTGTCCACCGCCGCGCCAGCCAGCACAAACGCCGTTGGGCTGCTGATCCCTTAGCCATGTTCAAGTGCATCAACAAGATCGAGCCGTTCAACGCTGCCGAACTGATGCGCCTGGAACTACCAATCCGCATGTCGTTCGAATCGCTGAAAAACGGGCATGGAACCGAGCAGGATTTCCACGACCTGGCCGCGGCGATCAATACCACCATGGTGCGCGCCGAGTCGATTGACCCGCTGTGCGAGCAGACCGCTATTGCCGCGCGCGATGCGCTGATGCGCTGCTGGCACCGGTTTGAGAAAACCGGGCGGCTTGGCTTCGACGGCCCGGCGCTGGGCGAGATTGAGGCCGGGATTGATCTGCACGAGCAGTTCATCCGGTTGAGCACGCCGTTGCAGATGGTGAACGCCCTCAAAACCGTTATTGCACGCGGGAAATGTGGTGAGGTGGTGCAATGAATGAACTGATAGCAATGCGCCCAGCCTATCTGGATAAAGCGCACTCCGCTGCCTATTGCTCAATTTCCGAGTCCACTCTGGAAAAATGCGTAAGGGAAGAAACCTTTCCGAAACCACGTCTGTTGACCGGCCGACGTGTTGGATGGATGGTGCGCGAACTCGATGCATGGGCTGAATCTCGCCCGGTGTCCGAGTTGCCGCCGCCACCCAACACTGGCGCCAAGAAATCTAGAACTTCGCGGCAAGAGCCTCAAGATGCTTGTCAAGTTTCATGATCCAATGCCGGCGCTCTTTGTCGTAGTGGTGCCGGTTGTAAACCCCCTGCATGTGCCCCAAAATGGCCTCTGCAATCGCGTCAGGGCATCCCATGGCCGCCAACAGCGTGCGTGTGGTGCGTCGCAAGTCGTGAGGGCTCCAGTTCTCTACCGGCAAGCACAGCAACTCGCGCTCTTGATGGACTGTTGAGTAACTCATCCGGTTTGCCACTTGGGAGCCTATAACCTGCTGGATGGTGTGACCGGCCACAGAATCAGCAGGGAATAACCAACCCTTGTGCACCTTCAATCGGCGCTTCACAATCTTAAGGGCCCGGCCTACCAGCGGTACGCGCAAATCGGTTGCGTTCTCATGGCGCGCATTCTTGGTCTTATGCTTCGGGATTGTCCACCACCAACCATCATGTTCATCTGTCATTTCCGTGGATTCCATGGCTACGATCTCGCTTCCCCGGGTGCCCGTCCAAAGGTAGAGCGTCAGGGCATCAGACATCAGTTCTGAGAAGTTCGGCAACCAGCGCAGCAGTTTCCCTACTTCACCACCGTTGAGTGAGCGCTTGACGGTGCCAATGCTCTTGCCGGCGCGCTTGCGACCTTTGCTGCGCAACTTGCCGCGCAGCACCAGGCGCCACCAGTTCGGCGTATTGTCTGGCAGGCGGCCGGCGTCCAGGGCGTAGTCCCACGCCGCGCCGAGTTCGCCGCGCAGCGTTTGGGCGCTGACCGGGATATGCTTCATCCCTTCCATCAGGTCGAACGCATCAGCCCGGGTGATAGAAGCCGCTGGCCGATCTTCGATGGCGTCCAGGTGCGCGTTGAGCAGGCGGCGCATTTCCTTGGCGCCTTTGGGCTTGCGGGCTTGGTCAACATGGCCGACAAGGTAATCATCGCAAAGCTTTCGCACGGTGTAGCGCTCTACCTTGACCGAGACGACCTTTTCTGTGCGGGCTTGACGCTTTGCCTGGGCCGGATCTTCTCCGGCATCGCGGCGCTTCTTGAGTTCTTCCCATGCCACTGTTGCCGCTGTGTGGGACATCACCGGCCAGCGCCCGATCTTGATCTGTCTGATTTTGTCGCCAGAGCGGTAGCGATAGGTCCATGTTTTGTGCAGCTTGGAGGCGTTGAGTCTCAACCCCGGGCAACCGTTTACAGTCAGGAATTCCCCCAGCGCCAGCAACTTTGCAGCACGCGCATCAAAGGCCAAAATCAACTCCGTTGGTGATCATTCCGAAAAACTACACAAAAACCTACACAATTTGCGCAAGTTTAGACGATTCTAGAAAAGTGTTGATAAGGCCTGATTGAAAAACCTACACTTTCACCTACACATATTTTCCAAATGAAAACATCATATTTTGAAGCCCATCACTCGTAGAAGTTGTGCTGTCTCGAACATCGGCAGCCCCATGATGCCAGAATAACTGCCTGAAATATGAGAAATGAACGCCGCCGCCCGACCCTGCACAGCGTAAGCGCCGGCCTTGCCCATCGGTTCACCCGATGCTACATACGACTCAATCCGGCGTCGGCTCAGCGCAGCAAACGTCACGCGCGACACGCTCACTACCTGTTCCCGTCTGCGCGTATTGCCCAGAGCGACCGCCGTCAAGACCCGGTGCGTGGTGCCTGAGAGTTCCGTCAACATCCGGTTCGCGTCGCCAGCATCAACTGGTTTGCCGTAAATCTTGCGCCCCAGAGCGACGCTGGTGTCGGAGCACAGTACCGGTGCTATTGGCAAACCGCGGCGTTGTAGTCGCTGCAGGGCAGCGTCCAGCTTGAGTTGCGTCACGCGTTTGACATAAGCCAGCGGGGCCTCGCTGGGCAGCACCCGTTCGAGTGTTTCAGTATCTTCATCGGCATCGGGCAATAGCAGTTCATGGCGCACACCGAGCTGATCGAGCAATTGGCTTCGCCGTGGACTTTGCGAAGCCAGATAAATAACGTTATTCACGATGATAGGGGTGGTTGGCGTTGATGGACCATGCACGGTAAAGCTGTTCAATCAACAGCACCCTGACCATGGCGTGCGGCAGGGTCAAATCCGACAAGCGGATGCGCTCATGGGCCGTATGTTTGAAAGCCGGATCAAGCCCGTCCGGTCCGCCAATCACCAGCGCCACGACATCGTTTTCCAACTGCCAGTATTCAAGCTTGGCGGCCAAGGCCAGCGTGTTGAGCGCGCTGCCGTGTTCGTCCAGCGCTACGATGCGGCAACCCTTGGGCAAGGCGGCTTCTATGCGCGAGCGTTCAGCCGCAACCAGCGTTTCCACGGTCTTGGAGCCGCGCGGTTCGGTCTTGACCGTTTTGAGCTCGACTTTGAGTTCATAGGGAAAGCGCTTGGCGTAGTCGTCCCACGCCGTTTGTGCCCAGTCCGGCACACGCTGGCCGACCGCAACAATCACCAAGCGCACGCCAACCCCGCTCAGGCTTTGCGTGCAGCCGTCTTCCTGGCCGGTGTTTTTTTGGCCGCCGCCTTGGCTGCGGTTTTGGTCGGAGTCTTCGGGACGGCGAGCTTGGTCGGGGCTTTCTTGATCGCCGCCTTTTTGACCGGGATCTTGGCAACGGCCGCCTTGGCCGCCAGTGTTTTTTTCACCTGTGCCTTGGACGGAAAGGCCTGCGCCACGCCTTTTTTGGCCGCATTGGAGCGCTTCAGATCAGTCGCTGGCTTGGCCGCTGCCTTGGTGGGTTTGGCGGATGGGACCACTTCTTTGGCTACCGGTTTGGCAGCGCCGAATTTCAGGCGCACCGGCTTGTCGCCCCACAGCTCTTCGAGGTTGTAATACTGGCGAAAATTGGGCTGCATGATGTGCACCACGGCTTGGCCGCAATCAACGATGATCCACTCGCCGTTGGTCTCGCCCTCGATGCGGGGCTTGGCAAAACCGGCGTCGCGCACGGCATCGCGCACGCTGGCCGAGAGCGCCTTGGTTTGACGGTTGGAGGTACCCGAGGCAATGATCACACGTTCAAACAAGCTAGAGAGGTGTTCGGTATCGAACACCGCGATGTCCTGGGCTTTAACATTCTCCAAACCATCGACGATGGCGCGCTGGAGTTTTTGGATATCTTTTTTGGCAAGGGTGGTGGTGGTCATCAAGCAGTCTGGTAAAGGTGGTGGTGGTCAATATAACGCGCAACGGGCTCAAACACCAGTCCGGCAACACTTAGATGTGCCGCAATTCGGGCTCGAATGTCGGTGGCGCTCAGCGCCAAGGCTGGCATCGACAGCCGCCGCAGCCGCGCGCCGTGCGATTTTTCCAAAACAAATTCGGGTGCAGACCCCGCCGGATTGTCGCGTTCAGCTACGCAAATTATAGCAAGTCGGAGAATTTCCTGCCAGTCGCGCCAGTTTGGCAGCGCCCGCGCCTGGTCGTCGCCCAAAACCAGAAATAAATCCGCCCCGGGCCAAAGCGCCTTGAATTCACGCAAAGTATCGACGGTGTAGCTGGGGCCCGGGCGCAGCGTCTCAATCGGGTCAACCTGCACGCGGGGCACATCGGCAAACGCCAACTGCGCCATCGCCAGCCGGTGCCTGGCCGGACTCAAACGCGTCGTTTTGTGCCAGGCCTGTCCGGTCGGCACCACACGCAGTTCATCAAGCTGCAGTTCAGTCAAAGCCGCTCGCGCCAGCGCCAGATGCGCCAGATGCGGCGGATCAAACGCGCCGCCGAAGACACCGATGCGCTTCACTGCGGCCTGCTGTGCTGTCAAATCCAGTCCTTGCGTACCAGAAACTTGGTATAAAGCTCCGCCTCCGGCGAACCCGGCTGCGGGACATTCTGATAAGACCAGCTCGCCAGCGGTGGCATGGACAGCAAAATGGATTCGGTGCGACCGCCAGACTGCAAACCAAAGTGCGTGCCACGGTCCCAGACCAGATTGAATTCAACATAGCGACCACGCCGGTAAAGTTGAAAGGCGCGCTCGCGCTCTCCGTAAGGCGTATTTCTCCGCCGCTGCACGATGGGCAGGTAGGCGCTCAGAAAAGAATCACCGACCGCCTGCATCATGGCCAGACTGCGCGCCTGGCCCAGCTCCGAGAAATCATCAAAGAAGATGCCGCCAACACCGCGCGGCTCGCCACGGTGTTTCAAGAAAAAATAATCATCGCACCAGGTTTTGAATCGCGGGTACTTGTCGTCACCAAAAGGCGCCAGTGCACTTTTGCAGGTGCTATGGAAATGCACCACATCTTCCTCAAAACCGTAGCACGGCGTGAGATCCATACCACCGCCAAACCAGCACACCTGGCTGCCGTCTGCGGCCTTGGCCGACAACATGCGAACATTCATATGAACCGTGGGCACATAGGGGTTGCGCGGATGGAACACCAACGACACGCCGCTGGCATCAAACGCCATACCCGCCAGTTCGGGCCGGTGCTGCGTGGCCGAAGGCGGCAAAGCTGGTCCGCTAACTTTGGAAAAACCGCAACCGGCGCGCTCGAACACCGCCGCATTTTCCAGAATTTGCGTGATGCCACGGCCTTGCAGCGGTTCGCCCGCCGGTTTTTGCCATGCATCGGTCAAAAACATGCCGCCGTCCACCGCCGCGACGGCCGCCGTGATGTGTGCCTGCAAACCTTCCAGATAGCGGCTCACCACTTCGGTCGCTGCCACGTTCAGGTCAGGCATGCTCATGCCAGCGCACTTTTGGCCGCCCGGTAACCGATGTCCTTGCGGTATTGCATGCCATCAAAACCTATCCCCGACACCTTGTCGTAGGCCCGCTGCTGCGCTTGCCGCACGTTGTCAGCCAGCACCGTCACGCACAGCACGCGCCCGCCGGCGGTCACGATCTTGTCGTTTTGCGCGACCGTACCGGCATGGAATACAACAGCATCGCCTTCTTCCTTGGGCAAGCCGGTGATGACATCGCCTTTGCGCGGCTGCATCGGGTAACCGTGCGCCGCCAGCACCACACCCAGGGCAGTGCGCCTATCCCACTGCAACTCGATCTGGTCGAGCCGTCCGTGCGGGTCGGACTCGGTTGCGGCCAGCAGCACATCCACCAAATCGGTCTTGAGGCGCATCAAAATGGGCTGCGTCTCGGGGTCGCCCATGCGGCAGTTGAATTCGAGTGCCTTGGGTCGGCCTTCGTCGTCAATCATCAACCCGGCGTACAGAAATCCGGTGTAGGCAATCCCGTCTTTTTCCATGCCCCGGATGGTTGGCAAAATGATCTCACGCATGGTGCGCGCATGCACGCCGGGGGTCACCACCGGCGCTGGCGAATATGCGCCCATGCCACCGGTATTGGGACCCTGGTCGCCGTCCAGCAAGCGCTTGTGATCCTGGCTGGTGGCCAGTGGCAAAACGTTTTTACCGTCCACCATCACGATGAAGCTGGCTTCCTCGCCGGTTAGAAATTCTTCAATGACGACGCGGGGCGCCTGGTCGGTTGCACGATGCCTGTGCGTCACATCGAGCGTGCTGTCCGCCAGCATGCTATCTACCGCGGCGTGCGCCTGGGCCAGGGTCTCGGCCACAACCACGCCCTTGCCAGCGGCCAGACCGTCGGCCTTGACCACGATAGGTGCGCCTTTTTTATCCAGATAGGCATGCGCCGCTGCGGCTTCGGTAAACGTTTCGTACGCCGCCGTGGGAATGCCGTGACGCTTCATGAACGCTTTGGAAAATGCCTTGGAACTCTCCAATTGAGCGGCCGCCTGTGTCGGTCCGAAAATACGCAGGCCATGTTGGCGAAAATCATCGACCACACCAGCCGCCAACGCCACTTCCGGCCCGACCACAGTGAGCGCTATCTTGTTGGCAATCGCCCACTCGCGCAACGCGTGCAGGTCCGTGATATCGACGTTCTCAAGTCGCTGGTCGAGTGCCGTGCCAGCGTTACCCGGTGCCACAAAAATCTTTTGCACCTTGGGCGACTGCGCCAGTTTCCAGGCCAGGGCATGTTCGCGGCCGCCGCCGCCGATTACCAGTACATTCATAGCGCCTCGCTGTCCATCTCGGCGTTGTGGTAAATCGCCTGCACGTCGTCGAGTTCTTCGAGCACATCCAGCAGCTTTTGCATGCGCAACGCCTCGTCGCCAAGCAGTTCAATCGTATTTCCAGCGCGCATCGTCACGTCAGCCACTTCAGGCTTGAGACCAGCCGCTTGCAGGGCATTCTTGACTGCCTCAAAATCGGGATAGGCAGTCAAGACTTCAATCGCTCCGTCGTCGTCGGTAATCACATCCTCGGCACCGGCTTCCAGCGCCACTTCCAGCACCTTGTCCTCGTTGGTGCCGGGCGCAAAAATCAGCTGGCCGCAGTGCTTGAACTGGAACGCGACCGAGCCCTCGGTGCCCATGTTGCCGCCGTATTTGGCGAAAGCGTGACGCACTTCGGCCACCGTGCGCACCTTGTTGTCCGTCATGGTGTCCACCAGGATCGCCACGCCGCCTATGCCATAGCCTTCGTAACGAATTTCCTCGTAATGCACGCCTTCCTGGTTGCCGGTGGCCTTGTCGATGTTGTATTTGATGCGGTCTGCCGGCATGTTGGCGGCCTTGGCGCGATCGACCGCCAGGCGCAGGCGCGGATTGGTGCCCAGGTCGCCACCACCGGCGCGCGCCGCCACGGTGATTTCACGGATGATGCGCGTCCACACCTTGCCCCGCTTTTCATCCTGACGACCTTTGCGATGCTGAATATTGGCCCATTTACTGTGTCCTGACACGGGGAATCCTTCAAAAGTTCGTTACGCTATCGGCTCAATTGTACTTTTCGAGAAAGACCAACATGAGTCCTGCCCACAATACCGATCCTCAAGTCCACGTTATCGACCATCCGCTGGTGCAGCACAAGCTGACGTTGATGCGCCGCAAGGACGCCAGCACCACCAGTTTTCGCACCCTGCTCAACGAGCTCAGCATGCTGATGGCCTACGAGGTCACGCGCGACATGCCGACGCAAGACGTCGAGATTGAAACCCCGCTGGAGAAGATGAACGCCAAAATGATAGACGGCAAAAAACTGGTGTTGGTCTCCATCCTGCGCGCGGGTACCGGCATCCTGGACGGCATGCTGACGGTGGTGCCCGGTGCCCGCGTCGGCCACATCGGCCTGTACCGCGACCCCCAAACGCTGCAGGCAGTGGAATATTATTTCAAGATGCCCAAAGACATGCAAGAGCGCGATGTGGTGGTGGTCGATCCGATGTTGGCTACCGGCAACTCGGCAGCCGCGGCGATTGAGCGCGTCAAGGCGCTGCACCCTAAGTCGATCAAATTCGTCTGCCTGCTGACCTGCCCCGAAGGCATTGCCACCTTGCGCAAATTGCACCCCGATGTGCCTATCTACACCGCCGCCATTGACCGTCAGCTCAACAGCCACGGCTACATACTGCCCGGCCTGGGCGATGCCGGCGACCGGATTTTCGGCACGCAATAATTGTCGTTTATGGCCGCAATGGGGCGATCAATTCGGCATAGTCATAGAGCGCCGCCAAAACAGCCTCGCCGCGTTCATCGGCGGTCTCCGCCAGTTGGTCGATTTCGTCAAACAGCGCAACCACCGTACGCGCGCCGCCCTCGCCATCGAGCAAGCGCGCGGCGCGATGCGCATCCCAGCGCACCGCCTCTGGATCCGTCAAGCTCATCGGGAAGTTGCGCGCCCGGTAGCGA
>Ga0315272_10000604_pt1 | contig 18368 bp, 13 predicted proteins | sample C3_middle_MG_FD_203918 | JGI IMG/M metagenome (GOLD analysis project Ga0315272, IMG submission 203918) | Sediment microbial communities from Yellowstone Lake, YNP, Wyoming, USA - C3_middle | ecosystem: Environmental > Aquatic > Freshwater > Lake > Sediment | place: USA: Wyoming | collected...
AACAGAGAAATTCCGGTAGTCATTTCCGCATCTTTCACCTCTTTTCTTACCACTTCCGGCAGGGGCAAAGGGGTTGTTGCCCTGTAGTCAGTCCCTGCGGTACCTTTTATTTCTGAGATGATCCTGTAGATCCGGTTACCATCTTTGTGGAAATTATCATAACTCATCTCAAAATTTACAAAGTAGAAAATGAGGATGGCAACTGTCATCCCTATTGTGAGTCCGGACAGGTTCAGCAAGGAAATATATTTTTGTCTTGCTAAATACCTGAAGCTTATTTTAATATTATACCAGATCATTTTCATTTTTTGGAGAACTAAACATCCGTTAAATATTCTTTTATAATTAAATGAATTTCCTTTTTATTAATCAAAGGAAGTAAAGGAACATCCTTGATCAAAGGATAATATGATAAGCGGTTAAATATGATGATAAGTGGTTTATTCAGGGAATAAGTTGCATTTGGGGTATTTAAGAATCTCTGGTTTTACTTGTTAATTGAATACCACCGTTAAGAATCTGACTTAAGAGGAAATCTATTACCGTTGGCTTCAGCCAACGGTAACTTGATAACTATCCACACGGTACAGTGCATCTGAAGTCTTTATCTTTTATTTTATCAGTAATCGGGCATGCAGTCGACGAACATTTCATTCTGCCCTGAAGAATTTTAACGCCCCAGGGAATGTAGCCGGCGCACATCAGCAAAGCACCGAAAGAGCTTATAAACTCGATATCGGGATTATTTAACAGCAGAAGTCCGGTAATAATGCATACTGTCTGCCATTTGCTGATAAATTTCTCTTTCAGAAGCCCCAATGCCTGTATTGCAGCTCCAACAGGTAATAATGGTAACAACCAGACAACCCAAAGAAGTCCTGCTTTATTTACAATCACGCTCAGGAACGGAACAAACTCCTGGAATTTTGCTTCAGGTAACGTATCAAACGCTGACAGCACCAGACATAGAGCTCCTTTATCGACGGCTAAAATGAATGCTCCGAATAAACCTATTATACCGCCCCAGAAACCTAATTTTTTACCTTTCCCCTGCAAAACATTCATGAAGCTTATGAGAGCTATTATTATGACAGGGACTGCAAACATTACAATCAGATGTCCAATGTGGTATATGGGTTTATTATGAAACCTTCCAACCAGCTGTTCAACAGTTTCCAATGCTTCCAGCTTCATCAGGTGAGGGTGCATCAGAAAGCCTGTCAGAAGCATTACCGGGAATGCAATTATTGAAATAGCAAACCCGTACTTTTTAATTGTTTCAATTTTCATGTTTTTCATTTTTTAATTTTAATTCTAATCGTACTATTATTCATAACCTGAATCCAAAATTTAAACCTGGCTTGCATTTATATTCGGGTATAACTCTATTAATACCTTCGAAGGATGCAGGAAGGTTGGTGGTGACATCCAGGTATTTGATGGCATAAGCCTGTTCAACGAACGGGCGATTCCCCATGGTTTTTCATAAGTGTCATTTACAAGGGACTAGAATTTTATTGAAAGCCTAATGAGATTCAAAATTATTTGGTATTTCTCTGTACAAAGCCTTTCCATTCAGATAGTATCATAGTGAGATCCTTGTCATAAACTGTCGTGAAGCCTTCATTTATATCACTGCATTGATAGAATCTCCTTAACTTATCAATACCATATTTATCAATCAGGAATTTTATAAAAAGACCTGAAATAGGGTAGGAAAGACATTGTCCGTTTTTATATGGCCCCCTCCAGAACGTTGTTTTTCCGGTTATTAAATCCTCTATTTCCAGATTGTCCTGTATCAGTTTGCAATCGTTTTTAATACGGTCAGAATGTTCAAATAGGGCAAAAGACATGGGAATACCTTCGTTAAAAAAGGCATTTTGACTTCCGGAACTGGAATTAAAGATAAAATGAACTCCTTCGTGAGTCAGTAACTCCTTATCCATACCAACCGTATGGATCATACTGTCAATCACAAAGCCTCCGGTAGTGCCCGGTTTCGGGTCACCGCTAACAATGTTTATCTCCGATTGTTCCGAATGAATAAAGAATTTAAGTTTCTGAGATGGCCTATTTACCTTATAAATTCTGCAAAATTCAGTAAACGAGTATATCAGAGAGTCAATTGTAAGCTGGAACTGGCTGATGGTTTTGTAGTTACAGGAGATACCTGCCTCTAAATAATCATTGTCAATTTTCCGAGAATAGTTTTCCTTTTGTATGAGTGCGATGTCAACAAGGCTATCCTGACTAAATTTATTCTCCTTTAAATTACCCAGGTAACTCATTTTATTGTTTTTGAGAACATAATAATCATATAACCCCAGGAAACGCCCTGATGACATATTTCTCAAGGCTGCATATGAATTACCTATCACAGCTGAACATTGTGCCTTTTCGTTGATCACTGCTATTGCATCATCTGGATCCTGAAGTTCAATTGGTCCAAGGGCAAATTTGTGGCTGGTAATTTTCACGGGCAAGTCAAAAACCGACAGATCTTTTAGTTTATCCGTTAGTCCGATTATCAGGTAATGGCAACTATCATCCAATTCTTTGACTTCGTCAATATTTACTGTATTGATCCTGGAGTTCTGATTTAAAAACCATTGCGAAAGCTGATTAATTATTTCTTTATTGGCTATAGAATCAAAACCATTGGATAAGACAATTTTAAATAAACTGCTCTGCCCGAATTTATTGAGTTGAATCATACTATTATCTGGTTGTGCAAGGGAGTGCAGGTCAATTTTACATTCCTGTGCCCAAAGCAGCCCGGAAATAAGAATCAATATAGAAGTAAATATTATTTTCATTTTAATTTCATTATGTGAAGCCCGCCCTATTTTTTATTTACTGCCGTGACATACTGTTATTGCTACACCGCCTTTTTTATGCCCTTTGCCTACATAAGCGTGTGCTTCTGCGATTTGTTCCAAAGAATAGGTTCTGTCGATAACCGGCTTAATATTTCCCGCTTCAACCAGTGTTTTAATCAAAGCAAGTCGCCTGGAATCCAACAGAAGATTAGCATCATCAATAGATGCATGTTTTCCTCCCGGAACAATAGCTTTTCTACACGCCTCTTTCAATTTTGAAGTTTTATTTTTACCAACAGCATCAAGGATAAAATCGTATTTCTCTCCCGGGTTTAAAGAAGTCTGTCTTGTGTAATCAATTACTTTCTCCGCCCCCAGCGATTTGACCAGTTCTAAGTTTGCAGAGCTGCAAACTGCAGTTACTTCAGCTCCAAGGAACCTGGCGAGTTGTACTGCAATTGTCCCTGTAGTTCCTGATGCACCATAGATAAGCACTTTTTGTCCGGGTTTGATATTTCCCTTTTCCATAAACTGAAATGCTAATAGTCCTCCATATGCAGCCATAGTGGCTTCTTCATAAGTCAGGTTTTCTGGTTTTATTGCCAGACAACCATATGTTGAATCTGTTTCCTTCATGCATTTATATTCAGCATAAGCTCCAAGTCCGAACCCGGTAAGTCCAAAAACCTGGTCCCCGGTTTTAATTTTTTTTATGTTCCTGCCTGCAGATTCAATTTCTCCTGCCAGGACGAGACCCTGTATTGATTTTTTTGGTTTGATCAAACCCATCATAAGCCTGAAGGGCAGCCATACCCGGGCAGAAACCTGAGAGCTCCTGATATATATATCGCTTGCCGTCACAGCTGTTGCATTGATCTTTATGAGCACTTCATTATCCTTTGGGACAGGTTTTTCTACTTCTCTTATTTGAAGCACTTCAGGTGGTCCGTATTTTGTGCAAACAATTGCTTTCATTTTATTTGATTTATTATAAAGCATTTAATATAAAATATACCTCAGACTCTTTATCATGTAAACCGACCATTTGATTAATGTAATCAATAGTTTGTGCATGACTTTTAACATGATGATTAACAACATGATAGTTTGCATTTAAGGTTTTATTTTTCCTTTAATATATATTGAGACGATGACTTAGAAGTAAATCCGGTACATCAGGTTTGGGAAAAATCCAAACTGGGTGATATAGCCTACTTTTCCGGGTTTATTCACGTCATAATATTCAGCCAATCTGCACTTGCTGTCGGTGAGGTTCATCAGGTCGAGGAAAATTTCGTGTGTAGCTTTGGGTTTGTTGAACTTATAGCTAACAGACAAATTCAAAAGAAAGAAATTGTCAAGTTTATTGCTATAGGCTTTGCCGTAGTCGAAATACCTGTCATTTTCGGGGTCAACAGCAACATTGCCCTGGGCATCCCTTAATAGTGGAATATACCTTTCGCCACCCTGCAGGAAAGCTTTTGTATTCAGTGCCAGTGTCTGGTTCTGTTTTGCGCCAAGGTTTTTAAACTCTTTTCCAAATAGAATATTCACAATATAGTTGTTGTTATACCTGGTATTTCGCCAAACGCCGTCAAGTGTTTTATATTTTGAATCGTATAATGATCCATTAACCAGGAAGTAGAAATTCCTGTCAAAGAATCTTTCGAGCGAAACTTCCACGCCATAGTTTTTACCCTTGCCTTTATTGACCAGTGCAACATATCTATAATCGATACCTTCGTTAATGGTAGCGTAGTTGCTGGTGTTGCTGTTTTCGACCGGTAAGTTATACAGGTATTGGTAGTATGCCTCTATTTTCCCTATCAGGTTTTCAGAAAAGCGTTTTTCATAGCCCAGCACATAGTGATGTGCCTTTAACAATCCAAGGTTCTTGTTGGGTTCCAGGATGGAGCCATCATCCTGCTGGATTTTGGTGAAATAGTTATGAACACTTTCTGTGGTGCTGTGCATTCCGTATCCAAAATGCACAGAATTGGTATTATCAATTTTCCAGTTTACACTTAATCTTGGCTCAAAAGTGCTTATATTCCTGCTTAAGATATTCATATTATGCAAACCGGCAACCATGCTGATATTCTCATTAAAACTATGTTTCCAGCTTATGAAATTACTTATGGAACTTAGGTTGTTTTTAAAGTCATTTACGTTAACCAGCGAACTTTCCTTATTACTATAGAGGTTTTGATTGTAATTGAAATTATATAAGGTATATTTTGTACCTATCTGTATTTTGTTTTTATTATTGATCTTATTATTATAAGAAATTGATCCTCTGAATGCTGAATTCATAATCCTGTTATGGACTGTATGCATTCTGGGAGAGATGGAATCTCGTAAAGACTCACCAGTATTGTTGTAAGTTCTTATCGTATCTGTCTCAAAGACATCGTCATCAGCGCCGGTCCCTGAAAAATTCAGAATTGTTTTAATAAAGCTTTTTTCATTGAGCGACAAAACGTGGTTCATTCCGAAATTAGCCAGGTAATTTGATTTAGTAAAGTCTTTGCTTATTAGAGCGCTGGACGTTGCTCTTCCGGGTGTAGAAAGGTCTTTTGGTCCCATGTTATCCATAGAAAAACCGCTCAAACCTCCTAATCCATAGAACGAAAAAGTACCTGTTTTTTTTGTGGGCAGAACTACTTTGAAGGTTGCATCCTGATAATTTACAACTCCCGGTACATCGACCAGACCAAGTTTTTTAATCAGCGTTATTGTTGAGTATCTGTAATTAAACAGGTATGAGCCTCCATAGCCTTTTTTAAAAGGGCCTTCGAGGGTAAGTTCAGTACCCATCAGACCAATTCCTCCTGTGGCTTCAAACTTTTCGTTATTTCCCGGCCGCAGTTTTACATCATAAACACATGATAGTACATCACCATACTCTGACGAGAATGCTCCTGTATAAAAATCAGAAGTAGCTAATAAATTATTGTTCAGAGCTGTAAGTGCTCCAAAGGAAGAATTTTGATCATCCAGATGGTATGGACTTGAAATTTCGGCGCCATCCAATCGCCATTGCATATATTTGGGAGAGTTTCCCCGCACTATAATATCGCTGCTTGCATCGGATGTACGGACTCCTGCATAACTGGCTACTACGCGGGCCGGATCGTCCATACCCCCGGTAAAACGTTTTGTTTCTTCAAGAGTGATTGAATGCAGACTCAGCTGAGACATTTCGTTTATAGCTTCGCCTTTTTTCCTGTATGCCTTAACAATAGCTTCATCCATTTTTATTACAGATTCCTGCATTGACAGATCTAATACTACCTCTTTGCCGGAGTTCACAACGATATCAGAAATGGTTTTAGGGTCGTAGCCTACGTAAGATAATTTTAATGCTATTCTGCCTAAAGGGATTTTTTCAAACCTGAAAACACCGTTCACGTCTGTAGATGTTCCTATTAGAGGATTAGTCCCTGGTATTACCAATGTAGCACCTATAAGTGGCAATTTACTATCCACATCAACAATGGTACCCCTGACTGTTTGAGTGAGTTTTTGACCGAAGGAGAGTGTGGAAAACACTGCAATCATTAATGTTGTTGAAATAAATTTTTTCATTGTGTAAATTATTTATAATCATTATAAAATTCTGTCTGTTAATGAATATCAGACACAAAGAAAATAAGGCAGAACGCCTGATCAATGAGAAAAATGATCAGTGGTCAGATAAGATGATTAGTGGTATTTTTTGGGAATAAATGAGCAAAAACCTCGTTCAGTGACTCAATTTTTTGGCACTAGGAAGGCTGGATTCAGGTGATTCCTGTTTGTACTTTAAAAGCAAAGTGCCTGCGTGCAGGGTTTTTTAGACACAGGCAACTTATTTACTGATAACAATACTGGAAATAATATGGGAATCGGCAGGAAGTTGCAGTCTTTCCTGTGCAATTCAATTACAATGTTCAGAACGGATTAAAATTCAATTTTATAGCTCAGGACAGGAATTATAACAACATAGCCTTTATTATCAATTGTTTTCGTTTTGTAGTTAAATGAGTATCCGTCATAATTTCTCGAACCTAAAACATTCTTAACCTGTAAAGCCCAAACACTTGAATGTTTCGATTTATTTATTCTGTAAGTCAAGGTTAAATCAAGATATCTTGTAGGAGGAGTCTGAATTTCAAATGCTTTTGTTTCGTCATTATAAACTGTTTTGTCATGGATTGACTCAGCGATTAGTACCGGGGTTATTCTATCGCCACCCATAAGACTAAAACGACCATTCAGCCCAAGTTATTTGTTATTTTGCAGGCTGTATTCTTTCCCAAATAATATGTTAACAACATATCCTTTATTAAATTTTGTGTTCCTCCAGATACCATCATCTCCTTTATAAATTGATTTGAAAATAGATGTTGTTATTAAAAAATAGTAACCATCATTTAAAAATCTCTCCAAAGTCAGATCAATTCCATAATTCTGGCCTTTACTATTATTCGCTAAAGAATCCCTGAATGTCCAGTCCTGTGAAAAATTTATTAATGAATACGAGCTTTTAGGTTTGCCAGGAATATTATACAGATACTGATAATATGGTTCAATCTTAAGGCGCAGGTTTTTTGTAATCTGCCAATCATATCCGGCAACGTAATGCAATGCCTGTGATAAACTCAGATCTCTGTTTGGATATTCCAAAGTGCCATTAATATTTTTATTAACGAGGTATATTTTTAAATCTTCCAGCTGACTGTGCTTTCCAAATCCAAAACTTAATGAATGATTTGGAACAATCTGCCATTTTATACTAAACCGTGGGTCAATTGAAAAATCATTGTTCAATGTAAAATAATTAGTATTAATGCCGGTATTGGTAGAAAGATTTTCAGTAATATCATATTTTGACTGAATATAAAACTCTGAAAAACTGCTATAACCATGTTCTTTAACAAAGTTCTGATAAGTCTCAGGAACATTATTGATCGTGCTGTTTAAATCTAAATTGTAGGATAAAGCGTGAAAATTGATTCCTGTCTTCAGCGTATTTCTTTTGCTGAACTTATGGTTAATATATGTACTGAGAACAATTTTACCTGAGTTATCTGTAAAAAACCAATTTGGCCTCGCAATCAGAGTATTATCAAAACGATTCATCTCCATCTGATTAAGTGTTCCAGATGCAGAAATTGTTGTGTTAATATATGTACTGGTTCCAACGAATAATTTATTTGTAATACCTGTGGCACCCATACTTAATTTCCAGTCTAAGCCACTTCTTGAATTTTCATTTTCCCATTTGGAAGAATCACTTATTTGAGTTTTTTGCATATTATCCAATGCTCCAATCCCCCATACCGATATACTGCCATATTTGTTTGGAAAATTAAGCTTAAAACTTAAATCCTGATATACTGGCAAGCCTGAATGAGCTGGTAATAACGGTTGCAATAAACCAAAAGTAGAATACCGATAATTGAACAGGTATGTAGCTTTACTTCCTGTTTTAAAAGGACCTTCAGAAGCTACATCAATGCCTAGTACTCCGAATTGAACAGTATGTTCTTTTTTCTCGCTGTTCCCTGTTCTGAATTTCATATCGAATACGCCTGCTATTGCATTGCCATATTCTGAAGGGAATGCCCCGGTGTAAAAATATGAATTAGTCAGCATCTGGCTGCTGAAAACAGTAACGATACCCCCTCCGGCGACATTTGCGCCAGGAAAATGATTCGGATTAGGGATATCAACTCCTTCCAGTCTCCATGACACACCTTTAGGTGAATTCCCCCTGATAACTATAGCATTGTCCTGAAGATTTCCTGAGGTTATGCCGGCAAATGCTGAAGCCATACGTGCAGGATCATCCACACCTCCCGCGTAACGCCGGGTTTCTTCAACCGAAAATGATCGTGCACTTATTGATGCCATAGTATTTAAAGGGATGTCTTTTCGGGTAAAAGCCTTAACGGTTACTTCATTCATTTGGTTAACAGATTGTTTCAGGCCGGTATTAAGAACAACTTCTTTACCCGAAGTAACCAGTACTTCAGGAACAATTGCCGGATCATATCCGATATAAGTGATCTGAATATTATATCGGCCTAAGGGAACATTTGGTATTTTATAATTTCCAGTCAAATCCGTCGATGCTCCCAACAATGGTTTTGTACCTGAAATTACAACAGTGGCACCTGTCAAAGGGGATTGAGTTTCTTTATCAAACACTAAGCCTCTGACCGATTGTACGAATGATTGAGAAAAGCCTGTATTGCTGGCAAAAAGCAGGATCAGGATGATGCACCTTGTTGCTGTTTTCATAATATGTGATGTTTATGAATTACAGGCTCAAAGAAAATAAGGCATAATGCCTGATCAAAGAAATAAATGATTAATGGTCAGATAAGCTGATAAGTGGTATTTTTCAGGAAAAAAGGAGCATACCCCCTGGTTTAATGACTTTAGATTTCTGGTATATCTGCGGCTGACTTCAAGAGGTTCCGGTTTGTTATTTAAAAAACTATGTGCCCGGTGTTCGGATATTTATCAATAGTTTTATTGAGCTTATTTTATAAATACGGAAGCATATTTGTTTACAGCACAAAAGTACTATCCGAATACTCATAGCTCTTCACATAGCTTTTCTGGTTGTTTTCTATCTTTATTACCTCTTCAATTGCTTGTCTTAACCGTTGCTGGTTTATAGGTTTTGACAGGTAGTTAGCATGATTCAACTTAAAAGTGTCTATAATATTTTCATCATATGCTGTTACAAAAATTACTTTTATGGAGTTGTCGATTAATTCCAGTAAATCAAAACCCGTTTCTCCGCGCAACTGAATATCAAGAAAAATCAATTGTGGATTTTTTAAGTTGATTAGTTCAAGCGCGTTTTTACATGAATAGGCTTCTCCTACTATTTCTATTTCAGGAAATGGTTCCAATAATCTTCTCAGGCAAACCCTGGCAAGCCTTTCTTCATCAACTATAATTGCTTTTAAATTTTTCATCGGGAATAAATATTGATAAACTTAATTTGCCTGCATTCAAATAGTAAGGATGATATATCAACAGCAAACCCTGCATTATTTAATATTGAGTGTAACTTGTCAGGAAGGGTAATTCTACAAATGATATTAGGATGCTGTTTAGGCATATTGAATGTTTTAAACAGTTTAAAACATCATTTGCAATATATATGCCATAAATCTATGTGCTTAATATACAACAATATAAATAATTATTGTATTCCAAAGTGTACATAAATTTTACAACAAAGTGTAAAACAATCATACTCACCTGTATGTATTCGGTTTAAAGACCCGGAAGTGTTAGTTGATTTATTGAGTCCTTTGATTATCAGCCATACAACAAGACCATTTCAGTCAGTCCTGATGGACTTTAGTTTAATAACTTCAGATTTCTAGCATATCTGCGGCTGACATCAATAGGTTCCGGTATGTTTTTAAGATAAGCTTTTTGCTGAGAATTTGATTTCTTTTCAATATGGTCAACATGTTCAATATTAACAATACTTGAGCGGTGTATTCTTACAAAATTATTATCAGGAAGCTCCTCCTGCCATTGCTTGAGTGTTTTCAAAACCAGACAATGCTTTCCCTCGGTAGTCACAATTTTCGAATAATTGCCTACGGGTTCAATAAATGTGATTGAACTGATCTTGATGAAACGGGAAGCATAATTATTCAGGCGTACATAAATACTGTCAGAATATTCATAACTCCTGGAAATGCTTTTTTGTGCTTTTTCTTTTGTTATCACTCTTTCTATTGACAGTTTCAGTCTTTCCGGATTTACAGGTTTTAAAAGGTAGTCAATAGCATTCACCTCAAAAGCACGAATGGCAAACTCATCATAAGCAGTAACAAAAATTATTTTTATTGAATTATCAATCATCTCCAGCAGGTCAAACCCGGTTTCTCCGCTAAGCTGAATATCGAGAAAGATCAGCTGAGGGTTAAACATATTTATCATATCAATGGCGCCCTGACAGGAACTTGCTTCTCCGACAATTTCTATTTCAGAGTGCGGCACCAGCAACTTTCTCAGGTTTACCCTTGCCAGCCTCTCATCGTCCACAATAATGGCTTTTAGGTTTGTCATCTGGTATTTATGTTAGTAATTTCAATAGTTGCTATAACGAATCCATTCTCCTCTTTGAGATTAAAGGAATAATTGTCATTATAATATAAAGCAAGCCTGTATTTTAAGTTTTCAATGCCATTTCCAGTTCCATCAATATTTTTTTCACCATTTGTAGGGGGAATCACTAGTTTTCCCGTATTAGAGACCCTGATTATTAACGATCTTGCTAACAGCCTGACTGATAGATTTATAATCAATTTTTGTTTCTCAGTCTTCGTCCCATATTTTACTGAGTTTTCAACAAGAAGATGAATCAGAAAAGTTGGTATAAGTATCTGTTTTACAGATTCATCTACGTGAATCTCATATTGAAATTCTTCTTCAAATCGCGTCTTCTGAATTTCGAGATATTTTAGTATTGAATCAATCTCTTTCTCTATTGAAACTGTTTGTTGTTGCTTGCTCAGGGTATAACGGTAATACTCCGACATATCTATTACTAGCTTTTTAGCCTTTTCAGTATTTTCATCAATTAAGGTGTAAATTGAATTCAACACATTAAACAGAAAATGCGGGTTAATCTGGTAACGCAGCATTTTAAGCTGTACATCTTTGGCAAGGTTCTCCGCCTTGTGAGCAGTTTCCCTTTGTTTGCCTGACTGCTCTATTAAATAGGTCACATAATATGCCGAACTTAGAAACAGAATAATGAGACTGGCTCCGGGAGAATATTTTGTCAGGAGCCCAAAGCTCATTGGCAGAACATACTTTGGCCAAAAGATATCTTCGAGCCAGGTCCCAAGATAAAGGAATAAAACCGGTCCCAAAATGGCATACGCTGCGATAATAAAATAAAGGAGAATCCTATTTTTCTTTTTCAATGCCCATCTGTAACTGAAAATCAGCATGAAAATAATCAAGATGAAACATATAAACTGAAAAAGGTGTTCAACCACTACAACTTTTGTTTTTTCAGGAGTCGAAGAGGGTGCCCACGCAAGCCAGTCAAGTATTCTGACAATAATTACAAATGTCAGAACGCCCAGCATATTGAAGAAATATTTGTGTTTATTATAATATTCTTTTAACATTTTTTGAGTGTTGATCAGGGTTGATTTTCTAATGAATCTGTTTAAAGGTTGTTAACCCGGGTTTCAATAACTGCCTGTATTTTCCAGGCAGTTATGTAAAGATATTTCAAATATTTGATGTAATAAATTTTATTTTTAATTCCTAAACTCACCCCAATGACCACCTCTCTGATTCTACCCCTGCCCCCCTAAAGGGGGTTCAGGTTCTTTACTGGATCATATCCCCCTTTAGGGGGTTGGGGGTAAAAAATGTAGAGAGGGGCAGGGGTGAGTTTTTTAATAAAGCCATGTTTCTGTGTTAAATTACTACCTAAAACTTGAGTGTATGAGACTCTGCTGATTGTCGGGGCAAGACTGCCCGTAACAGAAACATGGCTAATATTAATATTCTCTCAGAATTTGTCCCAGAATAGTTTGGTCAATGGAGTATCACCTCCGATTTTAGCAGCTGCCGCAGTGTAATTCGCGTTATTCAGTGTCTGTTCGGAAACAGCGTATGTGTAGCGGACAGGCACTTTGTCAATACCTTCAACATGAAGTGCCGGCGCAGTTAATACAGGGTAATCCAGTCTCCTGAAGCTTGTCCATGCAGTCATCCCGCGCTCAAAATAGGCCAGCCATGCCTGGGTGCCGATTTTTTGTCTGTATGTCCCGGCGGCTGTGGTATAAGCAACTGTCGGTTGTGCCAGATATGCTGATGCTTCTGCAGGCGTTCCTCCCCAATATGTTATAGAAGCGGTGATTGCGTTGTTGTAGTGTGTCTCATCTGTACCGCCAACATCAAATCCTCTTGCTGCTGCTTCTGCGAGCAGGAACTCAGTCTCAGTGTAGTCCATCAGTACAACTTCTCTGGTAGAAGTCAGTAAAGCGGGATTTACATGCGAAAATGCATCATATGAATTCGGGCTTCCCTGTTTGCCGCCTTTGTATGCACCATCAACAGTTGAAGCGTAAAACTTCAGTCTTGGATCAGTGACTGTAACAGTTAATATAGGTCCCGCTGGAGTTGTTGGCTGCATGGCATCGATCAGATTGCTGGTAATAACAAAGTCGGAGCGTCCGCTGACAACCAGTTCAGTGTAAACAGGATTCTGGTTAGGAGAAGCTGACAGATACGTAAGGGCGGCTTTATCGCCGGCAGCAAATACTTTGGGAGCAGCGCTTTCAATAACAGATTTGGCATACACAGGGTCAAGATCGGCAAGCATAATACCCATTCTTAGTTTCAGTGAGTTGCCGAACTTTATCCATTTTGCTGTACCAGCGGCTGTTCCTCCATATATATTGTCATATCCTGACGACATTCCTGCAGTTGCAGGGTCCATTTTTGCAAGGGCAGCATCCACGCGGGCAATAAGATCCTTGTAGATTGTAAGTCCGTCATCATATGCCGGAGAAGGGCTTTTATAATCAAGGGCTTGTGAATAAGGCATATCACCAAAGGATTCCACCAGGTTGCTCCAGGCATAAACCGACATAATTTCAATTATCCCAAGCTGATTGTCTTTTTGTTGCTGGGAAATAGTTGTACCAGGAACGATAGTTAGTGCGGATATGAGCCGGGCTGCGTCTTTGTAGTTTGCGAGAGCAGTGCGGTACATCGCATTCTGATGGTTCTCAGGAACCTTACGGGTAACCATGTCGTAACGGCTTTCATTGACATATGTGGTTTCCGTCCAGTGCTGAACCCAGAGCATTGTATTATTCAAATTTACGTTCGGGGTGAACATCTGATTCACCAGGGCCCTGGTTGCCGCGTTAAACAGCGATTCACCCGGAACCACTGTAAAATCTTTCGTGTTAACATTAAGATCTTCCAATTTGCTGCAGGCAGAAAATATTATGAAGAACGATAGAAATATGAATATTTTTTTCATAAGATCCGGAATTAGAAATTAATTTTTATATTGAAACTAAAATCGCGGGTGCTTGGAAGCGAACCTATTGAATAGCCCTGGATGTTCCCGGCGGATAACCCTGATTCAGGATCAGCATAAGGTAGATTCTTGTGAATAAGCCAAAGGTTTGAACCTGTGAAGCCTACTGAAGCGCCTTTTATAAATGTGTTTTTTAACAATGCTGAAGGCAGAGCGTATGCAAGCGTTACTTCTCTGAGTTTCACATAGCTTGCGTCATAAATAAATGCTCTGTCGGGTTCAACCTGATAGCCCCACCCGGCATCTGTAGTTGCATCAACCCGGGTCTTATTAGGTGTACTGCTGATAATTTTTCCATCAGCATCTCTGACTACATTGACGCCTTTAATAATATATCCCCCGCTTGTTGCATCATCCGTAACCGGATCTCTGACAGGATTTCCCAGATCATTTTTAATGACTGTCTCGGGATATAATCCGCTTGACAATCCATAATACATATCAAGAGAATAAATGTCGCCGCCATGCTGAATGTCAACAAGGAAACTAAGACTAAGGTTTTTATAAGTTAAAGTATTACTTATACCACCATTCCAGTCCGGGTTCACGTTTCCTAAAATTTCAGAAGCTGTTGTCGATTTAACAGGAAGACCTGTAGCAGCGCTTATAATTTTATTTCCGCTGCCATCATACGTATAATCAGTCCCTTTGAGTGTGCCATATGGCTCACCAATTGCAGCATTCAACGTTACACTACCCTGGAATGAGCCTAACAAAAGATTGGAGATACCAGGGTAGAGTGAAAGAACCTTGCTTCTGTTGAGTCCCCAGTTCACAGCAACATCCCATCTGAAAGCTCCTTGCGTAAAAGGTGTCGCCTTTAATATAAGTTCAATACCTTTGTTTTCAATCTCACCTGAATTAACCATGAGATATTGATATCCTGAAGTCTGACTTACAGGTACCGGCATAATCTGATCTTTTGAATTTGTTTTATAAACAGCCAGGTCAAAACCTAATCTGTTTTTAAAAAAAGATGTTTCCAGACCGGCTTCAAAACTATTTGTGCTCTCATTTTTCAGATCAGGATTCTTCTTTGTCAGAGGAAGCTGGTTACTCGCCCCGTTCATTGGAGTATTAACAACGTAGGTATCTATCAGTTGATCGAAACCTGCAAGGTTGCCCACCTGTGCATAATTTAACCGGAGTTTCCCGAATGACAACCAGTCTCTCTTTAACAATTCAGAGAAAATAAAAGCAGTTGTTACTGAAGGATAAAAATATTTATTATTTGAAACAGGTAATGTAGATGCATAATCCTGACGGGCAGTTGCATCTAAATACAGGAAATTCCTGTAACCAAGAGATACACTCGCAAACTGGCTTCTAACTCCTATTTTTGATATTGTTTCAACAGGATATGGAAGAGGACTCAGACTATTCTTAATTGAATAAATACCTGGTACAAATAACCCGCCGTTTGTAGAATTTGTGAAGTTGGAGGTGTTCGTTCTTCTTTCGTTCGCCCCGATAAATCCATTCAGGCTCAGGGTTTTGGAAAAGTTTTTCTTGAAGTTCAGCATGAGGTCAAAGTTGTATTCACTAAAGGTATTATCCCTGCGCAGATAACCTGATTTCTGGTTAGTTCTGCTTATGCCGAAGGTTGTAGCCACACTTCCAACAGCTCTTCTTTCTTCCTGGAATTCTGAATACACATCAGCGGCTACCCGGCCAAAAATATCCAGCCAGTCAAATACTTTATAGGTTATAGCCATGTTACCGATGGTACGGATCCTGGTGTCATTCTCATAATTCTGATACCTCTGCCAGTAGGGATTGTCGGTGTAAATCGGGTAATTGAGCGATGAATTATAGTTCCAGGTCAGATTCCGGTGAGTTAAATTATAAGCTGTTTCCTGATCTTTGTAATCGAGGTTAGTTTCTGTCCATTGACGCATATTCGTTAAAATATTATCATTATAACCGGTTGAATTACGCCCTGTTGCATTTTGCTTGATAAAGTTCGCCGAGGCTGTTGCTGTGAGTCTTTTTGAAATATTCCAGGTGCCGTTAACTAAAAAATTGTCCTTATTAAGTTTACTGTTGGGCATCAGACCCGTGGTATTATAGTTATTATAAGACAATCGTAATGACCCATTAACAAAGCTTTTATCAATTGCAACTGAATTTGAGCAGGTTACAGGTGTTTCAAAGAAAGTGATAGGACCATTTTTTGCAGGAAGCCATGGTTTTGACTGTTTGTACCATGGTGATTCAGGATCAACCGAATACCATCCCCATACCGGATGCCCGTCAAACTTCGCACCATAAGAAGCATCCTGTTCGGTTGAGACCCAATCAACAAGAGGATCATTCACCGGGTCAGAGGTAGTTTTTTTTCCTGATGTGGTTCTGGCTTCGAACCAGGCATCACCATCGGGTCCGTAATACTTGCCGTACCCTGCGCCATACTGATCCTGATAAGTAGGGAAGGTTGATTTATCAATCGAACTAATGGTAACATTTGAGTTTATAGTTACTCCGATGCCTTCCTTACCTTCTTTTCCTTTTTTAGTTGTGATCATGATTACGCCGCCTGAAGCACGGGAACCATAAAGTGCAGTTGCGGAGGAACCTTTTAGAACGTTTACCGATTCAATATCCTCAGGGTTAATATCACTGGCCGCATTACCATAATCGTAACCCACACCGCCTGTGTTCTGATTGGAGTAGGTACCGATATTGTTATTTATCGGAACACCGTCAACAACATATAACACCTGGTTTGAGTTTTGCAATGACTTACTACCACGAACAATGACGTTAGTAGAACCGCCCATATTCTGGTTTCTTCTGATCACAACTCCTGAGAGTTTACCTGACAGCGAGTTCATGAAGTTGGAGGATTTTACAGTTGAGATTGCATCACCGCTAACCTGCTGCGTTGCATAGCCCAGTGATTTCTTCTCACGTGAAACGCCTAAGGCGGTAACAACCACTTCAGAAAGTCCTACTAGATCAGACTCAAGGGTGGCATCAATAACAGAGCGTCCTCCGATCTCAACTTCCAGGGGCTTCATCCCAACATAAGAGAAGATCAGAGTGGTAGCATTCTGAGGAACAGGCAGGGAGTATTTACCATTGATATCGGTTATGATACCGGTAGTTGTCCCTTTGAGCTGTACTGTACATCCTGCAACAGGCTGCCTGTCTTCGGATCCTGTAACAGTACCGGTGATAACTCTTGTCTGAGCCGTCAGCAGGGTAGTTGCTGTCAGCAGAAACAAAAAAAGCAAATAGATTCTTTTCATGAAAATTGGATTTGATTAATAAATAAAAAATAACCTTCACACGTAGTTGTGCATGAGGTTATAATGATCCAAATTTGAATTAATTTGCTTCTGCTGCGAAATAAAAAATACTAGCAGCCTGATCAGTCTATAAGCTGTATATTTTGGGGGATGAACGGCAGAGAATGTTCAGCGAAGAACCGGCTCCTGATTACCCGGAGTATGTGTAAAAATCATTGCTTTCAGAGGTACAACTCTGTTTAACTCCTTAATCCCGATAGCTATCGGGACTCCGTGAAACTCCGTGGTTAATAAATTTTACCGCAATCTGAAATTAATTATGCCCATTCGTACTTTATAAATACCGTTTGTCCTGTAATTTCGCCGTTTATAGAATTTATTATACAGGAAGGGAGATAGATTGTACCTTTAATATTCCAATCATAAATCGGGAATGCTGACAGATATCTATAAATATACCAAATTAAGATTGTAAATTTATTTTCGAAATATCCATCAGAGTGGTACTAATATGAGACGGTTAACGGCACTTATAATTGACGATGAACGTCTTGCCAGATTAAATCTTCGCAAGAAGCTGAGTATGTTCTCTGAAGTTGAGGTTATAGGTGAAGCTTCAGGGATTGAGACAGGTATCAAAGCAATCAGGGAGCAAAATCCGGATATATTGTTTCTCGATATTAAACTCTCCGACGGAACAGGTTTTGATCTTCTCAATAAGGTTGAATTTAAGGGGAAGGTCATTTTTCAGACCGCATATGATGAATATGCCTGCCGGGCATTTGAGATTAATGCACTCGATTATTTGTTAAAACCAATCACAAAAGAACGGTTGAAACAGGTTATCACAAATCTTGTAAGCTCTGAAAATGAGAAAATTACACGAGGTACACAGAGATTCAGGTATGATGACAGAATAATGATCGAACAGAAGAAAAATATTCATTTTATTAAGGTCGAAAATATTATTTATATCAAAGCTGAAAGGGAATACACAACTCTTTTCGAAAAAGGCGGAAATGAATATCTGGTTCTCAAATCTATAGGCGACTGGCAGAAAGAATTACCGGATGAACATTTTGCTCGGGTTCACAGGCATTCTATTATTAATTTCAATTACATAGAACGCTCTGAACGACTTGGAAATACTGCAAATCTTTTCCTCATAAGCATTCCGGAAGCAATATCAATCAG
>Ga0315272_10000606_pt1 | contig 18338 bp, 17 predicted proteins | sample C3_middle_MG_FD_203918 | JGI IMG/M metagenome (GOLD analysis project Ga0315272, IMG submission 203918) | Sediment microbial communities from Yellowstone Lake, YNP, Wyoming, USA - C3_middle | ecosystem: Environmental > Aquatic > Freshwater > Lake > Sediment | place: USA: Wyoming | collected...
TTTCACTTTTTCCAACCATCCCAGGAATTTGCTTGGGAACGGAGGAGAGGTCAAAAACATCCTTTATCCGGAAGATAAAATCCATATTCTACAAAGTCTGGGCGTGGACTACTTGTTTTCCATCCCATTTACCAAAGAAATTCAGAGCCTCTCTCCTGTTGAGTTCATCGATCAGCTGTTGATCGGACACTTCCACATGAAAGAAGCCTATTGCGGCTATAATTTCCGATTCGGCAAGAAGGCCCAGGGGGATGTTGAAATCCTTATCCGGGAAGGACTCAAAAAAGGTTTTGGAATCCATGTCATGGAGCCATACCTGATCGACGGAGAACCGGTGAATTCCACCATGATCCGCAAACTCATCGAATCCGGCCAGGTGGATCAGTGCGAAAAATATCTGGGACGAAACTACAGCATCCTGGGGGAAGTGGTTGTGGGAAACAAACTGGGCAAACAGCTGGGCTTCCCAACCTCCAATCTGATTATGGATGAATCCATGGTGGCGCCACCAAACGGCGTGTACATCACCTATTGTGTATATGATGGGAAACGTTACCCAAGTATCACCAATGTGGGTGAAAAACCTACCATAGGCAATTTCGAAAAAAACGTGGAAACACATATTTTCAACTTTGATTATGAGCTGTATGGCAAAAAAATCCGGGTTGAATTCCTGAAACGGACCCGGGAAGAGGTGAAGTTCGGCAGCATCAGCCAGCTGTCCCGGCAGATCACTGAGGATTGCATCAATGCCAAGGCATATCATTTTTCCTCCGGCATGTCCGAACCCCGCAAGATTGAAGATATTGTATAAAACAGCTGTCATAATTAAACTTTCACAAACACCGCCTATACAAAAACAACTTGCATTGAAACCCCCCTTATGTTATCATGAATCGTTATGAATTACCCTTTCCTTAGTTTACCGACACTCCGACGGAAACTCAGGGCAGGGCGTATAAAGAAAAGGAGAATACACATGATTGATCAGACAAAAAAAGCTGAAATCGTCAAGGATTATCAGTTGAAAGAAGGGGACACTGGATCCCCGGAAGTACAGGTAGCCATTCTGACTTTCAGAATCAACGACCTGAACGAACATCTCAAGATCCACAAGAAGGATCACCATTCCAGAAGAGGCCTTCTCAAGATGGTTGGACAAAGAAGAAATCTTCTTAATTACCTGAAAGATACGGACATCGAAAGATATCGTACCGTCATCGCTCGTCTGGGATTAAGAAAGTAATTTCACGAAATACTAGCGGAGCCCTCGAGCTCCGCTTTTATAAATTTAATCGATATGGTAAACAAACGAATTAACAGGAGGTAGTTGTTAATTATGAGGTATGAAGATTACAAAACATTCCGGACCGCAGTGGGTGGCAAGTTGCTCCAGCTGGAAATCGGAAAAGTCTGCGAGCAGGCAAATGGTCAAGTTATGGTCAAGTATGGGGATACAGTGGTGAACGTGACTGCCGTCATGAACAAATCACCAAGACCGGACATCGACTTTTTTCCGCTGAGCTGCGATTACGAAGAAAAAATGTACGCCGCCGGAAAAATACCGGGCGGATTTATTAAAAGAGAGTCCAGACCAAGCGAAAAGGCGATTCTGAATTGCCGTTTGATGGACAGACCCCTGCGCCCCCTTTTCCCAAAGGGTTTTTACAATGACGTGCAGGTTGTCGCCACTGTCATGAGCATGGACAATGACGCACCTTCCGAAATCGCTGCGATGATCGGATCATCCGTCGCGCTGGCGATTTCCGACATTCCTTGGGATGGCCCCACCGGTTCCGTACTGGTAGGACGTGTCAATGGAGAATTCATCGCCAATCCCGGCTCAGCCGAGCGGGAAGCCAGTGACCTTCACATGGTTGTTTCCGGAACCAAAGACGCCATCATGATGGTGGAAGCCGGCGCCAATGAAGTATCGGAAGCGGACGTGCTGGAAGGCATTTTGTTCGCCCACGAAGAAATCAAAAAAATCGTCGCCTTCATTGAAGGAATTGTTGCCGAAGTCGGCAAACCCAAAAAAGAAATCGCATTGTACAAGGCTCCTGCAGAACTGGAAGCAGAAGTCCGCGAATTTGCGGTTGCAAAAATGCGTGCCGCCGTTCAGACCGTCGAAAAGCAGGAACGTTTGGACAATATGGATGCCGTCGAAGTTGAAACCAAAGAATATTTCGCAGAGAAGTATCCTGAGAGCGGCAAAGACATCGGCAACGTGCTTTATGCCATCACAAAAGAACAGGTTCGCGGCATGATCCTGGATGACGGAATCAGACCCGACAACCGTAGGCATGACGAAATCAGACAAATCTGGGTTGAAACCGGAATTTTGCCAAGATGCCACGGCACTGGCCTGTTCAAAAGAGGACAAACACAAGCTTTGTCCATTGTCACCCTAGGACCTGTTGGCGAAGGCCAGCGGCTGGATGGCATTTCCGAAGAAACCGACAAAAGATACATGCACCAGTACAACTTCCCCGCATACTCTGTTGGTGAAGCAAGACCCATGCGTGGCCCGGGCCGAAGAGAAATCGGACACGGTGCCCTGGCTGAACGTGCATTGATTCCTGTACTTCCCGATGTGGAAGAGTTCCCGTATGCCATTCGTGTGGTATCCGAAATCCTGTCCTCCAACGGTTCCACTTCACAGGCATCTGTCTGCGGAAGCACCCTGGCGCTCATGGATGCAGGCGTACCCATCAAAAAGCCGGTTGCAGGTATTGCAATGGGCCTGATTGAACGGGTTGAACCGGATGGTTCCAGCAAAATGGCTATCCTTTCCGACATCCAGGGCATGGAAGATTTCCTGGGTGACATGGACTTCAAAGTGGCCGGTACCAAAGACGGTATCACCGCCATCCAGATGGACATCAAGGTTCACGGACTTTCCAGACAAGTGTTGGAAGACGCTTTGAGCCAGGCATATGCAGGCAGATTGCACATCCTGAAGGAAATGCTCACCGAAATTTCTGAGCCTAGACCTGAAATGTCACCATATGCACCTAGAATCATTTCACTGATGATCCATCCTGACAAAATCAGAACAGTCATCGGACCGGGAGGCAAAACCATCAACGGCATCATTGACCGTACCGGCGTCAAAATCGACATCGACGACACAGGACTGGTTTACATCGCAGCCCCCAACATGGAAGCTGCGGAAGCCGGACTCCGAGAAATCAACATGCTGGTCAAGGACGTAGAAGTCGGCGAAACCTACATGGGTAAAGTCGTACGTATCATGAACTTCGGCGCATTCATCGAAATACTGCCTGGCAAAGACGGTCTGCTGCACATCTCCAAGATGTCCAAGCAACGGGTCGAAAAGGTGGAAGATGTGATGAACATCGGCGATATGGTTGAAGTCAAAGTAAACGAAATCGACAACCAAGGCAGAATCAACCTGAGCCGTGCCGACCTGTAACCATGATTACCATCGATGATGCCCAAGTAATGTTGGATGATATCGCAGAAGGATTGCCCCTGGAATTCTACAAAGAATTGAACGGTGGCATTCTGCTGCTGCCCGACGTGAAGTTCAGCGAGTACGCCCGTAAGAATGACTTATACATTATGGGGGAGTACGTACGCAGCGGCGTCATGGGAAGGCTGATTTACATCTACTTCGGTTCATTTGAACGGGTCTACGGACATTTGAGTCCGGAGGCGTTCAAGGAGCAATTGCGGGAAACCCTGCTCCATGAATTCACCCATCATCTGGAATCCCTGGCAGGGGAGCGGGGACTTGAGAAGAAGGACGACGTCTCTTTGGACAAGTACCTAAGGCGTCCGCTAGGACGATACACAAAATAACATGAACCTAAGAAAGCCTTGACATTTCAAGGCTTTCTTTATACAATAGGCGAGTACGAAAAACAATTGAATAGGCCATGAGCGTTGAAGAAACCGGCCTTCCGGGTAAGAACCTTACAGAGAGACAATCGATTGCTGAGAGATTGTTGGTGAGACGGAAAGGCAGATCAGTTTGGAGCTCAATCACAAAGAAGCGGCAGCCGTTTTTACGGTTTGCAACTAGGGTGGTACCGCGGTTTAAGAATCGTCCCTAATCATTATATTTGATCAGGGATTTTTTGTTTCCACAATGAATCCAACCATGAAAGGAAAATATAAAAGAATATGTTTAAAAACTTATCAGAAAGACCTATCGCAGAGGTCCAAAAAGACCAGATCAAAGGCTGGGAAGATGAGAATTTACTGGGCAAGTGTGTTTCCACAAGAGAGGGAATGCCTCCCTTTGTGTTTTATGAAGGTCCGCCCACCGCAAACGGCAAGCCGGGGATCCACCACGTCATGGCAAGAACCCTGAAGGATTCCGTCTGCAGATACTGGACCATGAAAGGGTATGAAGTCCACCGAAAAGCCGGATGGGACACCCATGGACTACCGGTTGAAATCGAGGTCGAAAAGCAGCTGGGCATGAACGGCAAACAGGACATCGAAAAATACGGAATCGCCGAGTTCAACCAGAAGTGCAAGGAATCGGTATTCACCTATTACAGCCAATGGGAAGAAATGACCAAGCGGATGGGATATCTCATCGATTTGGAACATCCATACATCACCCTGGAGAATGACTACATCGAAAGCAATTGGTGGCTCCAGAAACAATTTTATGATGCCGGTCTAATCTACGAAGGCCACAAAATTCTGCCGTACTGTCCACGTTGCGGGACAGGCCTGGCTTCCCATGAGGTGGCACAGGGCTACAAAGAAATCCAGACACTGACCTTGGTAGCCAAGTTCAAGCAAAAGGACGCCGATGCGTATTTCCTTGCCTGGACAACAACTCCATGGACACTTGCATCCAACGTTGCCCTGACCGTGGGTCCGGACATCGACTACATCAAGGCCAAAATGACCGAGGGTACCGAAGAAGGCAACGTCTTTTATGTTGCCAAAAACCTGGCCGACAAGGTGCTGGGTGCCGGAAAATATGACGTGCTGGCAGAAATGAAAGGCAAGGACCTGGAGTATCTGGAATATGAGCAACTGATGCCCTTTGTGGAAGTGGACAAAAAAGCATTCTTCGTCACCTGTGGCGACTATGTCACCATCGAAGACGGCACAGGAATCGTCCATACCGCACCAGCGTTTGGCGAAGACGACTACAAGACCGGACGCCGGTACGATCTGCCGGTTCCAAATCCGGTGGATGAAGAAGGAAACTACACTGCAACCCCATGGGCTGGACGTTTTGTCATGGAAGAGGGGCTGGACATTGAAATCCTTAAATATCTTGCCGAAAACGGCAAACTATATTCCAAAGAAAAAATGATGCACAACTATCCACATTGCTGGCGTTGTGGAACATCCCTCATATATTATGCAAAACCCAGTTGGTACATTGAGATGACCAAGCTGCGGGATCAGTTGGTCGCCAACAATGAGGCCGTCAACTGGTACCCTGACTTCGTGGGAGAAAAACGCTTCGGCAACTGGCTGGAGGATGTGAAGGATTGGGCGATTTCCAGAAACCGGTATTGGGGAACACCCATTCCAATCTGGCGCTGCGAGTGCGGCAATACGGATTGCATCGGCAGCATCGCCGAGCTGAAGGAAAGAGCCAAAGAAGACCTTTCCGCGGGCATCGAGCTTCATCGGCCGTATGTGGATGAGGTTCATTTGACCTGCCAAGAATGCGGAGGCACCATGACCAGAATTCCGGAAGTCATCGACTGCTGGTTCGACAGTGGCGCCATGCCCTTTGCCCAATGGCATTACCCGTTTGAAAACAAAGACATCTTCGACAAGGAGTTGTTCCCGGCGGACTTTATCTGCGAAGGCATCGACCAGACCCGGGGATGGTTTTACTCACTCATTGCCATATCTACATTTATCAAGGGAACATCCCCATACCGAAATTGCCTAGTCAACGACTTGATTTTGGACAAAGAAGGCAAAAAAATGAGCAAGACCAAGGGAAATACCGTAGATCCCTTCAATCTGTTCGACAAATACGGAGCAGATGCCACCCGTTGGTATTTGCTTCATGTTTCACCCGCCTGGTCGCCGACCAAATTTGACGAAGACGGTCTGATTGAGATTGTCAGCAAATTCTTCGGCACCATAAGGAACGTCTACAACTTCTTCGTGTTGTATTCCAACCAGGACGGAATCGACCCCAACACCCTGTCCGTAAATGAAGCGGACCGGCCGGAATTGGATCGGTGGATTTTGTCCAAATACAATAAGCTGATTGAGGAAGTTCGGGATGAAATGGACCGGTACGACCACATGAAGAGCGTCCGAAAGATTCAGGAATTCGTAAACGAAGACCTGTCCAACTGGTACATTAGGCGTGCGCGACGAAGATTTTGGGAAGAAACTTTGACAGAGGACAAAAAATCCGTCTACCTGACGACATATGAAGTTTTGGTTGGCGTGTCTCAATTGATGGCACCCTTCGCCCCATTCCTGTCCGATGAAATCTACACCAACCTGACCGGAGAAGAATCCGTTCATATTTCCTTCATGCCCACCGCAGATCCCGACCGGATCGATGTGTTGGTGGAAGAGCGTATGGACCTGGTTCGAGACCTGGTTGGACTGGGCAGAGGCGCCAGAGAAAAAGAGCGGATCAAGGTCCGACAGCCTCTGAACAGCGTCCTCATCGACGGGAAATACCAAAGCCTCATCGGCGATCTGACCCCGTTGATCATGGAAGAACTGAACATCAAGAACGTGGTCTTTGAAAAGGATCTAGGCTCCATGATGGACTATAGCCTGAAGCCAAACTTCAAGGTTGCAGGTCCGGTGATGGGCTCAAAAATCAAGGCGTTTGGGGAAGTCCTGGCCAAAGCGGATCCAACCCTGTTCTTACCGGGAGAACCGGTTTCCATGGAGATCGCAGGAGAAACCATGACGGTCACCACCGATATGGTAGACATCAAAATCAGCGCAAGGGAAGGGTTTGCCGTGGCAATGGAGAACAATGTGTTCACTATTTTGGACACCACCCTGACACCGGATCTGATCGACGAAGGACTGGCCAGAGAACTGGTTTCCAAGGTGCAACAGCTCCGAAAACAAATGGATTTTGAGATGATGGACCACATCCGAATTCACCTTTCCGCTGACGAAGAGGTGACCGCCGCACTGGAGAAACACCGGGGCTACATTATGAAAGAGACCCTTGCCGAGGAAGTGGTGTCAGGAAAAGACCTGGAAGTCTTTGACCTGAACGGCCATAAAACCGGCATCGGCGTAGAAAAAATATGATAGATTTAAGAGATCAATCCTTAACTGAATTAAAAGAACTGTTCGTGTCCCTGGGCGAAAAGCCCTTCCGGGCAGGGCAGCTGTTCCGGTGGATTGCTAGAGGAGCGACAGACTTTGCTGAAATCACAGATCTGCCCGCGCCTTTGCGTGAAAAATTGACCCAGACGGCCCAACTGACAAATATGAAAATCAAAAAAGTGCAGGTTTCCGCAAAGGACGGCACACGAAAATATCTGTTTCAACTCCAGGACGGAAATACCGTGGAAACGGTGATGATGAAATACGAGTACGGAAACAGCATTTGCATTTCCTCCCAGGTGGGTTGCGCCATGGGCTGCAACTTCTGCGCGTCGGCAATCGGCGGACTGGAGCGAAACCTGACCGCCGGAGAAATGGTAGGACAACTTTTGGAAGTCCAGCGGGAAAGCGGCGAGAAAATCAACCATATCGTGGTGATGGGGACCGGCGAACCATTGGCGAATTACTCGAATTTGTCCAAGTTTATCCGATTGGTCCATGAAAAGGATGGCCTGAATATCGGCCTTCGGAACATTACCGTGTCCACGTGCGGCCTGGTATCCCAGATCGACCGGTTCGCCAGGGATTTTCCCCAGGTGAATCTTGCAATCTCCCTTCATGCACCCACGGATGAACTTCGGGTGGCCATGATGCCCATCAACGAAAAGTATCCGCTGGATGCGCTGCTTACAGCCTGCAAAAAATACATCGAACAAACGGGTAGACGCATTACATTTGAATACGCGCTGGTGGAAGGAGTCAATGATTCCATTGAGATGATCGACCTTCTGGCCAAAAAACTTCGAGGTATGCTATGCCACGTCAACCTGATTCCCTTAAACCCGGTCGGTGAAACCGGACTTGTGGGAACCAAGCGAAAACTGGCCAAAGATTTGCAAGCCAGACTGGAGTCAAAAGGCATATCCGCCACGGTCCGCAGGGAACTGGGTGGTGACATTGACGCCGCTTGCGGCCAGCTTCGGCAAAACCTAAAATAATCGGAGAATTCCGATGGCTATTTGTTTTATTGTATTGTGCACCATCAGTTGATGGTGTATAATAATTTTCAAGTAAATTGAGTTGGGAGGCGGTTATTATGGTGAGACTTTTGGTAGGCCACAAAGGTAGTGGCAAAACAAAACAAATGTTGGCTCTGGCCAATGATTTGGTGGATAAATGCGACGGAAACGTACTGTTTATCAACAAAAACGAGGATCTTATGTATGAACTCTAACATGCAATCCGGAACGTATGCATGGAGGAGTATCCACACATTACAAACAGTGATGAATATATTGGATTCATTTATGGCATCATCAGTTCCGATCATGACATAGACACCATGTTCATCGACGGAATTCTGCGATATGCGGATGTATCCCTTGGCAACCTGCCTGAGTTTATCGAACGGCTCAAAATCATTTCCGACGACTTTGGTATCAACTTCACCGTAAGCCTCAGTGCCGAAAAGGAAGAATTGATTGGTGTCGATTTCTCAAACTGTGAGATTCTAAACTAACGACGAAAAGCAATATCAGGCGGTGCAATGCACTGCCTTTTAGATTTTTGACTTTGAAATGCGAGGCATGATGAAAAAAGTATATTTATATGTGATGATTACCGCTTTCTTCTTTGGCACCATGGAAGTTGGCCTGAAGATGGCGGGCAACCAGCTGGATCCGTTCCAGTTGACTTTTCTACGTTTTATGTTGGGCGGCGCGTTGCTGTTGGTCCCGGCCTTGATGGATATAAAAAAGACCGGCCTTCAACTGAACCGCAAGGATTGGCAAAGACTTTTGATGCTGGGCATCGTTTGCATCCCGATTTGTATGGTGCTCTTCCAGCTGGGTGTCCAAAACTCCAATGCATCCACCGCAGCGGTACTTTTCTGTGTGAATCCCTTGTTTACCATGGTGCTGGCGCATTTCTTCGCCGGAGAGCCAATGAGCAGGCAAAAGTCGGTGGCTTTTGTGCTTGGGCTTTTGGGAATTCTGGCCATGATGAAACCCTGGGACATCCAGGAGGGCAATACCTTGCTGGGTATGTCGTTTTCCTTGATGGCTGCCTTGTTTTTCAGCATTTACAGCATCATGGGCAAAAAAACCATTCAACGGTTGGGCCCTTTTGTACAAACCAGTTTCAGCTTCTTTCTGGGGGCGGCGGTGCTGCTGGTCATCATACTGGTCATGGGAAAACCCGTGTTTGCCGGGGTGATGGATGAGTGGCTACTCGTGTTGTACGTGGGATTCTTTGTCACCGGCCTTGGGTACTTGTTCTATTTCCTGGCCATGAGGGGATCCAACGCAACCACGGCGTCTGTGGCATTTTTCATCAAACCGGTGATTGCGCCGATTATGGCGGCGGTCATCCTTGGCGAAGCGATATTATGGAACACCTATCTGGGCATCGGGTTGATCCTGGTGGCCTCATACATACAAATGACCGACACCGCTGGGAAGACAAATAAACATATTGAATCAAAACATTTGAAGAAGGAAAGATAATCAGCAAGCAAAAGAGGGTGCAGGCATGAGTCGAATTCACATCAGCGACATTGAACGGATTTTTTGCGACCGGGAACCCGGGGTAGTGGGTAAACACAAACTTTATGGGGTTTTGGTTCCTGTTGTAGAAAAAGACGGGGAACTTCACCTGCTCTACGAAGTTCGGGACGCCAAGATGGCCCGCCAGCCCGGCGAGGTTTGTTTTCCTGGAGGAGAATTGGAAATGGGAGAGTCCATGGAGCAATGCGCCATCCGGGAAACCATGGAAGAGCTAGGGATTCCGCGTGAAGGAATCCGCATTCTGACCAGAATGGACACGCTGCACGCCCATCCCAACATTTCCCTGTACTGTTACCTGGGGGTGCTTGATCTGCCTCTTCTGACAGAATCCAAAGCCAATCCGGACGAGGTTTCAGAAACATTTATGGTTCCTCTGTCATTCTTTATAGAAAACCCGCCGGAAATCCACATGATGCAAATCAAACCGTTGATCGACGACAATTTCCCGTACGACAAAATAAACTCGCCCAATGGCTATCAATGGCGCATGGGGCAGTACGAGGTGCCCATATATTCTTTCGAAGGCCATGCCATCTGGGGCATGACCGCCCGTATCACCAGAAACTTCATTGATATTATCAAGGAGGAAACCAAATGAAATTCAACTTGGCGCTATGCCAGATCAAAGGATCCTTTGATAAAGAAATCAGCCGGAACCGCGCGGAAGCGGCGGTAAAAGAGGCGGCTGCCAAAGCCCAGGTCGTTTCGCTTCCCGAAATGTGGAACTGTCCTTATGTCAGTAAATACTTCAGGGAATACAGCGAGCCGGAAGGCGGCGAGACCTTTCAATTTTTGTCCCGGCTGGCCAAAGAAAACGACATTCTGCTAATTGGCGGCAGCATTCCCGAAATTGAGGACGACAAAGTATATAATACATCTTATATTTTTGACCGGCAGGGCAACCTGATCGGCAAACACCGCAAGGCCCACCTGTTCGACGTGGACATCAAAGGAGGCATCCGTTTCATGGAATCGGAAACTCTATCGCCAGGCAACTCCGCCACAGTGATTGACACGGAATACGGCCAAATGGGGGTGGCAATCTGCTTTGATGTAAGATTCCCCGACCTGTTCCGCAAAATGACGGATCTGGGAGCCAAGTTTGTGGTGCTGCCGGCTGCCTTCAGCAAGAAAACCGGTGAGGATCACTGGGAATTTTCCCTGCGGAGCCGTGCGCTGGACAACCAGATTTATCTGGCCGCCGCATCGCCGGCCAGGGATCCGGAAAGTCCCTATATCTGCTATGGCTATTCCCGCATCATCGATCCCTGGGGCCGTGTTCTGGCCACCGCAGGCACAGATGAGGCAATTGTCTACGGCGAAATCGACCTGGACTACGTGGAAGATGTTCGGAATCAACTTCCGATTTTGAAGAACCGCAGACCGGAACTCTACAAATAATGCCAATACGGCAAAATCCGGTCGGAAATATATAAGCAACAGGGGAAACCCGGAAAGATACGTGACGTATGACATTTCTGCCGATGACAACCAAAGAAATGCACAACCTTGGTTGGGAACAACCCGATTTTGTGCTGATTACAGGGGATGCCTATGTGGACCATCCTTCTTTTGGCGCGGCCATCATCGGCCGTCTTTTGGAGCGTTACGGATACAAGGTCGCAATCCTGGCCCAGCCGGACTGGAAGTCTGTCGACGATTTCCGCCGGTTCGGAAAACCCAGGCTGGGCTTTCTGATCACCTCCGGCAACGTGGATTCCATGGTGAACCACTTCAGTGTCACGCTGCATCGGCGCAAGGTCGATAAATACGCCCCCGGGGGCGAGGCCGGCAAGCGTCCGGACCGGGCAGTGATTGTGTACAGCAACCGGGCCAGGGAAGCCTACAAAGACGTGCCCATTGTTTTGGGCGGACTGGAAGCCAGCCTGCGTCGAATGGCCCACTACGATTATTGGGAAGATGGCCTGCGCCGTTCCATTTTGTTGGACAGCAAGGCGGATCTTTTGATTTATGGCATGGGAGAGCGGGCCATTGTGGAAGTGGCGGAAGCCCTGGAAGCCGGAATATCCGGCAAGGACATTTCCTGGATCCGGGGAACCTGCCATGTTTCCAAGACTCTGCCGGAGGGCGTGGAACTTCAGAGGCTTCCGGATTTTGAGGAACTTCTGCAAAGCAAAGATGCGTACTGCAAAAGCTTTGCCATCCAATACCGGAACAACGACAGCATTACAGCGGTGACTTTGGCGGAAGGCTACAACATAGGCCAACCCTCAGAACTTTTCGTTGCCCAAAACCCGCCCCAGCCACCCCTGGAACGGGAAGAACTGGACGACCTTTATAGCCTGACCTTTGAACGGACCTGGCATCCCAGCTATAACAAGGCCGGGGGTGTCCCTGCGTTGGAAGAAGTCCAGTTCAGCATAAACGCCAACCGTGGATGTTTCGGCAGCTGCAGTTTTTGTGCCTTGACCTACCACCAGGGGAGGCAGGTGCGAAGCAGAAGCAAGGAGTCCATTGTCAAGGAAGCCAAAACCCTGGCGGCCAGCCAGAATTTCAAGGGCTACATCCATGACATCGGAGGCCCCACCGCCAATTTCCGAAACCCGTCCTGCAAGAAACAACTGACAAAAGGGGTTTGCCCCAATAAGGAATGCCTCTTCCCCGAGCCCTGCAAAGAGCTGGAAGTGGACCACAGCGAATACCTGGATGTCCTTACCGCTGTCCGTCAGTTGCCTGGCATCAAGAAGGTATTTATCCGTTCCGGAATCCGGTACGATTACCTGATGGCGGATCCGGACGACCGGTTCCTTACGGAGCTTTGTCAATACCATGTCAGCGGAACCCTAAAGGTCGCGCCTGAACATGTGGCGCCGGAAACCCTGAAACGGATGCGCAAACCGGGCAAGAAGGTTTACGAAACCTTCCGAACCAAATATAAGCTGACAAACCAGAAGGTGAACATGGATCAATATCTGATTCCATACTTTATATCGTCCCACCCCGGATGCACGCTGGATGACGCCATTGATTTGGCGGTATACCTAAAAGAAACAGGTTTTGTGCCTGACCAGGTGCAGGATTTTTATCCCACGCCGGGCACTCTGGCCACCTGCATGTATTACACCGAAAAAGACCCGTTCACGTTGGAACCCATCTATGTGGCCAAAAAAGCCGAAGACAAACGAATGCAGCGGGCGCTTTTGCACTTTAACAAAAAAGAAAACCGGACCCTTGTTGAAAAGGCTTTGAAGAAAGCCGGGAGGACCCTATGAGTCTGTTGACAAGCTTGCCCAAGATCCTTGAAAATGCCAGAGAAGAATACGAAACCACCGTCAGCGGCAAGTATGACACCCTTGAAATTGTCGACCATGATTCCGGCAATGTGCTGGCTTATGGCGAGAATCTACAGTTCATGAAATACCTTGCCGATGCCAAAAAACAGGCCGGTGGAATCAAGCTGATTTATGTGGATCCGCCGTTTTATTCCGGCAGCAATTATCAGGCCAGCATCCGGATTGAATCGCCGCTGATGAAGACCATTCCTGCCATTAAACCGCTTGTTTATGACGACAGGTGGGAACATGGCATCGAGGATTACCTGACCATGCTGTGTGCCCGACTCTTTATGATGCGGGATTTGCTGGCGGAAGACGGGAGCATCTGGGTGCATTTGGACTGGCACGTTGTTCACTATGTCAAAATTCTCATGGACGCCATCTTCGGCGAAAAAAACTTTGTCAATGAGATCGTCTGGATGTACAAGTCCGGCGGCACCAGCAAAAACCATTTTTCCAGAAAGCACGACACGCTTTTGTTCTACGGAAAGAACCCCAAGCCGGCGCTTTCCATTCCGCTGGAGAAGTCCTATAACCGGGAATACAAGCCATACCGCTTCAAAGGTGTGAAAGAATACAAAGACGATCTGGGCTGGTACACCATGGTCAACATGAAGGATGTCTGGCAGATCGATATGGTCGGAAGAACCTCAGGCGAGCGGACCGGATACGCGACACAGAAGCCAGAGGCCTTGATTCGAAGGATTCTGGAAAGCTGCACCAAGGAAGGGGATTTGTGCGCGGATTTCTTCTGCGGCGCAGGAACCCTGGCAGCCACCGCCCAAAAGATGAACCGCCGCTGGATTGCCTGTGACATGGGCTCACTTGCCGTTACAGCCACGGAAAAGCGGTTGGCCAAGGAACAGGGCGCATTTACATTATTGGTCCAAAAGGGTCTAAAAATCAATGGCACGGGACTTTTGTCTATTCGGGGTGAATTTCCGGAAACTCCATTCGACGACAAAAAAATATTGCGCTTCACCCTGGAGGATTATCGCCTCCATGTGGAAGACCTGCCGCTGGAAGATGAAAGCCGGGATGTTGTGGCTTCCATCCTGGAGAATGACCCGCTGCAACTCATCGATTTTTGGAGCGTGGATTTCGACTACGACGGCAAGACCCACAAGCCCACCATGTGCTTTGTCAAAGGCAAGGACCGGATCGAAACCGTCTGTGAAAAAATGCATGACCGTTTTGGTATGGTGAGCCTGCGACTGTGTGATGTGTTCGGGAACAGCTATTTTCATGTCCTTGACATGACCGAACAGCACCATGAATAAACACAAAGAAAAAAGCCATTTATAAACACCATGTGAAATACCATGAACAAATAGGAGACGACCCAATGAAAAAGATTAAATTCACCAAGGAAAAAGTCAGAGAGCAAATATTCGATGTGCTTATCTTGCTGATTGCCAGCGCAATCGGCTCCTATTCGACGGTTTCCATCATGATTCCATATGGACTGACCTCTGGCGGCCTGACCGGTATCGTGCGGATCATCCAAAGTCAATTCGATTTCAATTTTTCCATCATGTACTACTGCGGGTCCGCCGTCATTTTGGCATTGGTGGCCATCTTTCTGGGTTTTCGGGAAGTCCGCAAAATCCTGCTCCTGACCATCATTTTCCCGGCTGTGCTCATGTTGTTTGAGTACCTTAAGCTTCCGTTCCTGCCGGTTCATGACATGTTCCTCGCAGTGATTTATTGTGGCGTGTTCAACGGGATTTGCACCGGCATCATTTTCTGGAGAGGATATTCCTTCGCCGGGACCGATGCCATTTCAAAAATCCTGCGAAAAAAACTATTCCCACACATTTCACAGAGCAGAATCCTTATGGCGATCGATGCGGTCATAATCATATCGTCGGCGTTTTTCTTCGGGATCAACATCGCGCTTTATGCTCTGGTTACACAGGTTATTTTGTCCAAGACAATCGACTTCGTCCTCTATGGATTTGAATCCAAAATCGTTCAAATGGAAATCATCACAAACAAAGCGGACGAATTGCTGGATTTCATCATGAACGACATTGGCCGTGGGGTTTCCATCCACAAAGTGGAAGGGGGATTCACCAGACAGACAAGATCCCAGCTTCGTCTGCTGTGCTCGCCCCGTGAAAGCATCAGCGTGAAGCGCGGCATCGCAAAAATTGACCCGGAAGCATTTGTCACACTGATTCAGGTGGACTCGGTGTGGGGATTTGGAAAAGGATTTGCCGATATAAAAAAAGAGTCACTTTTCGTTGGCAAATCAACGTTTCAAAAAGAATACAATATTCTTATAGTTCGCACTATTGCACACAGCCTATAAAAGTGTTAGATTTATGCGTGTTTGCATGATGTTGGCATAATATTCCCATCACAAAGGAGGTTTTATAATGTCACTGGATTTTTCGCCTTTAGGCCTCGCGATCGCCATTGGAGTAATGGTGGCTGTGGCGCTTGTATATGTATATTATATTCGCAGGGAACTGCGTTAAGAAAGCGGTGGAGCAAATGAATGAATCGATAATGGTGGCTCTTCAGGTGTACGGCCTGGGCTTCGTCATTTCTTTGGTAATTGCCGTACTGATTAAAGGAATATCATTTGTATTTGACCGGTTATCCGGGGAAAATAAAGTAAAATAGAAAGCAGGAGAGCCAATGAATATCATGAATTTGTTTCAGGGTGTTGCTACCCTGTTTTATCAGGAACCCTTGATTTCCGGAGCCAGAATCGTCCTGATTTTCCTGGGGATATTGCTGGTCTACCTGGGCAAAAAAGGAACTCTTGAACCGCTGGTTATGATCCCGATGGGATTTGGCATGTCCGCGGTCAACGCAGGGGTTTTGTTCCTTTCCGCAACCACAACCGGCACAATCTTCATGGATCCTATGGTATCGGATACCAACGGACTTATGAATATTTTGCAGATTGACTGGCTGCAACCCATTTACACCTTCACGTTCAGCAATGGATTGATCGCCTGTATCGTATTTATGGGCATTGGTGTCATTTCCGACGTGGGCAGCGTACTGCGTTTCCCGTTCACTTCCATGCTGATTGCAATGTTCGCCGAACTCGGCACCGTGGCCACCTTCCCAATCGCCAAGCTTTTTGGCTTGACCAACGGAGAAGCCGCAGCGGTTTCCGTTATCGGAACAGCCGACGGCCCCATGGTTTTGTACACATCCTTGATGCTTGCAAAAGACCTGTTTGTACCCATCACCATCGTTGCGTATTTGTATCTGAGTCTGACCTACGGCGGATATCCGTTCCTGGTCCGGCTGCTTATTCCCAAACATCTTAGAGAAATTGTGGTGAAATCAACTCGAAATGAAAACATTTCTTCGGCGAAAAAACTGGCATTTGCCGTTGTGGCCAATACAATCCTGTGCCTGCTGTTCCCGGTCGCAGCCCCGCTGTTTGTCAGCTTTTTCCTGGGCGTTGCCATTCGGGAGTCCGGCATTGTCAAATACATCAAACTTATCGAAGAAGTATTCCTTTATGGTGCAACCTTCTTCCTGGGCCTGATGCTGGGTGTGCTCTGCGAAGCCAGCACCATTTTGAACCCCAAAATCCTGATTTTACTTGTACTTGGCATGATTGCTCTGCTATTGTCCGGCATTGGCGGAATCATCGGCGGTTATGTGGTATACTTGATTAGCGGCAAGAACTTCAATCCCACCATCGGCATCGCAGGTGTTTCCTGTGTGCCCACCACCGCAAAAGTGGCACAAAAAGAAGTGCACCTTGTCAATAAGTACTGCTTTATCCTGCAATACGCCATGGGCGCAAATATATGCGGTGTCATCACATCGGCTATATTGACCGGCATCTACGTTACACTCATACCAATGTTATAGTAAGGAGGTACAGAAACATGATTGAACACGGAATCAAAGAAGGAATGTCCATATTTTATGACAAAGAAGTAACCACCGGCGACACCGCTGCGGCGTACGGCTCAAAGGCGTTGGACTTTCTCCTGTCAACCCCCGCTTTGGTGGGCATGCTCATCAATGCGTCAGCGGAGCTTCTGGATCCCCTTGTACCGCAGGAATGTGTTACGGTTGGCAACAGCGTGGAACTTTATCACGAAAAACCCACGTTGCTGGGTGAAAATGTCCGATTGGTCTTAACTGTAAAAAATGTTGATGGAGATCGGATATCTTTGGATTTTGTCGCCCACGACAAGGTGGGTGTCATCGCCAGAGGAAAACACGAACGGTTCGTTGTTTTGGGTGATGACGTTCTCAATGCGGCTTACGAAAGACTGGGTCTGGAACAATAAGAGATGAGCCAACCATGATATGGGTTGCATATATTGTATAAGACAAAATAAAATAGATAATAAGAAAATAAAAAAAGGATTCTTTTAAGAATCCTTTTTTTATTGGTTATTCATACGGGGTATCCGCCCATAATCCTTTGCCGTCTGCCCGCGCCTTGGTTTGAAGCTGTGTAAACTCATCGACATAGCGGACATTGGGAGGGTAGGTGGCCAGCACGGCATGGCCTTCTGTCAGAAGGGTTTTGTTGAACATGACTCCGTCCAGCCAGACGTATGCCAGAATCCGGCCATACTGGTCCGTCGGCTCCACGTCGTATTCCAAATACACTAGTTTGCCTTCCATGGCGTTCCTTGTGAATTCGGATGAGATTTTGCCGTAGGGGACGTTTCGGGATGGGTTCGGGTGGACCGATTCGGGGGTGTCCACACCGATCAGTCGCACTTTGTTTTGTTCCCCGGCAATGTCAACGACGATGGTATCCCCATCCACCACCCTGATTACCGGGTATGGCCCAGCCAGATCTCCTGGATTTTCTTCCGGAAAAATGATAAAAGCAATGGCTATCACAAAGGTGAGAATTATCATTAAACTCGCTTTTTTTCTGCCTCTCAAGAATGTCCTTCCTTTCATGTCTGCTGCAAACGTTTGAAGTGTTGCTTGATGTTCCGGTGGAAGTTTTGGTCGAAGTTTCGTGGCCCTATTATATCATGGGTGAAGAAGCCTGCCTATATTTTCATGTTGGTCATCCTGGCATTTCGTGATAAAATAAATGCTATAAAACATTCGAGGAGAACAACATGGGACACCATACGGCGAAAGACGGCTATTCGCAGCTGGCGGCGAGACTGAACCAGTTTCCACAGGGCGCGCCACCCACAGAACTATTATATAAGACGCTTAAGGTCTTCATTACCGAAGAGGATGCGGCGCT